>Ga0207952_1001097_pt1 | contig 13326 bp, 12 predicted proteins | sample SubbioR12Aug_8Ca_FD_184831 | JGI IMG/M metagenome (GOLD analysis project Ga0207952, IMG submission 184831) | Serpentinite rock and fluid subsurface biosphere microbial communities from McLaughlin Reserve, California, USA - CR12Aug_8Ca (SPAdes) | ecosystem: Environmental > Terrestrial > Deep...
ACCAAGCTCAGTGCATGAAATAGTCATTTAAAGAATAAGATCAGGTCTGGTTTACTCTAAAAAATAGGCAATTATGGCAATTCTTGCCATATTATGTTCCAATAGATATTCCACTGGAACAATATTTTCTTAGAGTTTCAATTGCAGATAAAATTGCCAGTTTACTTGTTTTTGGGTTTGTCTCAGCTGGAATATTTTCAATTTTAAATGACATCTTTCCAAACTTTCCTTGTGCAACAATAGTGTGAGTATTTTTATCAGTATTTGGGTCTGCAATAATTTTTACCATTGTCTTTTCACTTCCCATTCCAACTAGACTAAGTAATGCTGCAACGTTAATGTTTGCAGGAAATTGTGTTACTGCTTCTTTTGCGGTTCCTTCAAATATTATAGTTGGTGTTGAGATTTTTTCTAGATCAATCTTTGATGTCTCAAAGAATTTTGCACCTTTGAGTGACTTTGGATGTTTGGTGGTAGTTAACGTAACTGATTCTAGTAAATCTGAAACGGATTTTATTGCATCTAATCCACCAATTGCACCAGACGGCAAATAGATTGTTTTATGAAAATGCTCACATGCTTCAGACAAAATATCATAAATTGATTCATCAAGTAATGCGCCAACACTCATTATCATCAAGTCTCGTTTATTTTGTAATACACTGTGAGCCACATTTCTAACTGCTTCTTGTGATGCTGCCTCTACTATAATGTCAACTGGGTGTGAAGATAGAAGATGGGGGTTTTCAACAATTACTGGTTTATTTTTTAATTTACTAACCAGAGTTGATGATGCATCTTTTGAGGCATCATAAACATGAGTCAGTGTGCCAGGAATTTTACCTGAATCAATCGCTAATGCAATTTGAGTCCCAATTGCACCACATCCCAAGAGTCCAATTCTTTTCAAGTAATATTACTTGGAATTATCACTTAATTAATTATAGTCTTGAGATAACAGAAGATTTTCTAGCAAGGTAAACTGTACTAGCAAGAATAATTCCTAAAAGCATAATTGGCAACATTCCAAATTCAGGAACAACATATGTTCCAATAATTTCAACATTTTTTGCATCCTTTGGAATCATCATTCCCAATGCATAGTTATCAGGATATTTGATTAGGTCGTATTGTGTATCTACACCATCAATTGTTAGTTTGTATTGTGCACCTTCAGCAGAAATTACATCTAGTGGTAGTCGTAGCCAAAAAATACTAGTTGAAGGGACACTCTCCATAGTAATTTGGATTGACTTTCTTTCAGGAACTATTTCCATAGAAGATAATTTTGGATATTCTTCTGATTTTTCTAAATTGACTTCAAAACTACCATGATACCCATAATGAATATCATATGTCTCATCATCAATTGTTAGAACATATTTTTCAGAGGAAATTTGAGTGATATCCAGATACTGGGCAAATGCATCCATATCATCAATGACATGACTGCCAAAAGCAAAACTAGTTGGAATCAACGTCAATACAAGAACAGAGACAAAAATAAATTTCACAGTGAAAAATTAATTTTATTAAATATAATTAATTCTCAGATTATCAGAGTCGATAATTTGGAACCAGTATGATTTATCATCAATCTATTTATGGTAAAAAATGAATAATAAAATTATGAGTTTTGGTACAAATGTATCATTTGGAATTGCCTTATTTTTGATATTATCTGTTGGAATTGTAGGGAGTTTCACTAGCGTAGACGCAGAATCTCCAAGAAAGCAGATGAAAAGAGGTGTTTCTGTAGAGGATATTTCTTGCAAAGATGGTTTTTCCTTAGTGATTAGAAATAATGGGTCTCCAGCATGTGTCAGCGAGGAAACTGCAGATAGATTAGAAAAACGTGGTTTAGGAAAAATTGAAGTTAGAGCAGCTCAAGTCACTACAAATTCAGATGTTTCCATAAAAGATCTAGAAAATACTACAGCGCCAATAAAAAAACAGGAAAGTGTTAGAGTCATTCCAGCATCAGTTGGTAGTGTGATTAATTTTTACATTCAAGATGATGACTTGAATTTAGCTCATAGAGCAGTAGAGACTGTATCTACTGCAGGATTGTTTGAATTTACAATTAATGGAGTTTCAATTGATGGCCCTTCAACTATGATTGAAACGGGGCCTGATACTGGAGAGTTTTATGTAAAGTTACAATTACCTGATACCATTAATGGAAGGCCTTTGAGTCAAAACGATGTTGTCTTGATAAAATATTTGGATGCATCAGATTATTCAGGAGATAAACGTGAAATAGAAACACCAGTTACATTGTCAAAATCATATGCAAATGTAGAAACTGTAGGTGGCGGTTCCAGAATAGGTCATGAATTTACTTTTCGAATCTATGAGCCAGATGCAAATTTAGATTCTAGAGATAGAGACCTCATATCTTTGAGTCTATTTGAGTTCAGAGGAGAAGGAGGAATTAGAACTAGTTTGTCAAATCCTAGTTTTGATGCAAATTCCAATTCTCTAATAGAGACGGGGGATAATACTGGTGTCTTTGAAGTGAAAATAAAAATTCCAAGAACTCTAGATGGTAAAACGATTCACATTGGGGATGAATATGAAATTAGATACATCGATAATTCAACTCCATCAGGCTCGAGTGAAAAAATAGTTCTAAAAGGCAGAATTGGTTGAGTTTAACTTAAGCATCACATAGGTGAATGAATAACATAACCTAAAGATTTTATTCGAACCAACAAAGTATTGTTGTGCTAAATACAGTATACAAAGATGCCATCATCAATAGAGAGAAAATGCTATCCATTCTAAAAGGACCTAAATTTGAACAGATTTTACAAAAAGCAAAGCAAAATTGGGTAGAATTTATGCCTACTAAACAAGATGTGGTTACTGCTGGCATAGACAGTAGTTTTAACAATACAAGATTTCAAGGAATTGAACTTTGGGCAACAACTGCAGTATCAATTAAATCGAATGGGGAAGTATTGGTGGATTTACATGATTCAGGATTAGGTTCTGATATAGATCTTTCTAAAATTGCAAGTAAAATGGAAATTGAAGCGTGTGAAAAAACTGTTGATTTAGCAGATTTGGTATTAATGGATGGATCGCTTCATTCACAATTTATGACAAGACAATCATCGCTTGATGCAATGGTTGTAAAAACAATAAAAAAAAGAGATAATGTAATTTTCATTGCAAAGACATCTAATACAAAAAAACAATTTGAGAATTTAGGTTCGTTAGCAGGAGATATTTTTTATTATAATCACATTACAAAAGGGGCAGGATTTAGCAAGATATTTGTTGAAAAGAAATACGGGGTAGATAAAGTAATTTCTTCGACATTTGTGAGGTTAAGTGATTCAACACCAATCATAAAGCTTGAATTTTTAGGCGGAAATAGAGATGATAGTGAAATAAAATCAATAATGAATAAACTATACAAAAGTAGTGTTGGAGGATATCCATATGCATTGAAGTTGGCACATAACAACTGTAAAATATCTGACAAAGAACTTGCAAAAATGGTTAGCTTGTTAGGATTGAGTAATGAAATTGGTTCACGTGAGGTTTTAAGTTGAACACTGGTTTTGTAATAGGAGAATCAAAACCCACATTTGTAACAGCTATTACATCAAGACCGCTTTCTGTTGGCGAATATATTAAAATTGATTCAGATGAAGGAGAAATTCTGGGATTAGTTGAAAAATCATCTGTGTCAAGTGCTGCATTTGCAGATGTCAAAAATTTTGACGAAGCGTTTGAGAGTACAGAGATCGCAGAAATAAACAAGAGAGATAAAACATACACCGCACATATTGGAATTTTAGGATTTTTAGAAAATTTACGTAGGGGACAATCAATAATACCTGCCGTACCACCAATACCGGGAACACCGATATCTCAACCTACAAAAGAAGATCTAGAGACTATTTTTAGCCCACAAAAAGATGGATGGGTCAAAATAGGAAATTTATTAAGAGAAAAAACAATTGAAGCAAAAATCAATCTCGATAAAATTGTTTCAAGACATCTAGGGATATTAGCAATGACAGGAATGGGGAAAAGCAATCTTGTTTCTCTAATTACAAAACAAATTGGAAAACTAAAAGGAACTGTAATAATTTTTGATTATCATAATGACTATACAGCACTAAACATTCCAAGAATAAATGTAATCGATGCAAAAATAAATCCCAGATTATTAGATGCAGATCAATTATCAGAAGTATTAGAAATTAGAGATGGGGCTAATGTTCAACAAAGAGTGCTTAGAATGGCATTTACAAAACAGGTTAAAGAATCAAAAGAGTTTTGGAAAAAGCTAGAAACAGAAGTAGAGTTTATTGTAAATTCAGAAGATAAAAAAATAAAAGAAATCAGAACATCGGCATATAGAGTACAAGACATAATAGAAGAAGCTCAAAGAAGATTTGAAGATATTTTAGATCCAGATATGGGGGATCCAATAAGTTTCATTAAAGAAGGACGTACAAATATTCTAAATATTTCAGAATTATCTGAAAAACAAGCTAATGTTGCACTCGCATTTTATTTACAACAGTTACTCAAAGATAGAAAAGATGCCAGCATAGTAAAACATGGAAGATCAAAAAGAGAAAGAAATTACAAATTTAATTCACCAATTTTTGTAATAATCGAAGAAGCACATGTGTTCATTCCAAAGGATCACGATACTAGTGCAAAGTACTGGGCAGCCAAAATTGCACGAGAAGGAAGAAAGTTTGGATTAGGCCTTGGAATAGTATCACAACGACCACGAAGTGTAGATCTTAATGTTCTCAGTCAATTAGGCTCTTTTGCCATAATGAAGATTATTCAGGAGGATGACCAACGCCAAATTGCAGCTGCTACTGAATCTACTAGCCGTGAATTAATTGCTCAATTAACATCTTTGAACGTAGGTGATGCAGTACTAGTAGGACAGTGGACCAATTTACCATCACTAGTCCATGTAGAAGAGGTAAAAGAAAAAATCATGGGCGCAGATCAAAGTGCAGTCAACGCATGGGCAAATGCAGAAAAAATGAATGGGATTGCAGTGGAGTCAACACAGGGACTTGTTCAAAAAGATTTGTTGTTAGATTAAATGCTATTTTCACATATTTCAGATACACATTTGGGATTAGTACAGTATGGTTCAGAGGAACGAGAGCAAGATGTGTATTATGTTTTTAATCAAGCAATAGACATTTCAATTAAAGATAAAGTAGACTTTATAATATTTGCAGGGGATATTTTTCATGTTCCAAATCCAAATGGGACAGCAATAGTTCAAATGGCAAATGCATTAAAACGGTTAAAGAAAAACAATATAGACTCATTTTTCATTTTAGGAGAACATGACATAAGTCGAATTCGAACAACACCGATTCCATACGTTTATCATAATTTAGAATTTTCTAAATACATAGGACAAGGGGTTCCAATTAATTATAAAGGAGTTTTACTAGTAGGATTTGACAAAATAAGAAAAGCTGAGATTTCTCAGTTTGAAGAGAAATTTAGAATTGTAGATGAAATTGCAGGTAAACATAACGGACACAAAATTTTGGTAATGCATCAAGGGATTACAGAATTTAACAAGTTTGCAGGAGAATTACAATCTACAGATTTACCAAAAAATTTTACATATTATGCAATGGGCCATCTACATGATCATGACATAAAGCAATTCAATCACCTTAATGGGCCAATTGCATATCCGGGTTCTATTGAGCTCACAACAAGTGAAGGAATAAAAGAATCAAAAAAAGGATTTTTTGAAGTAGACATATCAGATAATCAAGTAAAACCTAATTGGATAGAATTAGATACTAGAGAACAATTTTCATTTAAAACTGAGTATAATGAATTAACAAAATCAGTAGATGAAATTTCTAGAAAAATTGAGATTATTGAAAGAAAACCCATCGTAGAGATAAAAATTCATGGTGAAGATATTGAAACGGATCAAATACAAGCACAGATTTCACGGCTAAATTCACTTACATTAAGATGTTTTTGGAGAATTATTTCAAAGGAAGCATCAGATTCTTCAGTATTTCTAGAAAGACCAAGCACGATAGATGACGAAATGCTCAGATTATCAACTAATGCAATTGGTTCAGAACAAATTGCAAATTTTGCAATTAAAGAATTACTCCCACTACTAGCTTCAGGACAAACCAAAGAAGCAACCCAGATCATAATTGAGAATTATGAGAAATTCAAAAAGGAGGCACAGCATGATAACAAAAATTGAATTAGGAGATTTTTTATCTCATTTTGAAACAAATTTAGAATTTGGAAATGGTGTAACAGTATTTGTAGGACAAAACGGTGCAGGAAAATCAAGCATTATAGATGCAATCACATTTGCATTATTTGGACAACATACCAGAAAATCAAATAAAGGACTGATAAAAAGAGGAGCCAATCAAGGGTATGCCAAAGTAGAATTCAACATAAATGGAAAGCAGTATCAAGCAGTAAGAAAAATAGACAACAAAGGGGGGCTAGCTGCAAAGTTTTCTGAAAAAATCAACGGTGAATTTTTAGAAATTGCAGCTGGTGAAAGAAAACAATTCGGTGAATCTATGACATCTGAAATTGAAAAAACTATCGGATTAGGTTTTGAGAAATTAAAAATTGCATCGATTGTGCAGCAAGGCGAGTTAAATGCAATAATTAAAGCAAAGCCAAAAGAATTCAAGGAATTACTTAACGCCATAATCGGAATTGATAAGTTAGATATTGCATCAGAAACTATGAAAATTATTACCAAAAATTTTCGTGAAAAGGTAAGAAATGATACAGGTTATGACGACACACATATAGATATTTTATTACGAGATCTGCAAAAATATAACTTAGAACTTGAAGAATCAAAACCGCAGAAGGAACAGCTAAAAGAAAAACAAATAGAATTACAAAAAGAGATTTCAGATCTTAGAGAAAAATTGGAAACAGAAACTCCAAAAATTGACAAAATTAATCAATTAGAGTTAAGAAAAAAAGAATTACAAGTTTATGCAAAAACAGCAATACAAGAAATCCAACAAGAGATAGCCGAAAAAGAGCACAAAATACATGATTGTGAGGGTTGTTTCGAACATGTTAACATGAAAAAAGACCTAGAATCAAAAATGGAACGAATAGAATTAGCAGTTGAAGAAAATCAAAAACGAATTCAAGATTTGAGTAGTCAGATTGCATCGCTTAAGGAAAAACAGGCTCTTGCTGAAAAGATCCAATTAAAAGATAATAAATGCCCAGTTTGTGACTCGAAAGTTGAAAAACTTAATCCATTATTTCAAAAAGAACATTTGATTCAAGAGATATCAGATATTAATGAGCAAATAATTTCAGTAGAAAAAGAACGTATCACATACAATCAAAAAAGAATTGAATTTTCTCAAAAATTACAAAATGCAAGAGATGCCGAAGCAACATTAAGAGCACATTCTATCAAAGATCAAGAGGATTTGAGAAAAATCAAGGATGAAATAAAATTAAAGAAAAATAGTGTTCAAAACATCCCGATTTCTAACAACGTGAATTTATTAGAAATATCTCAAATTGATTCACATGCTAAAATGATTTTTGAAAACATTATAAAATTAGAACAAGAAACAAAAGGATTTAGTCAAAATGAATTTCTAAATCTTAAAAAAACAATAGATGCGAAACAAAATGAACTTTCACAAATAGATCAACAGATTGGTGCAGTAGCACAGAAAATTACAAAATATAATGAACAAATAAAAATATTGCAAGACATAGTTTCAGATCTTAAAATCGTTAAAAAATACGTAGAGAAATTAGATACAATTCAAGTTAACATATTCAGTAGAGATGGTCCAGTAGCAATGAGCTTAAGATCATGGGCACTAAACACTATATCAATAAAATCTTCAGAATATCTTACACTGCTAAATACAAAAATTCAAAGAATATTACTTTCAGAAAAAACTAGAGACATATCCATATCATGTTATTCTAAAATTGAAGTTTTGGATATTGAATCTCTCAGTGGTGGTGAGCAAGTTAGTGTTGCACTTGCGCTGAGACTTGGCATGGCAAGTTTACTTGGAGCGTCAAATCTCAATCTAATGGTTCTGGATGAGCCTACCACACATCTTGATGCGGAGCGTAAAAAAGCTCTTGTAGGAGTATTATCACAATTATCAGACATCACTAATATTGGAAAACCAATGCAATTTATCATAATTACTCATGATTCAGAAATATTTGAAGATTCGAATGTAGAAAAGATATACAAATTTGAAACTACTGAACAAGGTAGCAAAGTAATTGCACTATAATGAAATTAACATTTCAAATACATAATAAATAAAGTTCAATCTAACAATTCCCAATCCTTATTCCCACACTTGCAAGAAACACCAGAATCTTTGAGATATTTTTCATACTCTAAATCAGAACACGGCCCCATTTCAGGAATAGAAAATCTCACTTTACAATTCCTGCATCTAACAACAAGTGATTCCATCTACAATTCATAGTTGAAATAGAACAATTGTATGTTTACAATATTTACAGCAAAAATCTACTGTACGATTACTTTGCCTGTCATCCAAGGATGTAACATACAGTAATAATCATACTCACCAGCATCAGTAAAGAAATTTTCCCATGTTCCTTTTGGTATTATCATACCTGAATCAAATAATCCATCATGTACCGCATTTATTCCACTAGTTACAGTATGAGCTGCAGAATCAGCATTAACCCAAACTACTGGCTCTCCAGAGTAAATTTCAGCTGTATAAGGAAGGTAGCATTCATTTGTAGTTTCACATCCAGGAGAACTAGACCCTAATGCCATTGTAATTTCAACTGGTGCTGAACGTTTCTCTGTTGGTTCAGGAGTTGGTTCTGTAACTGGTTCTTCAACTGGTGCTGGTTCTTCAACAGGTACAGGTTCTTCAACTGGATTTACATACACCTCTTCAAATTCATTCACACCAATTTGGCCAATCATCCAAGGATGAACCAAACAAAAGTAAGGATATGTTCCTGCTTTATCAAAAGTAAAATCAAAAGTAGTTCCAGACATAAACAATCCAGAATCAAATACACCATCAATTCCATCTGGAGTTCCAGAAGTCACAGTATGAGCTGCTGAATCATCATTACTCCATGAGACAGTATCGCCAACATTAATCTCTAAAGAATATGGCAGATAGCAAGTATCACTAGTCTCACATCCAGGAGATGACACACCTTGTGGAATTGAAACTGTATGAGTTGTTGGAAGAGCAGGCATTGTCATAACTGGAGATACCATTCCAGGAGATTTCACAGAAGTAAGAGAGTAACTTACTGTAAATTGAGTAGTGTTTTTAGTGTGAATTGCAAGTGCATTGCCTGCAAACTCCCAAGAGCCCATTGCATTTTTAGGATCAACAAATGTCATCTCAAAAATATTCGTACCATCTACAGTCCAAATTTTTTCTGGGTTTTCATCAGGACCTATTGGGCCTCTTAATGATATCAGCTGAATTGGTTCTGATGCAGAGTATGAAAGAATTCCAGAATAAACATCACTTGATGGAGCAATAATTACTGCAATTTGGTGGGATTCGTGTCCCATTCCAGGGTCTTGTACTGAATCCATAGTTCCAGACATTACAGTGTCAGACATAGAACTATCAAAATCTGCTTTGTAATCAACAGTAAATGGCGTTGTATTTTTTGTGTGAATTGCAACTGCATTGCCTGCAAACTTCCACTCTCCAATGGCATCATCTGGAGTTACAAATGTCAATGCATATTTTGTTGTACCATCCGGAGTCCAAGTTGGTTGTCCTTTAGCTTCGCCATCTTTTAGTGGACCATGTAAAGCAATTAGCTGAATTGGTTCTGATGCATCATAGTGTAATGTACCTGAGTAGATTTTATCAGATAATGGAATGACTGAAACTGATTGATGTGCTTCATGTCCAACTCCTGGATGCTGTGTAGATACCATTCTAGTGAATCCATCTTGTAATGGTTTTTGAACTGCACATTCACCAGGATACGCAAGTTGTGCATTTGCTGCACCTAACATACATGAATTACCATAAGTTATACCGTCAACACCACAAACTGGATCATACTGCATAGTACATGCAACAGGTTTTGCTTCAGGTTCTACAATATATCCAGGATCCATTGCGATGAAAGATAAACTGATTGCTACTAAAACACCAACTGCTGCAATTATTCCAACTGTAAAATTCATCTTATCCACCTGTTAGTTTTGCAAACTTTTCATTCTTACTTAACTTTTCCATAAATTCAATATTTGATAATGCGACCACAGCAGACTCTACTACCGGAGTCTCTGGATCATTTAATGCTTTTTCTAAAACTGCTTTTGCATCTTTTGAGCCAATCACACCAAGTGCTATTGCAGCTTCGTGTCTTACAAACAAACTTGAGTCATTAAGTGTGGCATCAGCCAAAGGAGGAATGCAGCTAGATAGACACATCTGCCCAAGTGAAAATGCTGCTTCATGTCGTACAAGCTCATTTGTATCATTTTTCAAAACTTGCGCCACATGTGGAACTTTATCTTCGCCACCAAAATCAACTAGTATGCAAGTAGCCCTAGTTCTTATGACAAAATCGGGATGAGTTAAAAGATTCACAAAGTAGGCAGTATCTTTTTTTTCATACTTTGCCTCCATCTCTGCAAATAGATCCAATCTGTTTTGAGTTACTGCCTGCATTTTGCTTTCAGGTTTTTTATATCCTATATTAGGTTACCCGAAAAATCTGCATCATCTTGAATATGCGTTATCTTTTTAAAAGAAAAAAAATCAACGTCGAACAATGAGTGTAGTAATAGGACAAAAAGCACCAAATTTTGCAGTTTCTGATTGGGTTCAAGGTGCTCCTACAAACTTTGATCAGGAAAAAGACCACATCGTATTAGTGGAGGTGTTTCAGGTAAATTGTCCGGGTTGCTTTATGCATGCGCTACCTGAGGCAATTAACATCTACAACAAATACAAAGATGATGGTGTACGTGTAATAGGAATCGCTACTGCCTTTGAGGATTATGATAAAAATACTTTGGAAAATTTGAAAAAATTAGTTGAGACAGGCGAAGTAATCGGGGAGACAAAAGATGCACTATCAATGTACGGACAACTACAATCAGGTAAACTACCATACAAAATTCCATTTCCATTAGCTATGGACAAACTAACCAAGATAGATGGTAAAGTAAGTGATGATAAAGTAATGCAGTTTATCTACGGACAAATTCCAGAATTTGATTCACAGCCAGAAGAATATAGAAAACAGATAATCCAAAGGGTCAGAGATTACATGAAATCAAAAGAGTATTCAGCAGAAACTTTTGAGAAATTTGCTTTACAAGGAACTCCTTCAATGATCATAGTGGATAGAAAAGGAATCTTGAGAGATGTCTCCTTTGGACAATCAGGTAATGTAGATGCAGTTATTCAAAAACTATTAAACGAATAAAATTATTTAGATTTTTTATCTTTCTTTGATTTACTTTTATTTTCCAAAAGGTCTATTGCTCGCTGATTTGATAGAGTCCAGGCTTTGAACATCTGCCTAAAAACTTCATTTAGCTGTTTGTTCTCCGAAGTTCCTATCTGTACCTTGTAAGACTCCCAAGCAGCAATGATTGATTGATTGCTTTTTTTTAAAAATGCTAGCGCCTCTTTTTCTCCCAACAATGAAGGTGGTAAAATCACCGCTATTTTAGGCAATATCTAAAGTATAACAAGCAACACAGATAGCATCACAACAATACAAAATCCGCCAATTAATGCAACCTTTCCATTATCCACAAATATTCACGATACATACAAAATAAAAATAAATCTCAAATCAATACCCCCAAAATGGAGTACTAAGTAACATCATCATTATTCCATAAAATGCAGCAACACTGATTGCAACAGCAATAGCACCTTTAGTGGATTTTTTCATACGATGATACAAATTAGTTCAGACTTAAGGATTTTTAATTTCTCATTAAATTCAATCTAATGAAATTAGCGTAAAGCTTGTTTTAGAGTATCATTGATTACTTGGAATAACTGTAAGATGAGTTTGTTTTCTGTATGATTTTTGCTTGTTTAGCGCGAAGTTTCTTGTCAATATCATCTTCAATCATTACTGTGATTCTTTTTACCATTAATTATTATTTTATGATTTATCATATTTAAGAAGAAAAGATCTTCCTCACTAGTGCTAATTATGATAATCTTTATTGATGAGTTTTGAATTTAATTTCACAATTACTACTGTAGGTGCTACAAAATACATTCCAATGTTTAACAGTATTACAGAAAGTCCCAATCCGACCATCATAAATTCAGAATCATCAGATAAAGACAATATAGAAAGAGATGAGATCATTGGAGTAATAGTAATCTTTACTAGTTCTTTGAAAATTGGATTTTCACGCTCGTAATCAGCAATTACAGGGCTAAATGAATAATACACATAGTTAAATGAATTCATAAATAATTTTCCTAATTCTGTTTTGAGTAATTGATTATCTCTAATTTCACGCAGTTGTTGTATCTGCGGAGCTAGTTCACTACCATATGCTGCAGTTGCAATAAGACAACCACCACCATTATCAATTTTAGTCGGTTCATCAGGTATAGTTTGATTGAATCCACGAAGATAATCAGTGCCTATAATCTCGATTTTACTATCACCAGAGCCTGTAAAATTTAATGTAATAAATGAAATTTGATTATTGATTTTTACTTTGGGAGAATACTCCTCACCATTTATGTAAAAAGTGAAATTTCCACTCAAAAGAGTTTGTGGAATGTATATCTCACCTAAATTATTTTCAAGACCACTAGTAATGTATAGAGTAAGACGTTTTTGATCATCATCAAATTCATAATTTGAAATATCAAAGTTTGAAACTGTTTGAACTTCAAAAGAATGTCCTCCAGTTTTAACATCCAATCTATTTACTAATCCAGTCCTGTCAGATAGTTGAGCAAATGCAGGTGTAATTACTAGTAGTAAAAGTAAAACGAATAAAATTGATTTCAATTTATGCGGTAATTTGAGGAATTCTTTGTCGTAATTCTTTGTCTTGTGCAATTCTTGGATGCATTGGGTCTGCCAAGATAACTTCAAACCAGTAATGCATACCATCTTTGTAAACAAAGTATGAACCTAAAAGTTTCATGTTAGGATATCTTTCAAGTACTCTTCGTACTGCAACTGTCTTCATGTCATCATCTGCTTTGATTCGAGTAACACCAAGATGTTTTGGTCTTCTTCCAGCAACTGGTCTTTGTTTTCGCATACCACCAGTAC
>Ga0207952_1001098_pt1 | contig 13293 bp, 9 predicted proteins | sample SubbioR12Aug_8Ca_FD_184831 | JGI IMG/M metagenome (GOLD analysis project Ga0207952, IMG submission 184831) | Serpentinite rock and fluid subsurface biosphere microbial communities from McLaughlin Reserve, California, USA - CR12Aug_8Ca (SPAdes) | ecosystem: Environmental > Terrestrial > Deep...
CGGATGAATCCGCCCCTACAGCCTGTTTTTAATAAAGCACCTTATCGCTCTTTTCAGCCCAGATATTAAACGGCTGCATCGCATTCGGCAGGTTTAAATGCAGCATGGCGATGCTGCGTTGATGCGGCAAAACAGAGATCTCATCGTAAATGAAGCTGTCGTCAAAGTTGGCGGCAGCGGCATCATGCCGACTACAGGCAAAATAGACTTTTGCCAGCCTCGCCCAGTAGATGGCGCCTAAGCACATCGGACAGGGTTCGCAACTGGAGTAGAGTATGCAGCCCGGCAACTGGAAGTCATTGAGTTTTTTACAGGCCAAGCGTATCGCCATCACTTCCGCATGGGCGGTAGGATCAACAGTGCTGGTGACCTTGTTGCCGCTGGAGGCAATCAGTTGGTTATCTTTTACGATAATCGCCCCATAAGGGCCGCCTTGTCCTGATTTGGCATTTTCTATGGCCAAGTCTATGGCTTGCTGCAAAAAATCCTTGTGCATCTATAAACCTAACGGGTTGTTCGGATTTATGCCATCCATAAAAGGCAGGCCTCGTTCCTGATGGGTCAGTTGGTATATTTTCCCCAGCCAGTTATTGAAGACCGCTTTTGCGGTGTCGCTCCAGGTGTTGTCGATATGTTCCAGAACTTGGTTTTCCGGGAATTCCGCCAGTCTTAGCCCTTCCTGCCTGGCTGATCTGACCTGCTGTTCATAATCGACAAAAATCTGCTGGACGACATCGTTAAAATAATTTTCGGGGAACGGTGGATAATCGTCTATTTCAGCGCGATAAAAACGCAGCACTTCACGCTTGTATTCTTTCAACAGGCTGACGTCGTCATACTCAGGATGACCCTGAAAAAATACAATGCGAAAACCGTCCGGGCTGACCGCAAGATGTACGCCGGCTTCCTTGCTGATCGCCAGGACTTTTAACCCGTGTTGCTCCATGTCGCTTTGGAATATTTCATTAAAACGGGAATGCGGCACATCGAAACGGGTGTTGATTTCCGCGACCAACGGATGAGTGCGATTGGTCAGTTTGTGCGAATACACTCCCCAGCGCTTGACCGGCAAGCGGGTGCGCTCAATGCCGTAACAGTACTGAATAAGGGCATGGGTGGCAAGGCACGAACAAAGTATCGAAGTGACATTTTCCTTGGCCCAGAAAAAAACCTCAGTCAGCGGTTGCCAGAAGTCTTCTTCGGGCAAGCGGGGATGAGTGACGTTAGCGCCGCTGATGATCAGCGCATCCAGGCCGTCCCGCTTGATTTTCTCAAAGGGTTCGTAATATTGCGCGATATGGGCTTGCGCTTCAGGGCTTCTTTTCAGTCCATCAATGGTAAAAGGATGCACATGAAACTGAACAATCTGATTGCACGCGCCCACCAGCCGGAAAAACTGCCTTTCAGTCGCTTCCAGAGCCGCGTCCGGCATCATATTGAGCAGGCCGATATGCATTTCCCGTATGTCCTGATTGCTGGCGCGTTCAGGGTCTAATATTTCCTCACCTTCTTCACGAAGGCGCTGAAACGTGGGTAAATCAGTATGGGCAACTAGAGGCATAACCGGACTCCGTCCATATTATTGCTGGGAACCCAGCGCATCGGCGATAAGCCGGATAAAGTCATCCTCGCTTTTAACGGTGGCAACATCATTCGCATCAATCGTATAGCCGTATTGATCGGCGATAGCCTGGTATCGGGGTAGCCGGGATTTGAATAATTCGGGAAAAACCCAGGAGACAAAATCATCCGGCTCGATAACGTCAGTGGAAGCGTAATTTTTTAGCCGCATAAATTCAGCGAGTTTTTCATCAAGAAACGCCTCCCGATAATAAAGCGGCTTGGGATCGGATTTGGCGCGTTCAATAATGGTTTGCTCCAACGCCGGGGGTATTTTGATGTAAACAATCAGCGTGTTCCGTGCCAGCGTTTCCAGCACCTCGGGGCTGTCCAGTTCGCAAACGCTGCCGCCCGCATCATTGACAAAATGCTTGTAGCCGTAAATGTCTACCGCTTTATCGATAAAATCCGGCACGTCGTTCATCGCGGCACATTCAGCCTGATGATGCAGCTTTTGCCGGCGCTTGAATTCCTGCAAAGACAGACCGCCCAAATCGGAATTGCCGAGCTTGCCGAGAAAGCTGGAAACCGGGGCCAGATTATCGACGGTTATCTTGTTGCTGATATGGATGGAGTCGGACAGCAGCAATTCGCGCAGAAACGGGACGCGCATGGCTTGGCGCTTGATATTGTCCAGGATAGGCTCTTCCAGGTATTTTGTGCCTATCCGGTAGTCGCCGGAATAGTGGAACCACTTGGCTTTGGGCAGCTTATTAGCCAGCGTGGTTTTGCCCGCGCCGGACATCGCCAGCAGGGTAATGCGTTTTGTTTTCCAGTCCAGAAATTCCTGAGGACTCATTTTCATGTGGTGTTTTCCTAATTAATCCAGGTAATCTTCGATGTCCATGTCTTCGGGATTGGGTCTGTGTTCGTCGGGATCGGTATAGCCCAGATCGTCGGATTCAATGTCGTCAAAAGGCGCGCTCCAGTCTTCAGGATCCTCGATATAATCGAAAGTCGAGTTATACCAGCTGTCATGATCGTATTCGCCAATATCGCCGTTAAGGTATTGTACTTCGATGGAGTCATCGCTTTCTTCGATGGCGATGACTTTAAATTTCAGGTTGTTTTCTACATCCTTGTACCAACTGCCGATGATGGGGTCTGCTATGGTGGTCATGATTATTCCTCAATGCTAGTCTGGAAGGTCTCGATACATATGGTAGATAATATTACTAACAATGCTAAAGAAAATACAAAAGTATTTTGTACGGGCCGGGATGAATTTAGTTTGCGGCCTTTTATGTTGAAGTTCGCGTTAAAGCCTGCTAGGGCTAAGCTAAATTATAAACATTCGGAAGACATATTCATAAACAATCTGCCAGGAACTTAAAGGAAGCTACTGTTTATTTGCCCCTGAAAATAAGATCAGCCAAATTGACGAGGACGTAATATATATGCTGTTTTTGTTAAAAATTATTTTTTTGCTCAGGCACTAGAGTAACTATGCGGTAAAATAACAAAACATTCGTTTACAATTTTGGAACAACTATGACTACATGGTTAGAAACCTGTCAACAACAATTGATCAGGCTGGAAAAAACTTCGGTGCTGGCTGATAAGCTGATTACTTTGGCTAATAAAACCGGCGTGGATATTCCTCCTGATTTACTAAGACAACTCAATATTGAAAGGCCGCGTTTGCAGCGCTTATTAGAAAGGCTCCATGCCAATCGTTTTGAGGTGGCGGTCATCGGTTTGGAAAAAGCCGGCAAAAGTGCATTGCTTAATGCTTGGTTAGAACAAGAAATTTTGCCTTCAGCACGGGAGCGTTGCACATTTACGAGTACCGAAATTTGGTCGGCACAAACCGAACAAGACCAACAGCTTTTTATTCAGTACTACAGCAAAGAAGAAATCAGCAAGTTGCAAATACAACGTCGCGATGTGCTGAAGGGCATCTTGAGCGACCGCGAGCGCAAAGAAATTCAAGAGGATTTCGATGACACCGAAAAACACTTAAGCCAAATTTTAGAGTTTGCAAAACAAAAGAACGGTTTTAGCCAAGCGTTTATTGACATAGGTGAAATAAGCGACCAATTGCAGTCGGCGGTATTTAAAAATCGCGCCCAATCTTTAGCGATTAAACGTATCCAGTTAAAAACAGTGCGCTTGCGTAGCGACCGCGACATTGTTTTTCATGATGTGCCCGGTTTTAACTCCGGAATATTGATGCATGCCGAACAGGCCATTGAGCGGCTGAAAAACTGCGATGCCATTATTTATGCCAAAGAGATGAAGCAGCCCTCAATTACCGGCCCGGAAAAAGAAATGCTGGTTATTGCGGACTCCGAAGACCCTAGTGTCAAGGTTTCGGACAAGGTGTTTGTGGTGCTTACCCAGGCCGACGCCATGGATGACCAAATCGACTTTAAAGACACCTATGATAAGCACCGCAGTTATTGGCCTTCAGTACCGGAACGCCGAATGATTCCGGTCTGCGCCCGCGCCCATTTGGTCGAGTTTGGCATTCCTTCCGAAGATACGCTAAGACGCACTAAAAGTGCCGATGATAAAGCCAAGATAAAAAAACTGGGCATTACCGACGGCATGGCAATTTTAAAAGAGTCGATCAACTTTTATATCGACAATGAGCGGGCCGGTGTGCTGGAACGCCGTTGCGATGCCTTGGTCAACGCAATCCGGCAAATCGCCAATGAAATTTTACTCAAGCTGGAGCCCGTTTATGGGGGCTATGATGAAGCCGATCCCCAGGGAGATGATTTGCTCGGCAGGGAATTTAACCGATGGTGGGGGCGTGAGTGGCAACGCATTAAAAAGGATTTCGATGCCTGGTATGCCGAAGTCATTCAAGGCCGCAAAGAAGCTGATGCAGCGGGCTCAGAGCATGAAGAGCTGGTTGCGCTTCATGCGGCCTACGATGAAAAAATTGAAGCGCTGTTGTCAAATCTTGACACAGCTAAACCTGATGAGCTAAAACGCATTTATACGGCGGGCGGCACTATTTCAATGCCAGATCCCCGCGAAGGCAATTATAAAATTCGTGAAGAGCTGTTTCGGGAAATTCAGAAAAAATTTGAAACCGAATTAACCGACCAATTGGCTTTGGCGCTGCAGGCTTTGATTGACCAAATTGCCCGTAAAACGCAAAGTTTGCTTTGGGAGACGGAAGAAGTGCGCAAAACCTTACTGCACTCGGATGTGGACGAATCCATTGAACAAGCGCGGATACGCCATGGTTTTCAGGTGCTGTTTTTGCGTTTTAGCCGCGTTGCTGTGGAAGCCTTTATTGCTAAGCCTTTGCAAGCAAGGGAGCGCTTATTGGTTGAACGGGCGGCGGAAATTAAAACGCTGGAGGCTTTTTATCAAGGCGGCGATATAACCAAGCGTGAAGGCGGCCTAACCTATTATTTGCGTTATGGTTTTTGGGCGAAACTGACCAACACCGACTCGGCGGCTAGCCGTGGTAAAGCGCAAGATAAGCCCACCGCTAAAAACCAAGTTTTGCAGGATATAGTCAACGCTGTCACAACGGAAGTGGCGTCGGTTAAAAAAGCGCCGGACGAATCGGAAAAAATAGTGGAACCCGATAATTTTGATGCGGTGGTTGAGGAGATTAATGGCGATTTGGCTGCGCTGCAAGACTATCTAAAAAACAGCGTTTTTTATGCCGCCGGTTTTATCACCTACTGTAACCAGGAACTAGAGCGCATTCGCAACCGCTTTAAAGAAATGGAAGACAATGATAGGCAGTGGATTGGCATTATCCGTACAGCTGTCAAGTATGAAAAAAATCCTAATATTCCTTACAACATTGCGCACACCCGTCGGGATTTTCGTATGCGTAGAGAAATTGCCCTAGAGATTAAAGAAGTGCGAGAAACTTGTACTAATGTTTTTTAGGTTTTCGACAGATAAGCACTGTAAAACAGCGTGCAATAGGTGAGCAGACTGCGGGAACTTCCTCCTCAGTCTCTCGCAGAACGGTACGTCAACCTCCCAATTCATACCACTCCCAAAAGAACGGCGCAAACCATGCAGGGACAGCAAACGCCTTGTGTTGAGGGGAGAGCGGTTCCTCAGGTATTTCATCTTTTACACTATTCGGAGAGTGCAGGAAAAAGTTGCCCACGAAAATCGTATACTTTCATTGAATGTTCATTTTGACCCTTATATGAAATATAGCTATTCAGATTATTTTGCCGCTGTTACTATCCATAAAAAGGGGCTAAAACACAGGGTGTGCTGACGAAGGAAGCGTCACCCCGTTGTCAATCCACATTCTATGCCGCCTGCCAATATGTAATTTATCTATTGTGCAGAATAGGGCGGCTACGCTTTTTTGTTCATCACGGGAGCTGTCTAATGCAAAATCAGCAAACACTTACCATTGATGGAAATCAGGCTGCCGCGACGGTAGCGCATAAACTCAACGAAGTCATCGCAATCTATCCCATAACGCCGTCGTCCACTATGGGCGAATGGGCCGACGAATGGTCGTCTCGCGGGCAGGTCAATTTATGGGGCACGGTGCCGCAGGTTACCGAAATGCAAAGCGAGGCCGGCGCCGCCGGAGCCATCCACGGCGCGTTGCAGGCCGGGTCGATGGCGACCACGTTTACCGCTTCCCAGGGTTTGCTGCTGATGCTGCCCAATATGTACAAAATCGCCGGGGAACTGACGCCGACGGTGTTTCATATCGCCGCCCGTTCGCTGGCCTGTCAGGGCTTGTCGATTTTCGGCGACCATAGCGATGTGATGTCGGCGCGGATGACCGGCTTCGGCATGCTGTGTTCCAATTCGCCGCAGGAAGTCATGGACTTTGCGCTGATCGCCCACGCCGCAGCGCTGGAAGGTCGCATTCCGCTGATGCATTTTTTCGACGGGTTCAGAACCTCGCATGAAGTCGCCAAGATCAGGATGCTGGATGACGATGTGATGCTGGCAATGATTAACGAAGACTGGGTTTTGGCGCACCGAGGCCGAGCCTTGACGCCCGATAACCCGGTGCTGCGCGGTACGGCGCAGAATCCCGATGTGTATTTCCAGGCCAGGGAATCGGTCAACGCTTATTACCAGGCGATGCCGGGGATCGTGCAGGGCGCGATGGACGGATTCGCCAAGCTGACCGGACGCAGTTACCGCCTGTTTGAATACGAGGGTTCGCCGGAGGCCGAACGCGTTATCGTGATGATGGGATCGGGCGCGGAGGCCGTCGCGGAGACGCTGGATTATATGAACCGCCAGGGCGAATCGGTCGGCTTGCTTAAAGTGCGTTTATACCGGCCCTTCGATGCGGACAGCCTGTTGGCGGCGCTGCCTGCTACCTGCCGCAAAATAGCGGTGCTGGATCGCACCAAAGAGCCGGGCGCGGATGGCGAACCGCTGTATAAGGATGTGCTGGGCGCACTGGCTCAGGATTATATCGGCGGCGCGGCTAAATTTTCGGTGCTGCCGAAAGTGGTCGGCGGCCGTTACGGTCTTTCTTCGAAGGAATTCACGCCCGGCATGATCAAGGCTGTTTACGACGAATTGAAACAGGATCAACCGAAAAATCATTTCACGATCGGCATCCATGACGACGTCACGCACAGCAGCCTGGATTGGGATGCGAGTTACCGCACCGACGCACAGGCCGACACGTTCCAGGCCATGTTTTACGGCCTGGGCAGCGACGGCACGGTCAGCGCCAATAAAAACGCCATCAAAATTATCGGCGAAGCGACCGAGTTGAACGCGCAGGGCTATTTCGTTTACGACTCGAAAAAATCCGGCGCGATCACCGTCTCGCATTTGCGCTTCGGCCCTAAACCGATACGCTCCACTTACCTGATAGGCGAAAACGATGCCGATTTCATCGGTTGTCATCAGACGATTTTCCTGGAGCGCTACGACATGCTCGCCAATGCTGCGGAGAACGCGGTATTTTTGCTGAATTCGCCGGAGCCGGTCGAGCGGGTTTGGGATTCGCTGCCCGCCAGCATGCAGCAGCAGATGATAGCCAAAAAAATCCGCTTTTATGTGATCGACGGTTATGCAGTCGCCGAAAAAAGCGGCATGGGCAAGCGCATCAACACCATCATGCAGACCTGCTTTTTTGCGATATCCGGCGTGTTGCCAGAGGGGCAGGCGATTGCCGATATTAAACACGCAGTCGAAAAGACCTACGGCAAAAAAGGCCAGCGCATCGTCGAACTGAATTTCAAAGCCATCGACGAAACGCTGGCCAATTTGCATGAAGTTCCGCCATGTGGGGGCGACTTCAGTCGCCCTGTTATGGGACAAGCGGCGACTGAAGTCGCCCCCACATCCGCCATTCAATCGCGTATTCCCGGTTCCGCGCCCGACTTTGTCAAGCGGGTGATCGGCGAAATCATTGCCGGCAGAGGCGATACGTTGCCGGTCAGTGCGATGCCGGTTGACGGAACCTTTCCAACCGGCACCGCGGCTTATGAAAAACGCAATTTGGCACTGGAGATTCCAGTCTGGGAAACCGATTTATGCACCCAATGCGGCAAATGCGTGATGGTTTGCCCGCATTCGGTCATACGCAGCAAAATCTACCCGACCGAGGTTTTGGCAAAAGCGCCCGAAACCTTCAAACACGCGCCGATGCTGGGCAAGGATTTTCCGGCTGGGCTGGAAATCAGCTATCAGGTCGCGCCGGAAGACTGCACCGGCTGTACGCTATGCGTCGATATTTGCCCGATCCGGGACAAATCCAACGCCAGCCGCAAAGCCATCAATATGCAACCGCAACCGCCGCTACGCGAAAACGAGCGCGACAATTGGGATTTCTTTTTGTCGATACCCGAATATGATCGCAGGCTTTTGAAAACCAACACCATCAAAGGCGCGATGGTCATGCAGCCGCTGTTCGAGTTTTCCGGCGCTTGCGTGGGCTGCGGCGAAACGCCGTACATCAAACTGGCGTCGCAGTTGTTTGGCGACCGGATGGTGGTTGCCAATGCCACCGGCTGTTCCTCGATTTACGGTGGCAACCTGCCTACCACGCCGTGGACCAAAAATCCGGAAGGTCGCGGGCCTGCGTGGAGCAATTCCCTATTCGAAGACAATGCGGAATTCGGCCTGGGGATGCGGATCGCCCTGGACAAACAAAACGAATACGCAAGGGAATTGTTGGTCTCATTGCGAGAGCCGTTAGGCGGCGAACTGGTCGATGCGATATTGAACGCCGACCAGTCCGATGAAGCTGGGATTTACGAACAGCGCGAGCGGGTAGCAGAACTTAAAAAGATTCTCTCATGTGGGGGCGACTTCAGTCGCCCAGTCAATCATAAATCCACAGAGCAATGGGCGACTGAAGTCGCCCCCACAGCGGCCCAAACATTGCTCCAGTTAGCGGACAACTTATGCAAAAAAAGCGTCTGGATTATCGGCGGCGACGGCTGGGCTTACGACATCGGTTACGGCGGTCTCGACCATGTCCTGGCTAGCGGGCGCAATGTCAACATTCTGGTGCTGGATACCGAAGTCTATTCCAATACCGGCGGGCAAACCTCCAAAGCAACACCGTTAGGCGCGGTGGCAAAATTCTCGGCTGGCGGCAAGGCGACGGCCAAAAAGGATTTGGCACTGCTGGCGATGGATTACAGCAATGTCTATGTCGCGCATGTCGCTTATGCGGGCAAAGACACGCAAACCCTGAATGCGTTTTTGGAGGCGGAAGCCCACGACGGCCCGTCCATCATCATCGCTTACGCGCCTTGCATCGCGCACGGCGTGGATTTATCCAACAATCACAGGCAGCAAAACCTGGCGGTCAAAAGCGGGCATTGGCCGTTGTTCCGGTTCGATCCCGACAAAATCAAACAGGGCAAGAACCCGATGCACCTGGATTCCGCGGAACCGTCCATCCCTTACCGCGATTTCGTCAAAACCGAAACCCGTTTCAGCATGTTGTGGCAAACCCATCCTGAAGCCGCAGAGCGCTTTCTGGAACAGGCGCAGCAGGATGTTAAAAACCGCTATCACTATTACAAACAATTGTCCGAGCTGGAATGGAACGAATCGACCAGCGTTTCAGCGGTGAAAGCCCAACTCAAAAGCGAAAGTACCAAGGAGACCGACAATGGTTGATTTAACGACTGAATACTTAGGCTTGAAACTGGCTAACCCCTTGGTGCCGTCGGCGTCGCCGTTGAGCCATGATACGGACAGTGCGCGCAGGCTGGAAGACGCTGGCGCATCGGCGCTGGTGATGTATTCGCTGTTCGAAGAAAAAATAGAAGCCGAAGAGCGGCAAATGGAGCGGTTCTTTTATCAGCAATCGCTAGGGCATGGCGAAGCGGACTCGTTTCATCCGATGCCGGAAAACATTCAGACCTATCAGGAACAGTACCTGGAGCATCTGCAACAACTCAAGTCCGCGCTGGCGATTCCGGTCATCGCCAGTTTGAACGGCACGTCCTTAAGCGGCTGGGTCGATTATGGCAAGCTATTGCAGCAGGCGGGTGCCGACGCGCTGGAGCTGAATATCTATCATTTGGCCGCCAATGCCGAGGAAAGCGGCGAGACCGTCGAAAACCGTTATCTGGCAATCTTGCAGGAATTGAAAGCGCATGTCAGTGTGCCGATCACCATGAAGCTCTCGTCCCAGTTCAGTTCACCGATACATTTCGCCAGACGCCTGGAAGCCGCAGGAGCCGATGGCATAGCCTTATTCAACCGTTTTTACCAGCCCGATATTGACCTGGAAACGCTGGAAGTGCTGCCGAAACTGGAATTGTCATCCTCATCGGAAGCCTTATTACGTATTCGCTGGACGGCTTTGCTGTACGGCCGGACTAAACTCTCCCTGGCAGTAACCGGCGGTTTTCACCAGACGCCGGATATGCTGAAAGCGCTGTTAGCCGGAGCCGACGTGGTGCACCTTTGCAGTGTATTGCTAAAGCATGGTGTAGGTCGTTTAACTGAAATTTTGAATGAACTGGAACAGTGGCTGGTCGAGCATGACTATGAGTCGGTCAGTCAACTAAAGGGTAGCGTCAGCCAGCAACACGCGATCGATCCCAGCGCCTATGAACGCGCCAATTATGTGCAGGTGTTGGATAGTTATTCTTCACCGGCGGGGGTGTTGAGGTAGTTTTTAGGGTGCGTAAACACACCCTACTTAAAAGTGCGCTGAAAGGTACGCACAGCATATCCTACGAGACTTAACAATAAATCTGATCTATCTATTATGTGATCAATAAGCCTGCGACAACGGCTCCCACCAAAGTACCTCCGACTCTGACCGCCAAGGCTAGACCTCCAACAACCCATGAAAAAATGCTTTTAATGCCTGAGTTAACCGATACCGCAATAAGAATTGCCTTGGCGGCGACATTGACGTTTAGCCCTCCGTTGCTCATTTGTGAGATCGAAAGAGTAATAGGATCAACATCCGCCAAACCGGACGTCGCAGCTAGAAAATAAGTACCCATATCACCGAAATAAATTTTTAGTAAATTGGATAGCAACATGATGACGACTAAAAATGCACCGAACTTTAATGCCATTCCTAATTGGAAAGGGTTTTCTAGCGTTATCTGTTCAGTGGTTCGGAACTCTCGCCCGTTTTGCCATAACAGAAAAGCAACAAAGTAAGTAAAAATGGACATTACCAGCAGTGCAGGGAGCAGTGCTCGAAACAATGTTGGATTCATAATCGAGGTTAGCAGAAGAGTACGTGCAAACATGGTGGCGCAGGCCGTTAAAATGCCCGCAGCCAGCACATTTTCCATGTTTGGATATTGTGTTGATAACTTGGATAGATTAAGGGTAACGGCTGTAGAAGAGACCAATCCTCCCAGTGCACCCGTCAAAACCGGCCCATGCTGATTACCGACAATTTTGATGGCAAAATAGCCCAGATAGGAAATGCCCGCAATCAGTACAACCATCCACCAAATATGATAGGGATTAAAAGCGGCCCAGGGGCCATAGTCCTGATCCGGCAGTATCGGTAGTATAACGACCGAGATCAACAATAGTTTCAGCGTTGCATGCAATTCGTGCTGTTCCAGTTTTTTCATCCAACCGTGAAGCAAGGGCTTAAATCCGAGCAGTGATGTAAGGACCACGGCACTTGCAGCAGCAAGCGTAATATGTCCGAAAACAGTTAATGCGCCCAAAGTAAAGGTAATCAGCGATGCAATGGTGCCGGTGATGCTGTAGTCTTTAAATTTGTCGAGACTTTTACTATAAGCAAGCAGCAAGATTGATGTCAGCCCCAGAAAAACAAACCCCATAATATAAGTGTTCACTTGCTGAGCCAGGATGCCCGACAAGCCGCCCAACAAGCTAATCATCCCGTAGGTACGCAGTCCGGCAACTCGCATACCCTCATCCTGGTCACGGGTACGCCAGCCACGCTCCAGGCCGATTAGTAAACCTATTGCTAATGCAATACCCAGAAGCTTAAAGTTTTCCAGTTCAGTCATGAGTGTAAGTCCGGAACATTAGCAATAATCCTGTGAATTAGCGTCCAATATTTGTTACTTTTAATATTAGTTTTACCCGTTTTCGTACAAGTAAAACATAAAAACAATGTAATAATTATTTTTTTCTGGTTAATTTTGACGCTGATGAGAGCCATGGTACGCTGTGCGCGCTATGAGGCATTGCTGCAATGAGCATCGCCGATTTAACCGTGCTGAAACGCTACCCGGCTGAAATCAAACAAAGATTATCAGTTGTAGTTGGGTTAGGCGCTAGCCGTAACTCAACACATGCACTGGATTTACGCTCCAGCCCGTAACAAGGAATAATAATGTCCCAAATAGTTGTTTGTGCACTGTACAAATTTGTCACCCTGGAAAATTATCAGGTTTTACGTCAACCGCTGCATGATGTCATGGAGGCCAATCAGGTACGCGGCACCTTGCTGCTGGCCAGCGAAGGCATCAACGGCACGATAGCCGGATCACGCCAGGCCATCGATACAGTGCTGGACTGGCTGCGTAGCGACCCGCGCCTGGCAGATATCGATCATAAAGAATCGCTGACCGATACCCCGCCTTTCAACCGCACCAAAGTCAAACTCAAAAAAGAAATAGTGACTATGGGCGTGGAAGGCATCGATCCCAAGCGCGTGGTGGGCACTTATGTCAGCCCTGCCGATTGGAACAAACTGATCTCCGATCCTGATGTCATACTGGTAGACACCCGCAACGACTACGAGTTCCAAGTCGGCACCTTTAAAAACGCCATTAACCCGAATACCACAAGCTTTCGGGAATTCCCCCTGTACGTTAAGGAAAATCTCGACCCCGAAAAGCACAAAAAAGTCGCCATGTTCTGCACCGGCGGTATCCGCTGCGAAAAATCCACGGCGTTCTTAAAAGAACAGGGCTTTGACCAGGTTTATCATCTCAAAGGCGGGATCTTAAAATATCTGGAAGAAGTCCCCGCCCAGGAAACGCTTTGGCAAGGCGAGTGCTTTGTCTTTGACGACCGGGTTACGGTTAATCTCCAGCTTGAAAAAGGCATTTACGACCAGTGTAACGCCTGCCGCTTACCTATCACCGAAGCCGATAAAGCCAGCGATAAATATCAGCAAGGCATCAGCTGCCCTCATTGTTACGATAAAATCACGCCTGAGCAGAAAACCCGTTTCATGGAACGTGAAAAGCAAATGGAATTAGCCCAAAAGCGCGGTGAAGCCCATATCGGCGCGGATGCCGCCAAGACACTGGTTCAAAAACGCGT
>Ga0207952_1001099_pt1 | contig 13274 bp, 13 predicted proteins | sample SubbioR12Aug_8Ca_FD_184831 | JGI IMG/M metagenome (GOLD analysis project Ga0207952, IMG submission 184831) | Serpentinite rock and fluid subsurface biosphere microbial communities from McLaughlin Reserve, California, USA - CR12Aug_8Ca (SPAdes) | ecosystem: Environmental > Terrestrial > Deep...
CCCGCTTATGTGTCTTGATTTTCAGCCGTGTGGGTACTCCGCTTTCGCGCGATCGCGCGCGTCCCACAGAAGGTTTAGCTCTGCCAGCGTGACCGCGATGCCTTCGGGCTCGATCGGAACCACACGTCCGTGGCTTGCAAAATCGGCCAACGTCGCGATCTGCACGGCTTTTTCAATCGGCCCTTTCCGGTCCTTGTACAGGTCGAACGTATCGGCCTTGAAGTACGGCACTCTCCACGAACGGATGACTGATCCAGTGTCTATGCCTTCGTCCACGAAATGGGAGACAGCCCACCCATGAGACCGGCCAGTCGACTGAAGGTAATAGTATTCGGCAGCGAATGTAGCGCGACCCGTCATGCCGCTACCACCGAAGTCGCAGTGCCGGCCATCCACGCGCTTCCGAGGATTCAAACCACCACCGTGCTGGTTGATGATGCGGCCGCGGAATTTCTGCACCACGAGCGCTGGCGTGCGACGGACCCAGCCGCTCTGCCAGATGAAGTTAGCTTTGTACTTCTCGCATGCGGCCAATATAGCGTCGGCGAGCGCTTCTTCCCCTACACTGCTGGGCGGGAGCGTCACCATGTCACGCTCCTCCATTCCGCGCTTGTGGGCGACAGTGCGTACTCCAGCATTGCGTCGTGACGTAGCGAGTGCGACGATCTCTGCGTTCGGGAGTGAGCCTGCATTGATGGCGTCGAGCACTGCTCCGACAGTGGAGCCGCCCTTCGGTGTCGAACTGGACAAGCACAAAATTCTCAACGAGCTCGACATTTGGAAGTCCTCCTTCGGTTGCAAAAGTCGTGCCACGACTGTATCACGATCGGGTATACTGAGGGAAATGGCAAAAAACGCGTATGCCCGTGCTGGCGTCAACCGAGATACGGAAAACCAGACGAAAAAAGCGTTCAGCAAAGCACTTGCAACAAATGACAAGCAAGTCTTGAACACAATTGGAGCTTTCGCGTCGCTCTACGAAGGATCGTTCCCCCAGTACACGCATCCGATACTCGTCTTAAAGACAGAGGAGCCGGGTACAAAACAGCTGTTGGCTGAGCAGCACGACCAGGTTGAGAGTGTGTGCCACGATCTTGTGAACCACTTGGTCAACGACTGCATTGTTATGGGCGCGAAACCGCTTTCAATACAGGATTGCATCGTGTGCGGAAAAGTTGAGAAGCGAGTCGTTGTTCGTATGGTGAAGGCATTTGCGGAAGCCGCACGAAATAATGAAGCGACGCTTACGGGTGGCGAGACATCGTGGCAGCCTGGTGTAGTAGCAGAGGGCAGGTATATCCTGTCGGCGAGCATCGTTGGAGTCGTTGAGAAAAAGCACATAATCGATGGCTCGAAAATCCGGGAGGGTGACGTGGTGGTCGCGCTCGCTTCGAGTGGAGTGCATACTAATGGAGTCTCGCTGGTTCGTAAGATCATTCAAAGCCATCCGAAGATACTGAAAGAAAAAGTCGGGAGTATACCTTTCTTGCGTGCGGTCCTTGTACCGCATCGGCCGTATTACCATGCGTTGAAAGGGCTTTTCAGGACCTCCGGTCTTGTCGGACTTGCGCATATTACCGGCGGTGGGATTGAGGAGAACCTTGATCGCATCTTGCCGGATTCGCTGAATGCCGAGATCAATTTGAATTCGATCCGCATCCATCCTATCTTTAGACCGTTGAAGCGGCACGGTCGGCTGGCTGATACTGACATGTTGCGGACATTCAATATGGGAGTCGGGATTGCGATGGTCGTTCGTCCCTCATTTGTAAAAAAGGCCATTGCCCACATCAAACGTGTCGGAATCGATGCGTACGAGATCGGCAACATCACACGTGGGAAGCGTGAAGTGCGATTCGTGGGGAAACTAGAGTGGGGCTGAAGTATGCTATTGCTTCAAGCCGAGACCGGTTCTGATGAAATACCAATTGACCGCAATGAGGGCAAGGATCATGGCAAGAAGCATGGCGACAGAAACCGTGAGTGAGACGTCGGTGATGCCTAAGAAACCGTAGCGGAAACCGTTGATGAGATAGAAGAGCGGGTTTGCGTAGGTGATCCACTGCCACCATTCCGGGAGCGCGTGGACGGAATAGAAGACGCCGCCGAGGTACACGAGTGGGGTGAGGACGAAGGTCGGCACGATGTTGATGCCGTCGATCGTCTTAGCGTAAATGCCGTTCACCAATCCCGCGAGCGCGAAGACGAGGCAGGTGAGGATGGCGAAGCCGAGGATGATAAGGATGTTGTGGATCTCGAGCGAGAGACCGGTGAAGAAGATCGAGACCAGGAGGACAAGGGTACCCGTCAAGATGCCGCGGATGACGCCGCCGCCTATGAATCCGGCGATCATGAGCCATGGCGGCGTTGGCGAGACCAGGATTTCCTCGATATTGCGCGCGAAGAATTTCGAAGAGAAGAAGGTGAAGGAGGTGTTGGCGTACGAGGTCGTGACGATCGCGAGCATGACGAGACCGGGGACGACGAAGGTCATGTAAGGAACGCCTTGCATCTCGCCGATGCGGCTGCCGAGCACCGTGCCGAAGACGAGGAAGTAGAGAACGGACGTAATGACCGACGGCAAAAACGTCTGCACCCAGATGCGGAACATCCGCACCACGTCTTTGCGGATCATCGTATAGAATGAGGTCCATTTTTGTGCGGGGGTCATATCATTTTTCCGACGTTAACCGGATAAAGACCTCTTCGAGCTTGCCGCCTTTGTAGCCGCTCTTTTTTGCGGCTTCTTCGTCGTAGAGTTTCAAAAGGTCGTCCATCGTCCCTTGGGCGACAATTTCTCCTTTGTTGATGATCGCGACGTGTTTTGCGAGCTGCTCGGCTTCTTCGAGGTAATGCGTCGTAAGGAGGATCGTGAGGCCCTCCGAGGTGAGCTTGCGCAGGTAATCCCACATGCCGCGACGGAGTTCGACATCAACGCCCGCGGTCGGTTCATCGAGGACGAGGAATCGAGGCTTGTGGATGAGGGCACGGGCGATCATGAGGCGCCGCTTCATGCCGCCGGAGAGTTCCATCGAACGGACCGTCATCTTCTCGCCGAGACCGAGATCTTTGAGTAGCTGCTCGGCGCGAGGGATGGCTTCTTCGCGTGGGATGCCGTAGTAGCCGCCTTGGTTGACCACGATATCTATCGGCTTTTCAAACGGGTTGAAGTTGATTTCTTGTCCGACGAGGCCGATCTGCGCCTTTGCCATTTCAGGGTCCTTGTCGATATCGTAGCCGAAAACCGACACACTGCCCTCGGATTTATTCACCAACCCCGTCGAGATGCCGATGATCGTCGTTTTCCCGGCGCCATTCGGGCCAAGGAGCGCGAAAAAGTCGCCCGTCGGCACGGTGAGGGAAACCCCTTTGAGGGCGACGGTACCGTTGCGGTATTGCTTTTTGAGGTCCTTGATGACGAGCGCGGGTTCTGACATGACGAGCTATTGTAGCATATTGCGTGTCAGGAGAGGAAATAGTAGTTGATGACGCCAAAGCCGGTGATGCATGCGTAGGCCACCGTGTTTACGAACATACCAATTTGTCCCTCCTTTTTCCACGCGCGATAGGTGGAATAGAGCCAAAAGGGCTGTGCAAGAAAGGCGAGCACAAGGCCGACGCCAGGCTGCTTGAGCGAAATCAGCAGCATCCCGCCGAGCGTGAGGACGGGAAGAAGGAATTGCGTCGCGAGGTTGAAATACTGTTCGAAACGGGACGGTTCCATACTAATGCCCACTTGAATCCCAATCGGTACTCACGTTCTTGAAAGCGGCTAGTTTTTCTTTGAAAAGCGATTTGATTTTTTCGAGGATTTCCTCATTTTTCGCTTCGAAGCGGAGGACGAGGGTAGGGGTGTTTGACGAGGCGCGGACGAGGCCCCATCCACCCTCCATATAAACTCGGGCGCCGCTGATATCGACGACATGAAAGTTTTCGTTTTTGAATTGCGTAACCAATTCGTTCACAATGTCGTATTTTTCTTCGTCAGTCGTTTTGACTTGGATCGTCGGCGTCGAGATGTAGTACGGCGTTTCCGCGATGTGCTCGGAGAGCTTCTTGCTCTCGCCGGCGAGGTATTCAAGCAATTTGAGTCCCGCGAAAAACGCGTCGTCAAAGCCGTAGAAATCGTCGCCGAAAAAGATGTGTCCGCTCATTTCTCCCGCGAGCGCGGCGTTTTCTTCGGAGAGCTTTGCCTTGATGTACGAGTGGCCGGTCTTCCACATGATCGGCTGTCCGCCATGCGCGGCGATGTCTTCAGGGAGCGCTTCCGAAACTTTGACGTCGAACACGATCTTTGCGCCGGGCTTTTTTGCCAAAATGAGGCGGGAGAGGAGGATTATGTAGCGGTCGGGCCAGATGATCTGTCCCTTTTCATCCACAACGCCGAGGCGGTCGCCATCGCCGTCGATCGCGAAACCGATGTCGCAATCGTTTTTCACCGTCTGTGCGCCGGTGTCCTGCATCATCTTCTCGCCGTCAGGGTTTGCGGTGTAATTAGGGTACGAAGGATCGACATTGGTGAAATGTTCGATAACCTCGCAGCCAGCTGCGCGGAAAAATCCTGGTGCGAAAAGTCCGGCGGTGCCGTTCCCGGTATTCACGAGAACTTTGAGGGGTTTGGCGAGTTTTACGCGATCCGCGAGATTTTTGAAATAGGCGTCTTTCACGTCCGCTTTCCGCACCGTTCCTTCGCCACCGGCAAAATCCTCTTCTTCGATGAGGGTGTAGAGGTGACCGATATCAGCCGGGCCGAGGGTATTCGAGAAATCCATGCCGAGTTTGAGCCCGTTCCATCCGGCGGGATTGTGGCTCGCGGTGATCATGCAGAGGCCCTTCACCTTGTATTCGTATTGCGCAAAATAGCTCATCGGCGTCGTCACTGTGCCAATATCAATGCAGTTGACTCCGCTTTCGGTGAGGGCTGTCAGTGCTTGTGTATGGAAACTCTCGGACGTGGCACGAGCGTCGTGTCCGACGATGCAGTCGGTAATCCCTGTATCGTTGAGCATCTTCGCGAAGCCGCGCGCAATAAGATAGATGGATCCGTCGTTGAGCTCATCAGGAGATTCCTTCCCGCGGATGTCGTATTCGCGGAACATCGTCCGCTTTAAAGTCGCCATGGCGGTACTGTATCACAGCTGCCGCATCCCAATTGCGTGCTTAGTATTTGAGACCATGGTCCAAAACACTCAACATTCGCTGCCGTCAGGGTGTGGCGGCGAGTCAGAGCGAGAGGTCGAGTTTGATTTTGGCCTCTACGTCTGTTCCGTCTTCGTGGTCGTCTTTGTCGGATTCAGAGTGCTCTGCCTCGGACTCGTCCTTTTTCTTTGTTGTTTCCTTCGGCGTCGTCACGGTGGCGCCAACGGGAGCGATTTCGACGGTTATGTCGGTATCGTGCGATTCGCTTTTGGTTTCGGGACGGGCATCGCTGCGCGATTCGACGCGGCCTTCTTGGTTAGTGCGGTTGTTTTTCCCGCGTGAGCGGGCTTTTTCCAAGGTCGGCGCGGCCTTGATGTACACGCTCGTCTGTTCGGAGACGCGGAATGATTCTTTGAATGCGGCGTAGGCCTGACTCTCGGCATCGGCTTCGAGATGCTGCGAGCCTTCGGTCATAAGCGAATCAGCAAGCATGAGATCGGCTTCTGCCTGGGCGCGTGCTTCCGCCGAGAGCGACTTTGCGCTTTTGAATTTCTTCTGCGCGTTTTTCAGGCTCTTTTCAGCGGCCGCTTTCATGCGAGAAATCGTCTTTGCGTCAATCGTGGGAGCCGGTGCTGGGATCGGCATAGCGATTGCGACGGCGGCTTTTGCGCTTCGTGTCGCCATTTCCGGCGCTGGTGCGTCAGCAGCTACACTCATGGTTGCAACAGCCGGTTCGGCTGCGATTTCGGCACCAGTTTCCATTGTTACTGCCATGTCGGATTCCGGCGTTACCGAGGGTCCTTCAGCGGCAATGGTAAGAGCGACCGCAGTGCCGACGCTGATGTTGACCGCAGTCTCGCTCGCGGCGCGGATCGCGTCTGCGAGGCGCATGGAGTGTCCGGCTCCGCCTTCGTCCTCGACTTCAAGGAGGATGTTTTCGTGCGCGGCAAGGCGGTTTTCGAAGCGCGAGGCGAGTTCCACCCCGATGCCGCCGTCATCCTGGTCGGCTTCCGCGATGTGTTCTGCCACGGCTTCCGCATGTGATTCAAACGCAACGGCCAGGTTGTCCTCGGTTTCCTCATCGAGACGGCCTTCGGCGGCGAGGAATGCGGCTTCTTCGATGCGGCGCTCGGCGAGCTCGATCTGCACCTCCGCCTTCGCCTCGGCATTCGTCGCGAGAGCGACCTTCGCCGGCTCATTGATATAGGTCTTTACCGGGTAGAGCGCGTCACCCGGAAGCGCGTTCTCGGCGGCATACGAGACGCCGGAACCGAAGACAAGGACCAAGACGAGCGCAGCAGCCATCGGACGGTGCGCGAACGAGAACCAGCTGTAGGAAAGGGAAACGGAGTAGCTCGGCGCGTGGGGAAGCGGCTGCATCGCGATGTATTCATGGACGACGCGGTCCATTTTTCCGCGCTCCGAAGCCGACAGCGTGTATTCGCTGCCGTCGCCTGCTTTTTTAATAGTGTCTTCGAATCTGGTCATATTATTCTGTCGGATTGCATAGTTCACGTAGCTTGTGCGTGCCGCGGTGTAATCGGACGGACACGACGTTTTCAGAGATGTTCATCATAGATGCGATTTCTTTCGGTGTCAGGCCATCAATATATCTCATGGTTACGACATCGCGATAGGTGTCGGGGAGTTCAGGGATGCGCGCACGGATGCTTTCGAGGGCACGCGCTTCATCAAAGTCTTCTTCGACTTCGCGCGCGGAGCCTTCGGAGAGCTTAGCCTCCATCTCACCCGTATCGTTTTCGAGGATCTCGTCCAGGGACGACGATTTCTTCTTGCGATACTCGTCAATGATGAGGTTGTTGAGGATACGGTACAAGAATGCCTTGTATTGGTCCACCTCACCACCTTCGCGGAGATAGTCCCATACTTTGAGGAACGTGTCTTGGACGAGCTCCAGCGCGCGGTCGCGGTTGGAAACGCGGAAGAGCGCGTGGCGGAAGAGCGCGTCGTTATACGCCTCGTACGCCTCAAGATAGGCTTTCTCTCGGGTGTCTGTCATAGGTAGACGGTTCGGGTGCCCAGGCATTACCCTGTATTTAAGTGCCAATCTGCAAATTCTAGCGTCAAAACGGCCCGATTCCTAGTCGGAATCGGGCCGTTTGTGAATTGGGTTAGTCTTCTTTACCGACCTTGAGCCAGACCTTCGAGCGGATCCAGTCGCGCCAGTGCTTCCTATCTTCCTTGTCCCAGCCGTTTTTTTTCTCCGGCTTGATGTCCACTTCAGTCGCCGTGAGGACCGTCGAGGATGCGTTCCAGGTACCCTTCACCTTCACTTTTGCATCGAGGGTGATGTCAGCAAATGACGCATCATCACCGTTTTTCTCGAACCGCGTCGAACTGTTCGTTGCGATCGTCGTCGTTGCGCTGCCGTCCGTGATGACGAACGACTTGAGCGTCGAGTTGATCGAACCGACGTTTCCATGCAACTTCACGCCTGCGGCGACGGATTTCGTCCAGTCCTTCACGACTTTTGCCTTGACGACGAGGCTGGAGACTGTCTGGTCGAGCGTGCCGCGGAAGGAGATCGTGTCGCCGACGGCGATGTCACCACGCGCCATTTCCTTGCCGTCCTTCCCGGCGTACTCCGTCTCCGCGTCGGTCTTCACGACCCAGTTGAGGACCGTGGAGCCCCACGACGTTTCCGCTTTAACTTCGGAATCCGTAACCGCAGTGACTTCCGCGCCGCGCACGAGCGCGTTGCCATTCGCGCCCACATCAATCGAAACACCCAAACCAGAATCCGCAGAAGCGACTCCGGCAAAGGCGCCAATCGCGGCAGAAGCAATAACCGCGCTAACAAAGAACTGCGTAACCGAAAAACCTTTAGTTGTAGTCATAGTTGTGAAGGCCGAATTGACTAATAAAGCACTTCTGACCCTCATACATGAAGACGAAATGGGGTTCGACCGGCTTTCCTTGACAGACTTGAACAAGCGATACATAGTTTCTTTACTGTCGAATCATTTCGGCAGTCTCGGCCATAAGACCCCGCCTTCGGGCAAACAGGGTACTGCACCGAGTGTTCTTCACAGCTCAAGACGGAGAAAGTCAGATGAGCAAGCATATCCCCATCCGCATCAAGTCAGCAGCTCTCGAGGACGATGGTGGTCGCAAGATCTTGCGCGGCGTCATCGACATGGACAGTCTGAACGGACTCAATGTAGACGACTACCAGCGCGAGGAGATGCCATTCTCGTCGCTGAAAGGCATCCTGGAAGCGATCCAGGCCGGCGGTGATCTGCCGGATATCGAGCTCGGCATGCGGGGTTCCCGCTACCAGTTGCGCGATGGCGTTTTCTACTTGCAGGACAAGGTTTACATCATAGACGGCTTGCAGCGGACGACCGCCGCCAAGCTCTTCATGGACAAGAATCCTGGCCTGCCGGTCAGACTCGGTGTCAAAGTCTACTTCGATACGAGCAAGGAGTGGGAACGCGAGCAGTTCATCATCCTGAATACCAAGCGCGTCCGAGTCTCACCCGACAAGATCATCTTCAATAGGCGCGAGACAAGCGAAGCTGTCGACATGCTGTACAAGCTGAGTACTAATGACGATAAGTTCTCGCTGTACAACAAGATTGCATGGTCACAGCGTAAGGGAAGTAAGTTCCTCGGCGCATTCGCGCTCTGCAAGATCATGTGTGTGCTTCACGTGCACAAGGTCAACGGACTGTCGAGTGACAAGGAGATCGTCGTCAATCATCTCGATCGAATCATGAAAGAGGTCGGCGTTGGCGTCATGCGCGACAATGTCCGCACCTTCTTCGACTTGATCGACACCTGTTGGGGACTGCGCCTGATCCAGCATTACGAAAAGGCACCGCAGTTGAAATACGGGTTCCTGTTCGTACTGGCACGGTTTCTCTCGGATCATGCGGTCTTCTGGAGGAGCGAAGACAAGCGGCTCTTTGTCGATGTCCCGCTGCGCAAGGCATTGCGTAAGTTCAAGATCTACGAACCGACACATGCAGCGCTCTGCGGATCGTCCGGCAAGGCGCTGGACGAGCTCTATCGGTACATTGTCGACGAAGTCAACAAAGGGAAGCGTGGCAAGCGATTGCAGCCGCGGCACGCCCATTTCGTCAGCATGATGAGCAAGGATATGGAGGCCGGCGCAGATGAGCCGGAATCGGAAGAGGCTGAAGAAGAGGTCGTGTCTGAAGCGGCTGAATAGCCTCTGCTACCCGTCACAAGCAAAAAGAGGGGCTGCCCACGTGGCGGCCCCTTTACTTTTATATACCATATTGTATTGTATAAACGGTGACTGAACCTTACAGAAAGGCATGCAACATGCTGACCATAGAGACGAATTGCGACCAACACGCCTCCCAGAAAAAGATTGCCCCACTCATCGAAGAACAAGTGCTTCGCCTTGCGCGGCATTTGAACCTCGACGGCACCTTGTTTCTGTCCCCAGTTGAGGCTCGAAAAGGCGGCTCGCAAGTGCAAGGGCTTCGCGCTCAACGCTATGAGCCCGATGAAGTCCGACCAGCGGTCCTGCTAGTGGCCCAGCCAGGTAACAACGCCACGTGCTGGCTGTGGCGTGTTCAGTTTCCTCGCAACACCGATCCGCAACTCATGTACGCAAAATTCGCGGAAGCCATCGAGGAAGGGTGGCATCTCGTAGACAAGAAGAACGGTGAATCAGTCTTGAAAGCGCCCGACGCGCCATCAGCTCCTGCTGTTACCAGTGTGGCTCCAGCAGAGCCGTTCGACGTAGGGAAGGTGCTTATTGACAACGAGCGCATGAAGCTCTTGCTGCACGATGTGTTCTCACGCGCTATCACGTCAGGCCGCGGACGCACGCTCTCCTACCAAGAGGCAAGCGATGAAATTCAAAAGATGCTTGAATGCAGCCCCCGGGCTTCTGGTTCAATCTTGGCTTCGTTTCGCCACCGACACTGGATCAGTCGCGATAAGCGCGACCAGACGGTGACGCTACTCGCGAACGGTGTTGGGATCATGGAAAAGCAATCCGGCGTTTCCGCAGCAAAATCTGAAGTAGATGCCGAAGAATCCACGGATCCAGCGCCACCGGTACAAACGCTGGAAGAACAGGTTACTGCACTGCTGCAGAAAGCTGTTGAATACGATCAGTGTAAGCAGCTGGTCGAAACGAAACAGCAGCGACTGCAGGAACTCGAAGGCGAGCTCCGTAATCTGGACGAAAGGCGTGTCGTGCTGTTGTCTTTGATCGAAGAAGTGAAACGGGCTCTGAAAGATGCGCATACAAAGCAAAGTGATATGCATCTCACTGATGCGCACGCGAAGTTCGAACGCATTAAGGCACAAATCTTAGCGGCGCCATTCGCCTCTAAGGAGTAAGTTGCCCTGATTAGTTGGTGAACAAAATGAGGCGGGACCGGCAACGGATCCGCCTCTTTATTTTTTCTAGTAAATATGATATAATACTTTTAGTTGTAGTAGCGCGAGGTAGATTCATGGTCACAGGTCGGAAACGGCAATCTCGCAAGCGTAAATATCCAAACCCCATCGAATCTGCTCGAGAGGTACTTGCCGAAGCTAAAAGCAACGTATATAGCGCCAGGCGTAGTGTCGTCGAATGCAGACGTATCCTGAAGCGTAACCCACCGAGGGCCATCTAGGCCCTCGATCTTTTATATTTTTTCAGCTCGATAATTGTCGAACTCGACGTCCATGAAGTCGGTGCGGAGGCCGATGGGGTGGGAACCGGTGAGGGGGTTTGTGGAATCGGTGGCTTTAAGGAGTTCCTGCCATTCGCCGCTTTCTCCTTTCTGGAAGAGAGTGATCGTGACCTTTCCATCTTCGGTCTTCGTATCCATGCGGAGCGTGATCCATTCTCTGTGGGGGAGGAGGTTTACTTGTGCGGCGCGAGCATACGCGCCGCTAAGAATGGGCTTTTCGGCGAGCGTGACATATGAACCGTTGTGTTTTTTCTTGATGACCGCGTGGCCGTCGACGCGCAATCCCGCGTAGTAGAGGTTGTTTTCATCGCGGTAACGCGACATGAGGAGGATGCCGTTGGACTCATCGCGGTTCGGTGAATTTGAGAAGTTGTCGGCAGTGATGCGGAACGATGACTCGATACGGACGTTGTCCCATGCGTCTTTCGTCAACATGCGGAAGAGGTTCTGCGGATGCGTGCCCCGGTCGGTATCCGTGGGAGACGTCCGCGCGTAGCGTGGACGCCAGGGATCGCTCGCGGGAAGTTCGCCGTACAGCGTCTTCCCGACACCGTTTTCCACCATGAGTTTGCCGCCCGAATCAACCCACCAGTAGGGCGACGAGCTGTGCTCGGGAGTGTCCGTCTCATGCAAGATACCGTCGTCTTTGAATTCGTAGACGAACGGTTGGTGCTCGGGAGGCGCGGCGCTTCTGGTAAGGATAAACGCGCGCGAGACGAACCCGAAAAGGGCGACGGCAAAAAGCGCATAAAAAACAAAGCGCAACAATCGCCCCCACGCAATTCGTGGTGCAGAAGCCATGCACTCCAGCATGGCTTCTGCACGGTGAGTGCGAGATGAATGCTACTGCTTCGCGCCAAGAGCGCCCTGTGCTTTAGCACAGGGACGAATTGGCGTGCTTTCAAAACAGTGCGCCCGGTGGGCGTTCCTCTTGCAGCAAAAACGCCATGGTGGTCGCCCGCGAACGCTTCGCGCTTTTAGCGCGAACGTCGACGGGCGACCCGTTTTTATAACTTCACCGCCTTGAAATTGTCGAATTCGACGTCCATGAAGTCCGTCCGGACGCCGACGTAGCCGCTTCCGGTAATCGGGTTCGAGGAATCTTTCGCCTCGAGCACCTTCGTAAAGGCGGTCTCTCCCGGTTTTTTGACATAAAAGCGGATACTGACAGAGCCATCGCTGTTCGTCACGGTTTCAGTGCGGAGCGTGACCCATGAGCCGTGCGGCAGCAAGTTCACGTTGCCGGAAATCGAATAGGTGCCGGGGAAGATCTGCTTTTCGGCGAGCGTCGTGTAGGTACCGTTTTTCTTTTTCTTGATGACCGCCTTCCCATCGACGCGGATGCCGGCGTAGTAGAGGTTGTATTGGTCCTTGTAGCGGAGCATCTGCAAAAGGCCGTTCGATTGGTTGCGGTTCGGGCTCGATGAGAAGTTGTCCTTCACGATCTTGTAGGATGCATCCGTCCGCACGTTGTCCCACGTGCTGCGCGACACCAGGCGGAAGATGTTTTGCGGATGCGTGCCGCCGTCGGTGTCGAGCGAATTCGAAGAGTTGTAGGCCGTCCTCCATTCGTTACCGTTGGGAAGGGAGCCTTGGTTCGTCATGCCTTTCCCGCCGTCGAGGACGAGGTAACCACCCGAAGAAAGCCACCAGTAGGGCGACGAGCTCTCGCCCATGGAGCCGGCCTCCGCAAGCGTCCCGTCAACCATGAATTGGTAATCAAGCGACGAGAGGGAGAGCGCCGTAATAGCTGCGGCGGATGAAGGGACAGTGAAGAGAATACACGAAGCAACAAAAAAGGCGCGTTTGGATACGGATTGCATGGGACGTCGTTAACGAGTAGTCACTCCAGCGTAAAAATATTCACCCACATGAACAAATGAATCCTGTGGTATAACGCTTTTTTCATGAATGCTTCGCTATTGAAGAGTGGAGGAAGTCGCGAGTGGGCGAGCGATGACGGACGTGACCTGCAGGGTTGCAACGCCTTTTTCTTCAGCCCACGCCTGGATGCCGACGCCGCCGCGGAAGGAGCGCGAGTAAGTCTCGACGACCGAATCGAAATTCCACGTGCACTCGATGACCGAGCCGCGGACGCGGATCCCAGCGCTCACGTTCTCGCCGTACTGGATTCGCTCGTCCGTCTTCGTCGCCAGTGTTGTTGACTGGCCATTGCGGAGCTCTTGGATGCGCACTTGGCCCGGCGCGAATGTACACGCGTGATAGGTCGCCGCATCAACGACGTCGCCGAGGACAAGCATGTGTCCTCCGTTCCACTGCGCTCCGACATCAAAACGGTAATCGTCCCAGAGCTGCGAACCGTCGAGGATTGCCGAAGCGCCGCTATTATCGGCGCCTGCCGTGAGGCGAAAGTTGTTGCGGCCGATTTCCACATTTCCCCACGACGGCATCCAACCCCGATCGCGGGAAAAGTCATCCTCGTAGATC
>Ga0207952_1001100_pt1 | contig 13269 bp, 10 predicted proteins | sample SubbioR12Aug_8Ca_FD_184831 | JGI IMG/M metagenome (GOLD analysis project Ga0207952, IMG submission 184831) | Serpentinite rock and fluid subsurface biosphere microbial communities from McLaughlin Reserve, California, USA - CR12Aug_8Ca (SPAdes) | ecosystem: Environmental > Terrestrial > Deep...
ATGTACTCCTACCAGTTGTTGTACCTGTAACTGGTGCTGCCTGATCAGGCTATCCAGTTCCATACCCACATCAAACACTGGCGGAACTGGGCCAATTTCAGGCAGGTAAAACAAGTCGCCCTGAAATATGATCTGATTCCCTTCATCGTATGCCACCAACATGTCAGAAGCATGACTGCTTGCCAGGGGATAGATGCGTATGCTGCGGCCACCCAGGTCCAGTTCCCGCGGCGCGCTGACTTCACTGACTTTGCTCGCCACTTCCTGACCCAGTTGCCTTTCCACTGCAAGATGGCCATCCTTGCCTGTCAAAATCTGTATGCCTTCCTGCATGTATGCAGGCGTGCCAGCGATATGATCACGGTGGGTATGTGACAGCACGACATAGGCGAGTTTGCGACCAGGCGCGGTCTGCTCTATCAGGGCCCTGATCTTGCTGGCTTCAGCAATGCTAACCGGCGCATCATAGATAGCCACACTATGCGTACCGACAGTGAAACTGCAGTGGTAACCGGATTCACTGCCATCAACCCGGTAAGTGCCAGGCGCAATCATGGTGGCGCGCAATGTGCCTTTGTCCTGTTGTTCCATATAGCCTGCGGGCAAGTCAAAAGTGTGAGCATCGATATGATCTGCCACCTGGGCATTGATAGTCCATTGCACTACCAGCTTGTCCCCATTTTTGATGATAATTTTCCGTGCCTGCTTAAAATTTTCTGCCGTTCTGTAATCTGCATATTCATAAGTGAAGTTAGCGCTTTTGGCACTCAGTACAGTGCCGCTACTTCTTTCCATGATCATACTGGCGGGGCGGCCAGCAGCATCATTGAAACTCCATTGCTGGAATTCTTCATTCTCCTGTCCTGACAATTTCGCTGGCAATTTGATAGGCTGTCGGTTGCTGGCATGTTCCAGCAATAATGCCGGACTCAAAAACAGGTAGTCGGCATAAGCATTGCGGGATTTTGTCGCATCTTCCCTTTCTATTTCCACACCCTGTCGCCATTGCAATAGGTCTACGGTGGCGACACCATCCCTGTTGCCGCTGGACAGAAAGTGAAACTTGATATTGCCTGGCCAGAGAGATTCACTGACAGAACGGAAATGCCCATCTTTTTGCAATATCAATTGCTGTTTGAGTTTGATTTCCTGCACCGCATTTTGTGGTGAAGGTGCCTGATGTGATGCCAGGCGCGTCCCCTGCATGTCAAGCGTGACAGCAAAGGCGGGTGGCATGGTTTGCGCCTGCGCTCTGCCGCCTGCTAGCAAAAAACAGATGCTGGCAAGCATAGCTGGCAGCTGCAATCCTGATAGTAAAGCCTGTGATGTAAACACCTTGATCTCTCCTTATCGTTAACGAAATACGAAATAAACCTGCATACCGTAAATGGCATGCAAGTTTGGGCAAGAGATTGCTGAGGCAGTTCAAAAAATTCAAACCACTGCAGCATGTATTCGTCACAAGGCAGATGGTGGTAGACAGAAACTTTAGCGAGCGCTAAAAAGGGGATGCGATGAGTTGGAGGTGTGACAGATATTGAAGAAACCAGCTCTTGTCAGATACAAGAGCTGGCTGGTTCTACAAATTACCGTTCGCTTAAACCACGCATTTTTGCATTGCGTGCGTCATCCTTCTCTTTCGACTTTTCTGCGGGCGCAGGTGCTGGTGCCGGTGCGGGAGCAGGCATGGCTCTGGGCGCTGGTGCTGCCGCTGGCATGGGCGTTGGTGCAGGAGCTGGCATTGCCCGTGGAGCAGGCGCCGGCATCGCCGACGGCATGGGCATAGGAGCTGGCCTGCTTTCCATGCGCGCAGGTTGTTGAATTTGCTGCGGCTGTTGCACTGGCTGCTGTATTTGCTGTGGCTGTGGTGCAGGCTGTATCAGCGGCGTTTGTTGCACCGGTCTTTCTATTTGCGCAGGAGCAGGGCGGCGCTCTATGGACCTGTCATTGCCACGGTCGAAATTGCGCTCTGGCTGTCTTTCTCCGCGCAATTCCTGCTGGCCATTATTATTCCAGGTACTGCCGGGCCGGTTGACCCTGTCATTATTTTCCACCGGCCTGCCAGAGTTCGGTGTACCCATGATGGCATTATTGGCTGGCGTATTTGCCGTTGGTGTATGCAGTGGCTGCTGGTTGACTGTCTGGCTTGCAGGCGGATTCACAGCGGGCGCAACATTGATCGTTGCAGGAGTAGCAGGCTGCGATGTACGTGGATTATAGACATTGGCATTGCCCGGCATGGTATTGCCATTATTGGGCATGCCATTGCCATACTGACGAGGCTGTCCCGGTTCATTGTTCCAGTTGCTGCCTGGCCGTGGCGCTCTCTCGCCATTGTCCACAGGCCTGATCTGGCTTGGCGCTGCCGTGTTGTTATTGGCAGGTGCATTCACTGTGGGCGCAATATTGATGCTGGAATTATTGCCAGGTTGTGGCGTTACATTTGCCGGTGTGCGCGGTGGATAGACATTATTACCCTGGATACCATTATTCGGTGTGGCGAGGCCAGCACCGACCGGGCGCGTGCCGGGTGTATTGTTGACATTGACTTCAGCAGGCCGAAAAACTGGTCTGCCTTCTTGTCTTACTTCATTCGGATTCTGGTTGCTGATCAAGCCGCGCTGCTCGGTACGTGTCGCAGGCATTACCAGGTTTCTCTGGCGGTACTGGTCACCATCACGCCAGTTTTGCTGGCGTGCTTCTCCAAAGCGGTTATTACTGCCCGGCGTAATACTTGGCGCCTCAGTCAGCGCAACCGGGGTTTGCCTGCCAGATGATATCAGCCTGCTGCTGGAGACAGGCATGACATGCTCACCACGTACAAAGGTGGTGGTGGGCACGACAGTAATGGCATGTTGCACACCCTGGTTCACGTAGCGGCTGTTGACCAGGCTGTTATTGACCACCAGGCTTTGATTCAGGCGCTGTATGTACTGGGTATTGCGGGTATATCCAGGGCGATAGACTTCACCAGGCCCCAGGGGGAACCAGGCTACTGACGGTTTGGAGCCATGCTTGTGGCCGCTGAAATCTCCACCGCCAACAAAAGCCACCAGGGCTGGTGCATACACTGGGCGATGATGATGCTGACGTGGACCCGGCACCCAGGCCCAGCGTGTGCCTACATAGGCCCAGCGGCCATAGTGATATGGTGCAAAACCCCAGGGCGCACGATCTACCCAGGTCCAGCCCCAGGGCGCAACAAAGACCCAGTTACCATCGCGGTAAGGTGCCCAGCTTGCACTCACCTGGCGTGGATACCAGACCGCGCCATAATCGGTCGTGGTTTCCCATACGCCATATTGATCGAGCTGCTCATAACCGATGACTTCGCGCGAGACATAACGCACGGTTTCCAGGTTTTCTTCAGCACGGTCACGGTCTGCGGCCCACAGATCAAAAGTATCAAGTGGCGAGACTGAGCCTATGGAATTGTGTTGCAGATTGCTACCCATGAAGCGGGTTTGCTCACCCTGCCTGATGGTGATGGTATCGCGCTCACCATGCGCAATCGCAGTACCACGTCTTACCTGTACCGTGGTGGTATTGTCTTCATTGACCGTGATCTTGTATTCGCCGGGTTCTTGCAGCGAGAACACCAGGTTAGGCGTGCGTATGTCAAAATTTTCCCTGCCATTGAGTTCGCGCACGCGTACCACCATGCCACCCTGGTTCAAGTCCACCTGGGTATTGTCATCATCGAGCAGGTTGAAGCTGATGCGGGTATTTTCCTGCATGCGCAAGACATTCGGGCCCACATGCAATTCTGCCTTGCCAGCATAGGGCACTTGCAGGCTGTCGCCGGTAGAAATGGGGCGGTTAGGCATCAGCGCCGTCCAGTTATTACTGCCCACATCAGCAAAACTGATATTGCCGTAAGAATAACTGACCCTGGCAACACGGCCCGGCGGTTCATCCTGGGCTTGTGCCGTGCCTATATAAAACATGCTGGCCACAGCCAGTGCGGCGATTTTCAGCAATGGCAGATGACGGGTTTTGACGGATGAAGCGGGTTTATCGAATTCAGACATGGATTTCTTCCCGGCATGGGGTTAAACAAAATGACTCGTTCTACCCTTAACGCATGAGCAGGCCATTTGGATGGCAAGAGATTTCACAATGTTTGTATTTTTTTGTAGCAGCGAGCTATTGTCTGGAAATGTCTGGGACAGGATATTGCTTCAATGCCATCCTCCCCCTTCAAAAAACTTGCGTATCTCATAGGTGAAAGTTCTGTTGGGGAACTGAACCTGCATGAATTGCATGTATTGCAGGTCTGGTAATTCATCTCTGACGAAAGGCAAAGTGACATAAGCAGGACCACTCATTCTCGCAGGAAGTTCAAATTCTATATGTACGATGCTGGGGACAATGGATGCTCTATTTTCTGGGATACCAATAATAGTGTGATTACGGCCATCACAAAACCCGGTTTCATCCCTTGCCTTTTCAGCAGGCTTCACATTTCTTGGGAAGTAAATTTTTTCTTCATATTTGATGCTTGCCGTGTCGCAAAACACTTTTGTTATGTAGGGGGCGTCATTGAAGCTATTTAAATGTCGGCGGGCAAATAAGGAGATCCTTGCTTTACCGGACTTGGACCAGATACGAACTTCAAAATCAGGAGCAGTGTTTTGAATCCGTATTCTCGTTGCATCAGACTGGTTGCGCTTTTGAAAAACAATGTCTGCTTTTTGGTCAGGGGCAAGATCATACTGTGGTTCGCGAACATCCAGGAAAGTGATGCAAAATACAAGGGCGGAGCAAATGGCCAGCCACAGTAATAATTTCCTTCGCATATCAGCTTTTTTCATCTTCTGCGTTAATTCCTGCTGTTTGATTCAGGCACTTGATTTCTGCCAATTCCATCACGCCTTGCTTCTTGAATTCCATGCTTTGGCACATGATCCAGTCGTAAACGCATTGTACAGCGCTAAGTTTCAGGCTCTGTTTTGTGGAAAGTAAATAGTAGTCGCTCAGGCTCTGCAAACCGCTATCAAACAATCTTTGCAATTGCCCGGACCTGATCCTGTCACTGACATGGCTGTGACGCTCAAAAGCAATGCCATGCCCATGTTCTGCCGCTTGCAACACCAGATTGCTGTCATCAAAGCTGATGCTGCGCAAAGTTTGCCCGGCATGCAAACCCAGTGCCTTGAAATACGCAGACCAGGATGAACCAGCACCTATGGTGTGTGCATGCACCAGCAAGGGCAGGGTAAGCAAATCCTGGACTGTGGCGGGCTGGTGCCTGGCGATAAAATCTGGCGAAGCTACCGGGTAATAGTATTCAGTCATCAGCTTGTGGGCCTGGACATTTTTCCAGTTACCCGTCCCAAAACGCAATGCCAGGTCGACACCGTTTTCCCCTAGTTCTGCGAGTTCTACACTGGCCTGTATTTGTACCGAGATATCAGGGTGGGCCAGATAAAAATCGTGCAGCCTGGGGAGCAGCCAGTAAGCGGCAAACGCAGGCAGGCTGGCAATCCGCACCACCTGGCGCGGGCTGCGATGATGCTGGCTGATGCGGGCAATGGCCGTGCCCAGTTGATCCAGCGAAAGCGTGACTGCTGCATGCAATTCACGACCGGCATCGGTCAGCCTGACACCATTCTGGCGCTCGAATAATTCCAGCCCCAGTTGTTCTTCCAGTGAGCGTATGCGATGGCTGACCGCGCTGTGGGTGAGACTGAGTTCTTGTCCGGCCAGGCGGAAATTTTGCAAGCGACCCGCTGCTTCAAAAATACGTAAATCATTCAAACCCGGAATTTTTTGCATGGCGATATTTTTACCTGACTAGTTTTTCTCTATACCCTGGTGCAAATTTGTCGCTAGTGGCAAGCATGCATGCGCAGGATACTGGCAGCTTCTTTGAAAAGGAGTATGCATGCAAGCACAATTTACTATCCCGGTCAGGGTAACTGGCAAACAGAGGCTGCTTAATGTAATGGCCAGTCTGATGTTGTTGATCAGTGTATGTTCAACACAGGCTGATGCCGCTGTACCAGCACAAGCATATCCGCTGGCGACAGATGTCAGCAGTATTGATGGCATTATGCACGCCTATTATGACGTTGTCTCCGGCCCGCCCAATATGCCGCGCGATATTGCCAGGGATATCTCTTTACATCATCCCCGGGCGCAGATTTTTCCAATAGTACGTGACAAAAATGAAGAGCCGCGTCTGCTGGTTTTTTCTGTGCAAGAATTTCACGCCTGGAGCAAACCTGTCTATGACACTGGCTTTTATGAGCGCGAAATCGCGCGCGAAGTGAAACGCTTTGGCAGCTCCTTCCACATCTGGAGTACCTATGAAACACGGCAGACACCAGATGGCGAAGTGACGAGTCGTGGCATCAATAATATCCAGCTATACTTTGATGGCCAGCGTTACTGGATATTGTCAGAAACCTGGGACAGCGAAAGCCCGCGCAATCCCTTGCCCACAAAAAACGGGGTGAGCAAATGAAGATAGACCATATCAGCCTGCTCGTGACCTCACTGGAGACCAGCATGCCCTATTATGAATGCCTGCTGCCGCAACTGGGTTTTGTCGAGAGCAAGCCGCAGGTCTGGACTGATGGCGAGGGTTTCTATTTCCAGTTCTTGCAGGCTCACCCTGATACCCGGCCCTATGAACGTTATGGTGCAGGCATGAATCACCTGGGTTTTGGTGCCACGTCGGCAGAGCAGGTCATGCAAATTCGCCAAAGCATGCATGAGGCAGGGTTTGCAGTGCCAGCCATGCAAAACCTGGGTGGTTCACTGGCCTTGTTCATGAAAGATGCAGATGGCATCCGTATTGAAATCACTTACTATGCGCCCGGGGCTGCGGTGGTGGGGTAGCTAATTTATGTGGCTATCTTATTTGCTTATCTTATCCAGCCATTGTTTTCCCAGAGATATCAGGGGGCACAGATAAAAATTATTTAGCCTTGGTAGCAGCCAGTAAGCAAAAGCTGGCAGGCTGGCAATCCGTATGACCCGGGCTGGGTACGACGATGCTGGCTAATGCGGTCGATTGCCCTGCCCAGTTGATCCAGCGTGAGCGGTGACCGCTGTATGCAATTCCCACTCGCCGTCAGCCATCCTGTCACAGATTTTGCGCTGACATTGCCTCAGTGCCAGCCACCAACCTGGGCAAATTTTTTGATGACATACTCAAATGTTCTTGCATTGCTGGCTTCTTCAAAGTCCCTTTGAGGAAGTTTATCTCCGATAAAGGGCATGGTGACATATACGGCACCCTCCATGGGCGCAGGGAGATCAAATACAATGTTGACAGTAGGTGGAACTGTTGTTGATACTGAATAGTCGCCTATGGTTTTTACGCTGTCACCATCACACCGCATGGAATAGGGTGCATTTTTTGCTTCTGTCGTCATCTTGGTGGGAAAATACAGTTTTCCTTGATACTGGATACTTGCTGTGCCGCAATGCACTTGAGTGCGATAGTTTTCGGTGTATCTGCGATATATGCTCAGATCGGCAGTTACTGAAATGACTGCTTTTCCAGTTTTGGGCCAGATATGCGCTGCATAGCCAGGATATTCGTTCTTGATAAGTATCACTGTCGCGTTATTATCGCTCGTTTTTTCTCTCAGCATTTCCACATTGCTGCCTGGCGCAAGATCGTATAGTTGTTCGCGATTATCAGCGCAGCCCGTGCAGGCAACGATAGCAAAAAACATAGAGAGACTGAACGTCAGTTTTCGACTCATTTTAATCATGCAGGTATTGTACAACTCATGCATGCAAATCCTAGTTTTGGGAAGTCAAATACTGTATTTGCTGTTAAACGGCCCTCCTTACCTTGCCAATCCATTGTTGGCCTAGAACTATCAGTTCAGCATTGAACTGTGACAGCAAGGAGAAGTGCCCCCAGTCAATTTCCACATAGTCTTTTTGACCTGACAGACGCTGGTAACAATCTAGCGTCAGTTGTGGCTTGACCATCTTGTCGCGTTTCTGGTTGATGACCAGCACAGGCACATCAGTATTGGCTTCCAGCGGTATCGCAAAAGCAGTATTGAGCATGCTGGCGAAATAACGTGCCGTGACCGTACGCAAGGTCAGCGGATCAGCTTGCCATTTGGCGTAAAAGCCCATCGCAAGATCACGCTCATCCATCATGTTTTCAAAACGCGCCAATGGACGATAGGGCAGACGCAGTCGCGGTGCCAGTTTTGCCAGTAAGCCACTCATGGCCCTGCATGCCCTGGCCAGGCCTGGGATATTTGCCAGGGTTGCAAAACGGGTAAAGGCCAGGCCGGTGACCGGGTCGCCAAAGTCATACAAGTTGAGGCAGACGGCTGCTACGGGCGGCTTGCCCTGGCTGGCCAGCATGGCTGCAGCGGCATAAGTCAGGCCACCGCCTATGCTGCCACCGCACAGGTACAAGGGGCCGGCAAATTCCTGCCTGGCCCAGGCGGCTACGTCGACGATGTTTTGCACCGCCTCAGCCACCGTAAAATCCCCCATGGCACCGCCAGAGCGCCCCTGGCCTTTCTGGTCTGGTACGACTACGGTATAACCCTGTTCATAAAATGCCAGCGCCAGGCCGACGAAGATGCCGCCATAACCACCACCGCCATGATTGAGTATCAGCACCGGTGCTGCCGGGTTTGCTTGCTGATACAGGTCTATATGCAATTCCACCCCTGTTGATGGCAGATGACGGGTTTGCACTACCGCCAGCACGCGCGCCAGCAGGGCGGGATCATGGTAGCAATGCCAGTAAGTTTGCTCAGAATGTGCTTTGTTGATCGTCATGGTGTAGTCCGGTAATCGTGAGGACTATAATATGAACAATCATTCACATTGTCTATTCGCATTCAGGAGCTGCTTATTGCCATGAGCAAATCACGTGGTCAGCCTCTCACCCGACCTAACACCCAGCCTTTAAAACAGCCTTCCCAGCAGCGTTCCCGGGTCACGGTGCAGGCCATCCTGGAAGCAGCTATTCATATTTTCGATGAATTTGGCTATGCCGCAGGAACGACCTCACGTATCGCCAGCCGGGCCGGTGTCTCGATAGGCTCACTCTACCAATACTTCCCCAATAAAGATTCGATATTGACGGCTCTGGCCGAACAGCACCTTGCAGAAGGCTTGGCACTCAGTGTGCGCCTGCTGGAAACCCTGCGCACGACCAGCCTGGGTCTGGAACTGGTATTGCATGACATCGTCGGCCACATGATTACCCTGCATGAGAATAATCCCGGCCTGCACAGATTGTTATATGAAGAAGGCTTGCTGCCAGCACAATTGCGGCAGACCGCCAGACAGGCAGAACAGTTTTTGATAGAAGAAGTGGCACGCTGCCTGAGCCAGCGAGCTGATGTCGCCGTTGTTGCAGACCGCCAGATGCAGGCTTACTTTGTCGTACACGCGATAGAACATTTCACCCACAGGCTGGTGATCGACCAGGCACCAGTCGAGTTTCAGTTACGGGGAAAGAGTGAATTGGTCGGTATGTTGCAGAGGTATTTGCAGGCATAGACCTGAAAGGGGCGTAGGTTGGGCGAAGCTTCGTAGGTTGGGCTACGCTTTACCAGCCCAACACTGGGCTTCTGCAAACGTATACGTTATTTAAACGCCGAGTGTTGGGCTGGTACCCCGCAGCCCAACCTACAAAAACTACAACTACATCATCACATTAATGACGGCATTACCTATTCCCAGGATAGCAGCACCCGAGATCAGACCAGCACTGATGGCCTCACAACCCTCTACCCAGAAGGTATGGCCTTTCGTGCCTTTTTCAGGGTTTTTCCTGCCCATGTACCAGAATATCAAGGCACCCAGCCACATCGCGAAGCAGGATTCTGGTGGCAAGACCACGCCCAGGCCGATAGAGACAGCAGACAGCGGCAAGCGGCCACGGGTGATGACGTTGGTCACTTCAATGAACACTGCACACAGGCCAGCAACCGCCATGGCGATAATGGCAGAAGTTGGCAAGCCACTCACACCCTTGGCAATGATCTCGGCCACGCCCTTCCATTGCAAGGCAGACGGGAAGGCGAATTGCTCGCTGACGATAGTTGCCGTGCTGCGCAAGCCATTGGCATCAGGTGGCAGGAACAGCAGGAAGAACAGCGGTACGCAAGCCAGTGCACCAGAGACGATACCGATGATATGGCCGATGACCTGGTGACGCGGTTTGCCACCCAGCATATAGCCAGGCTTGATATCAGACAGCAATGAAGAGGCATTGAAGGCGATGTCGGCAGTCATACCGGCTGGCAAGAGGTTGTTGGCCGGATTGCTGCGGTCTATCGCACCCATGCTGAATTGCGTGATCTTGGCCAGCGCACCGATAGGTGCCCAGGAAGTCAGCGCCATTGCATTGATACAGATAATGGTCAATACAAAAATCAGCGGGAAAGCAATCAGCGCCATGATGTAAGGCACGCCAAACAGGGTATTTACCAGCCAGGCAGCAATCGCGCACAGGATAGGCACGCCTACATAAGAAATCCACAGCGGCACTTCTATGTCTTTCAGCGGATCAGGGCCAGTGTCTTTCTCTTTCTTGCCGCCGCCCGTCATGGATTTGAACGCAGCCTTGAACAGCTCAGGTTTGGCCAGCAAGCCCACCATGGAACCCACCACCATCATGGTCACTGCCCACCACAAGCCCCACTGATTCACAATCTCGGTACGGGAAATTGCCACCACCGTGCCATTCGGCAGGGTACGCGCCGCGATATCGCCGTTTTGTATCATCCAGGGTGCCAGGATGACGAAGTTGATGAAGGCGCCCAGCATGACGCTGCTGGCAACCCGCACACCCATCAGGCCACCTACACCAAACATGGCGACGTCGGCCGTCAGGCGCAAGCCCAGCTGGCGCACGTCCGTACCCATGATCTTGGGTATCCACCAGTTGAGCTTGATGGCGGCGTTATAGTAATAAGTGTCCAGACGCTCATGCAGATACCAGGGTTCTGTCATGCCTGTCCATTTATCCATGCGCAAAATCTTGAACTGGATCAGACGCATCCAGCCATCGCTGACTATCATCTGGTACAAACCGGCGAACAGACTGGTATAACCCAGCAGCTTGGCCTTGTACATGCCGCCGCCAGCGCCGTCAGTATAGAGAGAATCGAGCACCACGCCACAGGCGCGGCCTTCAGGGAAGGGTAGCTGGTCTTCATTGACAAAGCGACGCTTGAGCGGGAAAGCCACCAGCACACCTATCAGTGCGACCACCATGACCCACACCAGCATTTGCCACCAGGGGATGATCTTGCCGGTGATGAGCATATATGCTGCCAGGCTGGAAATCATGGGGTTGATCATATAACCCGCAGCAGTGGCGATGGATTGCGTGCAATTATTTTCCAGGATGCTGTAGTCGGCAGTTACGCCCAGGCTATGCAAAATCTTGAAAATGGCAAACGACAAAATCACCGAAGTCAGGCCAACACCAATACCAATGCCGGTCTTGGCACCGATATACAGTGCCGTGGCGGCCAGTATGCCACCCAGCAGGAAACCGGTCAGCGCAGAGCGCAGGGTAAGCTGCGCCATGTCCTTGCGATATACATTGTCAAACCACCATTGGTCTTTCTGTCGTCGTGTCCAGGTGCGTATCTGTTCATCATCCAGCTGTTGCAGAGCCATGTATCCTCCATTTTTATGTAAGGACTTGCGCAAAACCACCCCGACTGCACAGCAAAGACTGGCAGTAACAATTTTGCGTAAGTCCTGATTGCAACTTGCCGCCTTATGGGCGGCAAATCTATCCTCAGTGTGACGCCGCGGCGCATTTTTTTGTCAGCACGAGCCTTGGGCGGTAGCGCAATATAGTGTTAGCTGAAGATCATGTCAATTTTTGTGCGCTGCACTGACGAAATCAGTCTGAACTTGAGCAAGCTACAGGCGTCCAACAGCAGTAAAATGCATTCAATAAATTTGTAATAAATACATGCGGAGATCACTTTATGACACTGAACCAGATTGCAGAAGCCTATGTAAAACTCGTCCTGGCCGTAGGCCAGCATGACCCCGGTTATGTCGATGCCTATTACGGCCCGGCAGAATGGCAGGCAGCATCGCAAAAACTGCCTCTAGCAGACTTGTTGCAACAAGCAGAAGAATTGACGGCACAGGCACAAGCCCTGCCAGTAGCAGAGGCAGGGCAAGAGCTGCGCCAGGATTTTCTGCGCCTGCATGTTGCCGCCGTGCGCACCTACATCGCTCATCTGGCAGGCCATAAACTGTCTTTCGATGATGAATCCCTGGCCTTGTACGATGCCCGCTCACCTGACCTGAGCACTGCAGATTTCGACCCCATCCTGGCAGAATTGAGCCAGCTACTGCCGGGTGAAGGTGATTTGAATACCCGCCTCAGCACTTATGCAAAGCAGTTTGAAATCCCGCAAGACAAGCTTGATGTCGTGTTCAAGGCCGCCATCAATGAATCCCGCGCCCGCACCAGGAAATACATCAACCTGCCAGAAGAAGAAAATTTCGAGATTGAATATGTCAAGGACCAGGTCTGGAGTGCCTACAACTGGTATAAGGGCAACAGCTATAGCCTGATACAGGTCAATACCGACTTCCCCATGTTCATCAGCCGCGCCATTGACCTGGCCAGCCATGAAGGCTATCCCGGCCACCATGTCTTCAATCTGCTGATAGAAAAGCACCTGGTCAATGACAATGCCTGGGTAGAATACAGCGTCTACCCGCTATATTCACCCATGTCCTTCCTGGCTGAGGGCAGTGCCAACTACGGCATAGAAGTCGCCTTCCCGCATGCCGAGCGCATGGCCTTTGAAAAAGAAGTCCTGTTCCCGCTGGCAGGTATAGACCCGGCCAAGGTAGAGCGTTATTACCAGGTCCAGGCTGTACTGCAAAAGCTGACTTACGCTGGCAATATGGTCGCCAAGCTGTATCTTGATGGCGATATAGACACCGAAGCCGCCGTCGCCATGCTGATGAAATACGCCCTGTCTGACGAAGCCAGATCACGGCAACGCCTGCGTTTCATGGAAAGGAACAGGTCTTACGTCATCAACTACAACCTCGGCCAGGATATGACCAAGGCCTATGTAGAAAAACTTGCCAAACCGGGGGATGAGCAAAGCCGCTGGCAAGTGTTTGCCGAGCTCTTGTCCAAGCCCCGGACAGCGTCGATGATGAAGGTCTAAGAACCTGTTCGAGATCTTTTTGATCAATTTCGCCGCAAGAGCAAAGCGAGGAATGCCAAATTAACGAATTGCAAGCTGGTATTCAATTGTCGCTCACAGTTTT
>Ga0207952_1001101_pt1 | contig 13260 bp, 8 predicted proteins | sample SubbioR12Aug_8Ca_FD_184831 | JGI IMG/M metagenome (GOLD analysis project Ga0207952, IMG submission 184831) | Serpentinite rock and fluid subsurface biosphere microbial communities from McLaughlin Reserve, California, USA - CR12Aug_8Ca (SPAdes) | ecosystem: Environmental > Terrestrial > Deep...
GCGTCGTGCTCGGCCGTCTGGATGTTCATCAGTCCAATCGCGTAGGGACCAAGCTTTCCCGTGAGGCGTCCGCCGGCATTGATCGGAATCACCGCACCGTTATTGAGTCCAATACGCCGCGTGTAGAAGAGCTGCGGTGTGTCGGCGGAGTTGCCGCCGCCCCCACCACCGAAGCTTCCTCCGCTCCCACCGCGGCCGAAATCGAAAATGCCGCGGCCTTCAAGGAAGAACTCGCGCTTTTCGGGAAAGAACAGGCTGAACCGCGTGAGGTTCACCTGCTGCTCATCGATTTCCACCTGCGCGAAGTCGGTGTTAAGCGTGAGGTCTGCCGTCAGGTTCGGTGTGACTGCGTATTTGATGTCGCCGCCCACGTTGCTGTCAACAACATTGCTCGTTTTCGGCGTGCGCACGTTGTCCGTCGTTGAGCGCGTCACACCGTAGGGCTTGATCTCGATGTTCTTGCCAGCTTCGGGGAGGTCCAGCCCTACCAGCGTTCCCGCCGCAGACACACGATTCAACGCCTGCGGGCCCGCCGCGATTCGGGGCACTTCGGTCAGGTACGCCCACTCATTCTTGTGCCGGATCGAACGTCGAATCTGCAGGCCCCACACCTGGCCTGGACCCGCGCGGTACCTGAGCGACTTGAAGGGAATCGCCATCTCGACGATCCAGCCCCCGTCGAACCGGCCGCCTTTCACCGTCCACACGGGGTTCCAATCGGTGTTGGAACCGCCCTCATCCACGATGGAGTAGTCCGCGCGCGCGCCCATGGCGTTGGCATAGAACGCGAACCCGCTTCGGCGGTCGTAAAAGGTGTCGAAGAGCACGCCGAAGTGTTCGTTGTTGCGCAGCCCGCCCGTGTCGCGGCGCAACTCGTTGATGATCCACTCGTCCGGCGGTGATGCATCCCAGCAGCGGCAGGTCACGTACATGTTCTTGTCGTCGTAGGCGACCCAGATATCGCTCTTCTCGCTGGCTGGCTCACTATAGTCAGGCGCGACCTGGAGCAACCCGTCGAAGGGAAGCTCGCGGGCGTACAAGGGCTCGTCGAGTATGCCGTCGAGTTTGAGGGGCGCCGTGAGCTTGATGGCACGCACAGTGGTCTTCTTGCTGGTGGCGTCGCGCGCAAAGACTGCCGGGGCGATGGGTGCCGGAGGCCCGTCGATGGCGGGACCGGCCGCGGCCGCGCCTTGCGCCTGCGCAGGCGTTCCAAGCAGGGCCAGTGCTGCGATACTGGCGAGGCCCACCAGGGCCAGACGGTAGGGGGTGTGGCAGTTTGGCGTTTGCAAGGCGAAACTCTAGGAATGACCTTCTCGCTCTCTTTGCCTGACTACGAAGCCGCGCGCGCCCGGATCGCGCCGCACATCCATTGGACACCGTTGCTCGACTCGCACACGCTGGGCGAGCTCACGGGCTTCGAGGTCAAGCTGAAAGCGGAGTGTTTCCAGAAGGTGGGGAGTTATAAGATCCGCGGACCGCTCAACAAGTTCGCCCAGATGCCAGAGGCAGACAAGAAGCGGGGCGTGGTTTGTTCATCGGCGGGCAACCACGCGCAGGGGGTGGCCTTGGCCGCCCGGATCCACGGCATTCGGGCAGTGGTCTGTATGGCCACAAACGCCACCCCGGCCAAGGTTGCGGCCACACGTGCGTATGGCGCCGAGGTGGTGCTGCATGGGAGCATCTGGGACGAAGCCAATGAGAAGGCCAAGGAGTTGGTTGAAAAGGAGGGGCTGACCTATGTGCATCCCTTCGACGACGAGCAGCTCATCGCGGGGCAGGGCACACTCGGCCTGGAGGTCGTGAAGGATTGGCCGCAGATCGATGCCATCGTGGTGCCAATTGGCGGTGGCGGGCTGATTGCCGGCGTCGCAATGGCCATCAAGAGCCACAATCCCAACTGCAAGGTGATTGGCGTGGAGTCGAGCGACGGACCGGCGATGCAGGCAAGCGTGAAGGCCGGGGCTCTGCAGACCATCGAGTGCAACACGATCATTGACGGGCTGCGTGTGCGGCGCGCCGGTGCGCTCAACTTCTCGGTGGTGCAGCGCTACGTGGATGACATCGTGACGCTGCCCGACAAGGACATTTTCGATGCGATGCTCTGGACCTGGGAGCGCTGCAAGCTGGTCTGCGAGGGGGCGGCGGCGGCGCCTGTGGCAGCGATGCTCCACGGGCTGATCAAGATGCCCAAGGGGTCCAAGGTCGTCGGGGTGATCAGCGGCGGAAATGTGAATCTGGACCAACTGCGCGGGCTTCGGTGGAACTAGGCGCCGAGTTGATTCCTGCTCGCGGGGCGCCCCCCGCGGCGGCATCTTTGACCCGGTGACATCTCCCACCGGGCAGTCCGACCGCCTCTCCGCCGCCCTCGCCGGCCGCTACCGCATCGAGCGCGAGCTCGGCGCAGGGGGCATGGCCACGGTCTATCTCGCATTCGACGAGAAGCACGACCGCAAAGTCGCGATCAAGGTCCTGAAGCCCGAACTCGCGGCGGTGCTGGGTGCCGAGCGTTTTGTGGTGGAGATCAAGACCACGGCAGCGATGAGCCACCCGCACATTCTGCCGTTGTTCGACAGCGGCACGGCGGACGGCTTTCTCTTCTATGTGATGCCCTACATCCAGGGCGAGACGATTCGCGAGAAGCTGAATCGCGAGACGCAGTTCGGGGTGGACGAGGCGGTGCGCATTGCGCGGGAGATCGCAGACGCGCTGGACTACGCGCACCGGCACGGCGTGATCCATAGAGACATCAAGCCCGAGAACATTCTGCTGCACGATGGCCGCGCGATGGTGATGGACTTCGGGATCGCGCTGGCGGTTTCTGCCGCAGCTGGCGGGAGAATGACCGAGACGGGACTCAGCCTCGGCACGCCGCACTACATGAGCCCGGAGCAGGCGACGGCGGAGAAGGAGATCTCCGCGCGAAGCGATCAGTATTCGCTCGCATCCGTGCTGTATGAAATGCTGACGGGAAATGCGCCGTTCACGGGCGCAGCCGCGCAGCAGATCATCATGAAGATCATCACCGAGCCCGCCGAGCCGGTGACCAAGTACCGGAAGGCGGTGCCGACGAACGTCGCAGCAGCGGTGGCAAAGGCGCTCGAGAAGCTCCCGGCCGATCGCTTCGAAAGCGCCAAGGCGTTCGCGGATGCGCTCGCCAACTCGGCGTTCGTCACTGCGCAGGGCTCCTACACACATGCAGCTGGCGCCCCGTCCCGCTGGCGTCGCGCTGTGGTCCCTGTGGTTGCGGTCGCAGCGGGTGTGCTCGGATTTGCGCTCGCTGGCGTCTGGCCTACAAGCGAACCAGCCGCGCGAGCGTCTGCGCGGTTTGTGGTGACCGCCGCGCCGGCGCTGCCACTAGAGGCCAGTTCGCAGGTCTCCGACATTGCCGTTTCCCCCGATGGGCGGCTCGTGGTCTACGTTGCTGGCTCGAATCGCTCGCTCTACGTACGGCCCGTTGATTCGCTTTCCGGAACGTTGCTGCCCGGTACGGAGCAAGCGGGTTCGCCAGCGTTTTCGCCCGACGGAAAATGGATCGCGTTCGCCGCTTTGGGTGCCCAGACGTTAGCCTCGGTGAAGAAAGTGCCGTCTGGCGGCGGTCCGGTCGTGCCGCTCGGAGACGTGCCGGCGTCCCGCGGAGTAAGCTGGGGGCTGAACGACACAATCGTTGTCTCGACCTTTGTGAACCTCGTCGCGATACCAGGCGACGGAGGGGCAGCAATCACGCTCACCGAGTTCGACACCGCGACCGGCAGGAGCCCCGTTCGCTGGTTCCCTGAGGTGCTGCCGGGTGGCAGCGTCGTGTACACCGGGCGTGCCCTCAACGGCTCGTTTCACCCTGCAATCCTGGACCGCAGGACCGGAATCGAGCGTATGCTCCCGCAGCTCGGTGCGTCCGCTCGCTGGTCTCCGACCGGGCACCTCGTCTACGCTGCGCAGGGTGCGCTATGGGCACTGCCGTTTGATCCGATCCGACTGGAGGTGACCGGCGTGCCGGTGCTGGTGCTTTCGGGTGTCGGATTGAAGACGACGGGTGCGTCGAACTTTGCCATTGCCCGCGATGCCGGCACTCTGGTCTACGCCGCCGGCGCCAACGGCGCCGCCGCGGAGGGGGAGAGTTGGCTCGCATGGATCGACACACTGGGAAGGCAGCAGCCGGTCGAGCGCGCACCGCCGGGCGCATATCGCGACCCGCGTTTTTCGCCCGATGGTACCAGGCTGGCGGTGGGATTGGGGTCGCACCTGTTCACCTACGACATCAGCCGGGCGACGTTGAGTCAGTTCACGCGCGATTCCACGAGCAACTACGCTCCCATCTGGATGCCCGACAGCCGGAGCGTTGTGTTCACCAGCACACGCGGCGCAGCGCGACGGCTCTATACGCGCCAAGCCGACGGCACCGGCTCGGATCGGCTGTTGCTCGAGGGCCGGGCGGGTCTGATCGATCTGCGCGCGACGGAGATCACGCGCGATGGCTCGGCGCTTCTGGTGACTCGTGTCCCGCCGAGCATCATATGCTGGATCGGCCTGGTAAAAGTCGGTGACGCCAGGGACACGGATTCCGCCGCCGTTGCTCGCAATACTGGCTGCAACGACTTCGCCAGAGCCTCGCCGGACGGGCGGTGGGTGGCGTATTCTGCCGGCTCCGGCGCTGGCGCCGTCGTCGGAGCTGTCGCCGTGGTTGAGCGGTTCCCTGAGGGTGGAATGCGACAGCAATTGTCGGTCGGCGAAGGGCGGTTTCCGCTCTGGTCGCGCGACGGGCGTACGGTGTACTACCAGGCTGGCGACAGCATGATGGCGGTGAGTATTGCGACGGCGGGAACGCTCAGCATCGGCAAGCCTCGCCTGTTGTTTCGCGCGGACTTCCATTTATTCGGCGCTGGCAGGCACAATGCTGATCTGGGCCCCAACGGGCGGTTCGCCGTCATCCTCGCCAGCCCGCCGGCCGGAGGGAACGCCGCCGGCCCTGCGCGTCGAGGCGAGATGCTGCCCGGGAGCATAGTGCTCATTCAGGACTGGACCAGCGAGCTGAAGCGCATCATGGCGAAGAAGTGACGCGATGACTGGCACAACAAGGAGCGGAACAATGAGCCTGTCGAGTCGACTTCTGCACGCTGCAGTGGCCGCAGTATCGCTAAGCGGAGGACTAACAGTCGGCGCGCAATCGACGCGCCTTCCTGTCGTCGTAATCGAAACCACGATGGGCACCATCACCGCCGAGATCGATAGTGCGCGCGCGCCGATCAGTGCGGCGAACTTTTTGAAGTATGTGGATGCCGGCGCCTACAGCGGCGGGCGCTTTCATCGCGCGGTGCGGATGGACAACCAGCCACGCGATTCAGTGAAGATCGAGGTGATTCAAGGCGGCGCCCGCCAGGACTCCACGCGCGCCCGCTTTCCGGCCATCGAACTCGAGCGCACGAGTGTGACCGGCCTCAAGCATCTGGACGGCACGCTCTCGATGGCGCGCGGCGGGCCCAACACGGCCACGTCGGACTTCTTCATCTGCGTCGGCCCGCAGCCGGCGCTCGACTTTGCTGGCAACCGCAATCTCGACGGTCAGGGATTTGCAGCTTTCGGGCGAGTGCTCACGGGAATGGACGTCGTGAAGGCCATTCAACAGTCGCCGGTCAATGCGCAGAGCCTCACGCCGCCGGTGGCGATCACACGCGTCACGCGGCGGCGGTAAGGTTTACCGGATTCTGAACACCTGACGTGCGATTTCCGGGTACGTCAGAGCGGTGCCCTATCGCTGCGTCTTCCGCGGAATCCGCTTCTCCGCATTCGCCGTGTGATACGCATACGACGCCACGATCACCGCGTTCTTCATCAGGTCACCCGCCTGAATCGTGTCGAAGAAATCCAGATTCGTGTGGCCGCCCTGCCCAGGCGTGCGATCCTGCAGGAACTGGAACCCGGGAAGGCCGATTTCGTCGAACGAGATGTGGTCCGTGCTCCCCACGCCCTGATTTGACACCACCGTCATGCCGAGGTCGCGGAACGGCGCCATCCACGCGGTGAACTGCTCCCGCGCCTGCTCGTTGCCCTGCAGGTAGATGCCGAGGTACTGGCCAGAGCCGTAGTCCTGATTGAAGTAGGCTGAGAGTTTTTCGTATCCGGGTTTCATGCCCACGGCCGGGTCGCGCGGGTCGCCAAAGTGTTTTCGCACATACGCGCGAGAACCAAAGAGTCCCTGCTCCTCGCCCGCCCAAAGCGCCACGCGAATCGTGCGGCGCGGCTTGGCGCCCACCGTCTTGAGAATGCGCATAGCCTCGAGCATCACCGCGACGCCCGACGCGTTGTCGCTCGCGTTGGGGCTGGCGTGCCATGAATCCAGGTGCGCGCCGATCATCACGATTTCGTCGCGGAGGTCGCTGCCCGCGATTTCGCCAACGACGTTCATCGCCTGCTCCACGCGCTCGCCAATCCGGTTGCGCACCTCGAGCTCGACTTTCACCGGGATATTGCGCTTGAGGATCCGGTACATCCGGTTGTAGTGCTCGGGGGTGATCGCGATCATCGCGGGAGATGCGAGCATTCCCGCGCGGGACCATCCAGCAGTGCGCGTACCCGGGCGCGAGAAACCGCGCACCGCGCCAATCCAGCCGCTCTCGCTCTGCAATACCGCCGCCACACCCTCGCTCGCGTAGAAGGCCACCTTTTCCTCGGCTGTGAGCAGCTCCGGGTTGCGCGCCGTGCGCGGCGCGGCCGCAGCCGTTGCTGCTGGCGCCACAGTGGTGCGTTCAATCAGATCGAGATCCTGCTGCGTGAGGCGCGGAACACCGCGCGTCATCGCCGCGATGTCGATTGCTGCCGGCGGCGTGACGAGCACGGCCTTGCCCTTCAGCGTGCCGCGATACTTCGCGAGGTCATCCCTCACGAGCAGGTCCACGATCATCGCGTCCGCTGCCTTCCGGCCGTTCGTGCCATTCGTGTGCGCAATCGGGTAGCCGACCATCGGTTGGTAGTCTGGCTCGATCAAGTGCACCGACACGTACTCGTTGTCCCAGGTGACGCCGTAATCCATGAACGGTTCGGCGGCGACGTTCACCAGTCCCATCTTCGTCATCGCGCCCTGCGCCCACTGCTGCGCCCGCTTCATGTCATTGGACATGGTGAGTCGCGCGCCGAGCACGTCAGCGAGGTAACCCTCATACTCCATCACTTGCGAGCGCTGCAGTCCCTCCTCGCGGATCTTGGCCACCATCGCGAGATCGACTGGTACGCCCTGCCGCATGGCGGTGGTTGGCGCGAGGAGCAACACCGCGCCGGCAGCTGCCCAGAAACGTCGCATTATCGTCCTCTCCCGTTGAACCAGACGCCATTCGGTGCTTCGGAGCGTGCGGCCGCAATGTCAGGCCAGCCGTCTCCATCCAGATCGCCGATCGCCACACCATACACGGAACCCTTGCCGTCGCCCCAGGGCGCGTCGGCATAAGTCGGCACTCGGCTCCCGCCGTTGTTGAACATCACAGATCCCACGGCTTCCTGGCGCCCGACGACGATATCCGCCTTGCCGTCGCGATTCATGTCGGCAATCGCGATCGAGTACGGCGCGCCGGCAGCGCTGCCGAGTGCCACTGGTGCGTCGAAGGCGCGCTTGCCTGCGCCGAGGTACACGAACATTCCGTTCTTCTCATCGCCGACCACGATATCCGCGTTTCCGTCGCCGTTGATATCCGCAACGGCTGCGGCGCGGATCTGCGACTTGGCGGGCCCAACGGGAGCGGGCGGATTGGCGAACGTGCCCGTTCCGTCGTTCCAGAACACCAGATTCTGGCCGCCATCGCGGTGTGGAACCACGAGATCGGTCTTTCCGTCCGCATCAAGGTCACTGGCGATGATGATCGTCGCCGACTGCGTGGCGAGTGGTGTGCACGCCGGAAACGCACCGGCGCCGTTGTTGAGGCAGACAAAACTCGGTCGAGGAGCGGCCGGGTTTGAACTTCGGTTGGCCACGATCAGGTCAGGGCGCTTGTCGCCGTTCAGGTCGGACACGGTCACATACCGCGTGTTCCAGGCGGAATCGCCGAACGTGCCGCTCACCCTAAAACGACCCTTTCCGTCGTTCAGGTAGATCAATTTCCTGTCAGGCTTGTCGTTGCTTGCAACGATGTCGAGGTCGCCGTCGCCATCGAGGTCGGCCAGCGCTGCGGAGTATGTGCGGTCGGGCGAATCCGCCAGCAGTTCGGTCGAAAATCCACCCTTGCCGTCGTTGCGCAGGATGATGTCGTTGAGCGGCCAGTGCCGGCCTTTGGCAAGAATGACGTCCGGCGTGCCATCGCCGTCGATGTCACCGATGCTCACACTTGCGGACGTCTCACTGGTGGATTCGACGAGCTGGACGCGGTCGAACGTGCGTGTTGCAGCGCCCTGAATGGCGAGCGCGATTCCGGCAGTGAGGACCAGCGCGGAGAGTTGGATTGGCATGCGGCAAAGGTACCGGCGCCGCGCGCGGGCAGCCACTCTGGAGCAGGGTGGGAGCGGGCGTCAGCCGTGCGGTATATTCGGCTGCGGGGTTTTCTCACCTGGAGAATACATGTCTCATTTTTTCGTCGTGGCGTGCGGGCTGATTCTTGCTTCGTTGGTCGGCGCGGGCGCCAACGCCCAGTCGACCGCGCCTGCGGCGGCGCTCAGCGCGCTGAAGACCGGCGAGGTGCGCCTTACATACCTGGGCAATGCCGGCTGGGAAATCACGGACGGCAAGCGCGTCATACTGGTGGATCCCTTTCTCACGCAGTTCGCGAGGTGGACGGGCTCCGCGGCCGACAACGCCGGCCCGGCGCCGTCTGCACTGTACCCGGCCGATACGACGCTGATCAGCCGGTATGTCAAGCGCGCCGATTACATCGTGATCACGCACGGACACTCCGATCACGCACTCGATGCCGGCTACATCTCGCGAAAGACTGGCGCGACGGTCATTGGCCACGAGACGGCCGCCAACCTGGCGCGCGCGTACGGCGTGACGGACAGCTCGCTCATCACGGTGATCGGCGGTGAGGATTACGACTTTGGGGATTTCTCACTGCGCGTGATTCCCAATATTCATAGCGCGCTCGACAAGAAGCACTACTACAACAACACCCGCGGCATCGTGGGCAATGCGCCCCGCGGCCTCAAGGCGCCGCTGCGTCGCATTGACTACGTGGAAGGCGGCAACCTCGCCTATCTGCTTCGCATTGCGGGGCACGAGATTCTGATCATGGGCTCGATGAACTACATCGAGCGGGAGATGGTAGGTCTCCGCCCCGACATCGCGCTGGTGGGCGCCAACAGTCAGCGGCTGGAGATCTATGATTTCACCGGCCGCCTGATGCGCGCGCTCGGTAAACCCGCGCTGGTGATTCCCACGCACGCGGATGCCTACGGCGATCCCAATCCCTCGGCTGCAGCCCTGGCCGACCGGAAGAAGTTCCAACAGGAAGTCGCCGCCGCATCGCCGTTGAGCAAGTACATGTATCCCAAGTGGTTCGAACCCATTGTCGTGGGGCCGCGCAAATGATCACGCCATCCCGCTTTCTGCTCGCCTTGCTGGCTGTGCTCGCGCTGACTGCGTGCGCGCGTAATCCCGGTCCCGCGTCATCAGCTGCACCAATGGCGGGGCGCGAGGTGCTCAACCCGCCTGGGCTCGCGCCACTCGTGCCGGCCTACTCGGTTGCCATCCGGTCCGGTGACCAGGTGTTCGTCTCGGGGATGACCGGTATCAAGCCGGGCACGCAGGACATCATCGACGGCGGTGTGGCCGCGCAGACGCGGCAGACACTGGAGAACATCCGGGCATCGGTTCAGGCCGGCGGCGCCACGATGGCCGACGTGGACGAATGCACCGTGTTCCTCAAGAACATTGCCGACTACGCGGCGATGAATGCCGTGTATCTCGAGTTCTTCCCGTCGGCTCCACCCGCTCGTGCCACGCTGTCCGTCACCGCGCTCCCGCGCCCAGCCGCACTCGTCGAGATCAAGTGCAGTGCGCGAATCCGGCGCCGCTAACCAAACCGATCAATGAAAATCACGGGCATTCGCATCTATCAGGTAGACCTCCCGCTCCACGAGGGGAGTTACAAGTGGTCGGGCGGCAACTCGGTGTCCGTGTTCGACTCAACCGTCGTTGCAGTGGAGACCGACGCGGGACTCACGGGCTGGGGTGAGGTCTGCCCACTCGGACCTGCGTACTTGCCGGCATACGCCCGCGGTGCCCGCACGGGAATCGCCGAGCTTGCGCCGCAGTTGATTGGTGCGAACCCGCTCGCACTCGGCGTGCTCAACGAGCTGATGGACTCCGCCATGCGCGGCCACCCGTACGTGAAGTCCGCCATCGACATGGCCTGCTGGGATCTCCTCGGCAAAGCGAGCGGGCTGCCGGTCGCGACGCTCATGGGCGGTCACGTGGGCGATGACTTCGCGCTCTATCGCGCGATCTCGCAGGAGTCGCCGGATGCGATGGCCGCGCGCATCGCGGGGTACCGCAGCGAGGGCTACACCAAGTTCCAACTCAAAGTGGGCGGCGACGCCGATACGGATATCGCACGCATTCACGCGGCGGCCGCAAAGCTCCAGCCGGGCGACGTGTTGGTCGCCGACGCCAACACCGGCTGGACCCAACATGTGGCGATGCGCGTGGTCGATGCGGTGCGTGATGTAAACGTCTACATCGAGCAGCCCTGCATGTCCTACGAGCAGTGCCTCGCCGTGCGCCGCCACACCAACCGCCCGTTCGTGCTCGACGAAGTGGTCGACGGAATCGACATGGTGGTGCAGGGCATCGCGGATCAGGCGATGGACGTGATCAACCTCAAGATCTCAAAAGTCGGCGGGCTCACCAAGGCGCGGCAGATTCGCGACCTCTGCGTGTCAGCGGGCATCGCCATGACGATCGAGGATACCTGGGGCGGCGACATCATCACCGCGGCCATCGCGCATCTCGCGCACAGCACGCCTGAGCGGTTCCTGTTTTCGGCGACGGACTTCAACTCGTACGTCACCGTCGCGTTTGCCGATGGCGCGCCGCAGCGCAAACACGGGCGGCTCGCCGCGTCGCGCGAGCCGGGGCTCGGCGTACAGCCCATGATGGATGTGCTCGGAAAGCCCCTGCAGGAGTGGCGCTAGCTGTAGTTAGCACACCTGCGCGGGGTGCAAGCCGATCAGGGCACCGGATTCGGCGCTGCGAACCACTTCTCGTACCAGGCAATGCTGCGGACAATCGCATCGGAGACGTGCTTCGTTTCGCGCAGGCCATGCCCTTCGCGCGGATACCGCACCAGCACGGTCGGCACACCAACATCCTTGAGCGCGATGTAGAACTGCTCCGCCTCGGCGATGGGCACATCGTTGTCGTTCTCGCCGTGAATGAACATCGTCGGCGTCTTCACGCGGTCCGCGTAACGCAGCGGACTGTGCGCCCAGAGCGTGTCCATCAAGCCGCCTTGGTGGGGGTAGCGCCCATATTCCACGAGCAGGTAGTCGTGGTAGTACGCCATGTAGTTGAAGCTGATGAGGTTCGCGATTCCGGCGCTCGGCACCGCCGCCTTGAACCGCGTGGTGCGCGTGATGAGCCAGTTCGTGAGCTGCCCGCCGTAGCTGCCGCCCTCGACGCCGAGCCGTTCGCGGTCCACCCACGGGTACTTGGCCAGCGCGGCGTCCACGCCAGCGAGAATGTCATCGGCTTCCTTGCCATTCTGGTCGCCGAAAATGGCGTCGGTGAACTTCTGGCCGTAGCCGGTTGAGCCGCGGTAGTTGACCATCAGCGTCGCGTAGCCCTGCGCCGCGTACACCTGCGCCTTGCTGTTGAAGTCGGGACCCTGCGCGCCGTGCGGACCGCCGTGAATGTTCACGATGAGCGGGTGTTTTGATGAAGCGGTGCGGCCGAGGGGAAGGGTGAGATACGCCTCGACCTCGAGTCCGTCTTTGGCCTTGAATGTCAGGGCTTCGACCGGCGCGATCGCGCGATCGGAAAGCGCGCCGGTGTTGAGCGCGAGCAGCGTGGTGGGCGCGGCCCCGCCGCTCGTGAGTGCGAGGGCACCCGGTTCGGATGGCGTCGAGTATGCGAACGCAATCTGGCCATTTGCGTCCACTGACCAGGCGCCTACGCGTCGCCCGCTGATCGCGGCCGTTGGTGCGCCGGTCGCAATGGGGAAGCGATAGAGAGTTGATCGGCCACGCTCGCCGACCGCGCTGTACACGGATCGCCCATCGGGTGCCCAACGTGGCGGGCCCTGCGAGTTGTCCACCGCTTTGCCGATGTCGCGACGGTTTGAGCCGTCGGCGTTGACAACCCAGACGTGCGCATGCTCCATGTTCGTCTCGGACGACTGCAGCGGGCGGATGGTGCCGAGGAAGGCGACCATCGATCCGTCAGGCGACCACTGCGGATGCGTGGCGACCGCATTCATGTGGGCGAGCGTGCGAACCGAGCCGCTCGCGACATCCACCGCGAAGAGATCCTGATGAAAGACGCGATCCGGGTCCGGCTGTGGGTTCGCGGCGAAGAGGATTTCGCGTCCGTTTGGCGACCAGTCCACGGAATGTTCGTCGCGCGTGCCGGACGTCAGCTGACGCGACTGGCGCGTGGCGATGTCTACTATATAGATGTGCGTCCGGCGGTTGTCGTTGAACCGGGTGAGTCCTTCGCTTGCAGTGGGTTTGTAGGCGTAGCGGGTGATCACCATCGGATCACCGTTGGCATCGGCCTCGGGTCCGGGCGTCGTGGAGGTATAGGCGATCTGTTTGCCATCGGGCGACCAGCTGAGTCGCTCGCCGACGCGCGGAAGCACGGCATTGGTGCCAACCGTGGTGGCGACGAGCCGAGCGCCGGTGCCGTCGGCGTTTGCCACGGCGACGCCGGAACTGTCGCCCACTCGGCCAGTGAACGCGATCAGTTTGCCGTCCGGCGACCAGCGCGGGCCCGACGCCGCGCCGCCGCTGCCGAGCCGCGTGGTTGTGCCTGACTTGAGATCGCGAATCCATACTTCGCTGGCCGGTCGGGCGCCAATGTCGTTGCGGGTGATGGCGTAGGCCAAGCGGCTGCCATCGGGCGAGATCTCGACGTCGCCAAAGGTGCGCAGCGCCGGGAGGTCCGCGACGCGGAGTCCACGGGCGTCCTGGGCGGGCGCCGGGGTTGGGGCGAGCGGTGCGAGGAGCCCGGCGGCGACGGCAAGGAGGGCGATGCGCATGATTGGCGGGGTGTTGGGGTGAGCCAATCGTAAGCCGTTGAGGGGGGCTCGCGCGAGGTGGCAGCGGAGGTGGTGGGTCGCTCGCATGAGC
>Ga0207952_1001103_pt1 | contig 13233 bp, 15 predicted proteins | sample SubbioR12Aug_8Ca_FD_184831 | JGI IMG/M metagenome (GOLD analysis project Ga0207952, IMG submission 184831) | Serpentinite rock and fluid subsurface biosphere microbial communities from McLaughlin Reserve, California, USA - CR12Aug_8Ca (SPAdes) | ecosystem: Environmental > Terrestrial > Deep...
CCTGCCGGCGCACCGGCCTTTCGTCGATGGTGCCGAAGTGCCGCTGTTCGGCGCGCCGCACCTGATCCGCCACCGCACCGATCGGCGCGGAACGGTGTGGCGGGAGGGACTGGAGATCCATGTCGCCGGCCGGCCCGAGCACCTGTCGCGCCGCCTGCGCGACTGGCTGACGGCCGAGCTCAGGGGCGAGCTGGTGCCGCTGGTCCATGCCAAGGCCCAGCGTGTCGAGCGGCCGGTGAAGCGCATCACGCTTCGTGACAGCCGCTCACGCTGGGGCAGCTGCGGGCCCGACGCCACCCTGTCGTTCTCGTGGCGGCTGGTGTTCGCACCACCCGAGGTGCTGGACTATCTGGCGGCGCACGAGGTCGCCCACCTCGTACACCTGAACCACAGCCCGCGCTTCTGGGCGCTGGCCCGCACGCTCTGCGACAGCCCGATCGAGGGCCCGCAATCCTGGCTCAAGAAGAACGGCGAGGTCCTGCTGCAGTACGGCGGTTAGAGTGGGATGACCCGTCGTCTCGACCGGAGCGCGCAGCGCGGAGCGGAGAGACCTTCTCTCCACGACAAGCTGTCACCGCTAGAGAGAAGGCCCCTCGACTACGCTCGGGGCGACGGGTGTTGGGAGCGGCCCAATGCCGGGGCAATCGCGCCTGAACGCCCATTCATATTTTCTTTCCGGAAAAAGTTGCAGGTTCGACAGGAATAGGCTAAGAAAAAGCCTACTCTGGCGGACCTCGTTCCGCCCCTCCAGCCCGCCCGGCAACCCGCCGCGGCGGGCTTTTTCATGCCTGCAAAAGGAGACAACCCATGCCCGTTCCCGCCCGCACGCGCGGCCGGCCGTCGGCGACGCAGGACCGTGTCGATGCCTTCCTGGACGAACTGGCCGAGTCGGGCGCGGTGGCCATCGCCGCCGAGCGCGCCGGCGTTCATCGCTCGACGCTCTATGATCTGCGTCGGCGCAACAAGGCCTTCGCCGCCCGCTGGGACGCCGCCCTGCAGCTCGGGCTCGACCGGCTGCAGGACCATGCCGTCGTGCGCGCCACCGTGGGCGACGAGACGCCGGTGTGGCGGGGCGGCCAACAGGTCGGCACCGTGCGCCGGCCCGACAGCCGCCTGCTGCAGTTCCTGCTGAAGGCCCACCGGCCGGAAGTCTACGCCCGGCCCGCGGCGGCTGCCGCCGACCCGGCCGGCATGTCCGACTTCGCCCGCCGCCTGCGCGAGGCCGAGGCGCGTATGGCGGCGCTCGGCAAGGCGCTGCCGCCGCTGCCCAGGAAAGGAGGCCGGTCATGACCGCCGATCCTCTGGAGGAAATGGCCCGCCGGCTCGAGCTCCACCGCCACGATCCGTTGGGCTTCGTCGAATGGGCCTTTCCGTGGGGCGTGGCGGGCGGTCCGCTCGCCAACCACACCGGCCCGGAGAAATGGCAGGCCGACGTGCTGCGCCAGATCGGCGACGCGCTCCGTGAGGGCAAGGGTCCCGCGAGAATCGCCGTCGCCTCCGGCCACGGCGTCGGCAAGTCGGCGCTGGTCGCCTGGCTGCTGCTGTGGGCGCTGGCGACCGATCCCGCCACGCGCGGAGTCGTCACCGCCAACACCGAGACCCAGCTCAAGACCAAGACCTGGACGGAACTCGCCAAGTGGCATCGCCTCGCGCTGACGCACGGCACCTGCCAGCTCGGCGCATCATCCCTCGCGGCGCAGCCGGCCGACGAGGTCGCCGGCCGCATCGACATGGTGCCGTGGGCCGCGCACAACCCGGAGGCCTTCGCCGGCCTGCACAACCAGGGCAGCCGCATCCTCCTCGTGTTCGACGAGGCCTCGGCCATCGCCGACTCGATCTGGGAGACCGCCGAGGGTGCGCTGACCGACGCCGGCACCGAAATCATCTGGATCGCCTTCGGCAACCCGACGCGCACCCAGGGCCGCTTCTTCGAATGCTTCAACCGCTTTCGCGAGAATTGGCTCACCCAACAGGTGGATTCGCGCGAGGTCTCGCTCACTGACAAGGTCCAGCTCGCGCGCTGGCTGGTCGACTACGGCGAGGACTCCGACTTCATGCGCGTCCGCGTGCGCGGCCAGTTCCCGCGCGCCGGCACCATGCAGTTCATCGACGGCGAGCGGGTCACGGGCGCCATGACGCGCCTCCTCGATCCCACGACCGATACAGGCCTGCCGCTGCTGATGGGCGTCGACGTGGCGCGCTTCGGCGACGACCGCAGCGTGATTTTTATGCGCCGGGGCCGCGATGCGCGGTCGTGGCCGATCGAGAAGCACCAGGGCCTCGACCTGATGACCCTGGCCGGCCGCGTCGCCGAGCGCGCCGCCGCCGAAGGCGTGCGCGCCGTGTTCGTCGACGAGGGCGGCGTCGGTGCCGGCGTCGTCGATCGCCTGCGCCAGCTGGGCGTGCCCTTCGTCTTCGGCGTCAATTTCGGCGGCGCCGCCGAGCGCTGGGATGCCGACGGCGCCAAGCCGCTCTACGCCAACAAGCGCGCCGAGATGTGGGGCAACATGAAGGACTGGCTGGCCGGCGGCATCGTGCCCTCAGATGCCGAACTGCGCGCCGACCTCTGCGGCTGCGAATACGGTTTCAACGGCAGGAACGAGATCCAGCTCGAGAAGAAGGACGACATGAAAAAGCGCGGCCTCGCCTCGCCCGACCTCGCCGACGCGCTCGCCCTCACCTTCGCCCATCCCGTGACCGGCGCCTCCTGGGACCAGCCGCCCGCGCAGCAATTCTACGAAACCAAATACGACCCCTTCGCCAAGTTCGACGAGGAGTATTGGTGGGGTGACGACTCATAGGAGCGCGCGGGACGCGCGCGGTCCAAAAGACTCATGATCTTCCGGACCGCGCGCGTCCCGCGCGCTCATCTCTCTCTGTCTTCGCCTCATATGTCCTCTCCGCCACGAAGTGGGGGAGAGGAAGGGGACCCATCGCGAAGCGATGGGGGAGGTGAGGTGGTCATGCCTTCGAACACAATCACCGAGGTGCCAGCCCCAACAACTGTGTCATCCCGAGCCGAAGGCGAGGGACCTTTCACTTCAAATCAAGGAACCAACCATGTGCCTCTTCTCGATGCCCGCTTCGCCGCCGATGCCCCCGGCGCCGCCGACGCCACCCGCGCCGCCCGTCACACCGACCCAGGCCGATCCCGCGGTGAAAGCCGCGCGCGAAGACGCTCGCCGGCGTGCGGCAGGACTGCAGGGCTACCGCAGCACCATCGCGACTTCAGGATTGGGTCTCAGCAGCGCACCGTTGCCCATGACGACCGCGCTCAAGACTCTGTTGGGCCAGTAATCTTATCTCGGATGGCCCGTCTCGGAGGGAGCCGGACCTTTCAGGTCGCGCAGCAATCGGTATCGCCCTGCTGAATGGGCGGACAAGCGACTGAGCCGTAGGAACAGAACACGCAACAATCGCCCGACTTCGGCTTGAGCAGCATCCGGCAGCCGGTGCATTCATAGAAATACCGGCAGGCATCGGTCGGCATCGTCTCCGTCTTTGCGGTGCCACACGATGGGCAGGTAAGGGTGGATTCGAGCACGATATTCATAGCGGCGGCTCGATCCAGAATGTAAGGGCCAGCAGGCCGATGGCCAGCAGCAGGGCAATCTTGCTGCCCCAATCGGCAGCCGGCCGGGAACATGCCGCCCCGTCGGCGCAGATTCGCGCGCGCCTCTGATGCCACATGATGAAAGCAGCGGCCCCGAGACAGACCACGGCAGCATAGAACAGCTCCCGTTGATACTGCGCGGCCATATACCCGATGCCGAGGAGGGAAGCGGCGCTGATACCCAGCAGTGACAAGGCCACTGGCAATGCGCAGCACGAGGCGACGCCAAAAGCCGCGAGCAATCCGCCCGCTGCCAGCGCCGTTTTGGCAGCGTCGCGGCCTGTATCGGATGGGGTCGACGCGAGATTTTTATCTTGCATGATGCTGATGACCGTACACCCTGTAGTCACTACAGACTCAATGGCCTGTCCGATCAAACAAAAGTGAGGAGCATGGTGGCCCAAGAAACCTTTCCCATCGGCGCCTTGTCCGGGATGTCGGGCGTGAACATCGAAACCATTCGATACTACGAGCACATCGGCCTGCTGGCGAAGCCCGCTCGCAGCCGGGGAGGCTACCGGCTCTACCGCTCAGCCGATGCCGAACGTCTTGGCTTTATCAGGGGAGCGAGGGATCTCGGTTTCTCTCTCGACGAGGTGCGCCAGCTGCTGGGACTCGCTGACGGGGACTCGCAGTCGTGCCGGCGTGTGCGCGATATCGCCGTCAGGCACCTGTCGGAAGTTCGATCCAAGATCGAGGATCTTCGACGGATGAAGCGTGTGCTCGATACCCTGGTCCGATCCTGCGCGAGTGGCACGATGCCGTCCTGTCCCTTGCTGAAAACCCTGGCTCGAACCGGCGCCCGCTGAGCGGGACGCACAACCGATCCAGACTCAGAAAATTCGCCCAACGTACCTCGCCGGGCGAACGAAGCCATCTTGGCCGCCCGTGCATCCTTGAGGAACCACAACATGCAGACTCTCGAGCTGCGCCGCCATTGCGAGCGGCGCCTGGGTGCGCTCGACCGTGAGCGCGCCTCATGGTTCGCGCACTCATGCCAACCCGCCGCTGGTAGCAGACCCGGGCCAGCACAGTGCTGGCAGAAGCTCCGACAACTTGCGACAGCAGCTTGGCGTCCATAGAATTTGCCTCGGGGAGCTGGGGTGTGCCGGGCAATATATTCATCAGCTATCGACGCGGCGACGAGCCGGGCTTTGCGGGACGGCTCTATGACCGCCTCGAGCAGGCCTTCTCCCGCAGCCGAATCTTTATCGATGTCGACAACATTCCTGCGGGTGCTGACTTTGTCGAAGTGCTCGGCAGGAAGGTTGCCGAATGCGAGGTGCTGCTGGCCATCATCGGCGATGAATGGCTCATGCGTGACGGTGCCGGCAACCGCCGGATCGATCATCCTGAAGACTTCGTCCGCATCGAAATCGAACAGGCCCTGCACCTTGGCAAGACCATCATTCCGGTCCTCATCGGTCCCATTCAGATGGTCAGGGAAGAGGACCTTCCTCCCTCGCTGAAGCCCCTGGCTCGACGCAACAAGATCAGCGTCTCACATGAGCATTTTGCCACCGATTGCGCGCGGCTGGTTCAGGCCATCCAGGGCGTGCTGGGAGAGACAGCGGACAATCGCGCGCCGATCAGGAAGAGGCGCCACGCCCTGTGGTTGGGAACGGCATCCGCAGCGGCGATCCTGCTGGCGGGCGGAGGCTATCTCGCCTTGACGCGCATGGCACCGACGACGGTTCCTGCCGGGGTGGCGGATTCATCGCCCAGGGCCGAGAACATATCGCACGCGACCCGGGAGCCGGGAAACACACCTGGCGTCTCCGTCGACACTCGAACACAGGAAGCGATGGCTGCGGCCGAACGTGACCGCCTGCAACGGGAGAAGGATGTGCAGGCGAAGGCGGCGGCGGACACTGCAGCCCGACGTGCCGCGGATGAAGAGACGCGGCGCAATGCCGAGACGGCGGAATCGGCCCAGCGCCTTCAGGAAGTCGACCGGCAGCGCGTCCAGATTGCCCTTACGTCCCTGGGCTATGACACACGCACGACCAGCGGCACATGGGACGGCCGCACGCGGGAAATGATTTCCGCTTGGCAGCGCGCCACGTCGCGCCCGGTCAGCGGCTTCCTTCCTGCCGACCAGATGCAGGCCCTGCTAGGGCAGGCGTCGTTTGCGATCGGCCGTTTTGACGAGGAACTGCGAGCGAAGGCGGCCATCGACCAGGCCGCCCGAAACAAGAAGGAAGCCGCTGAGCGGGCGGCGGCATTGCAAATAGAACGGGCGGAGAAGTGGCAGGCCTACATCAAGGAAAAAACCACGGGAGAGCCGACGACCCAGTACGATGGGCGGTGGCGAGGCCGTTATAGCTGCGACAGTTCCTTCGATTTCGACATGGTCGTCCGCAATGGCCAAGGCAGCTTCACCCTCCCTGCCGCGCGCGAAGACGGCACCAGGACACTGAAACTGTGGTTTGGAAAGGACACCAACGCCGCGTTCGTCCGGCTCTACGAAGAGCGCGGCAAGATGGAGACGGCGTTGCTGCTTTTTCGTGGTTCAGAAGCCCAGAACAATGTGATGTCGATCCGCTTGCGGAAGGAAGATCTGGGATTCAAATTCCGCCTTCCTGTTAACTGCAGCATCGACGCGAAGCTCATCAAGTAGCATTGCGAAAGCCAATCCGATGGCGGCTGCCGCTAGTAGCAGACCCCGCCCAGGAGTCTCACTGCAATGAAGCAGTTCTTCCCCCTGGTCAGCCTGGCATCGTAGCCATAGAGGTCGCTGCCGGCGCTGACGAGGGCGATGATCGAGTTCGGATCATTCGTCGAGAACGCCGGCGAGCCGCTTGAACCGCGCTCTGTCGGTTGTCGATGATAGAGCGTGCCCCTGTGACAGCCGCGATAGATGTGATCCATCATGAATTGCTTCCCGCCCTGTGACAGGACGGGTGAGTAGAATCGCTTGCGGAACTGCAGGACTGGCGCCGCCGGGCAGGCGGGCCCGAAGGCCGAGACGGTGTAGGGCACGACGGTGTTCGGCAGGTCGGCGACGAGTTCGATGATGCCGATGTCGTGGGCATTGTCCCGCCCGTCGACCCAGCCGCTGAACGAGATCAGCCGCGCGGCGGCAATCGGCGTGTTGGTGCCGCTCTGGCTGTCATAGCCGGGTATTACGCTGACATTGGAGGCGAATTGGCCAGTCTGTTCACTGACGACGCAGTGGCCCGCCGTAAGGATCAGCCGCCGGCCTATGGCAGCACCGACACACCGGTAGTTCGCACCGTCGCTCGAGAACAGCACCAGGGCGATGCGGGGGTCGGCAGGGTCGATTGGGTAACTGATGCCAAGGTCGTTGGTGGGCGGTTCATCCGGCTGCGGCGCCGAATAGATTTCATCCGGATGCTCGAGGTTCATCCTGGTGACGTTGCCGGTACGTAGGTCCTTGATCACGGCGGCAGCGGGCGCGTTGTAGGTGCCGGCTTTCGGCGACATCACCGGAACCGGGCGCATCGAATAGCCGGCGGCGGCATCGCGTTGAGCGATGCCTGGATTCGTCAAGGCGAAGCTCACGCCGAGCGTCATCAAGAACGCAAGAAGTGTCCGCGCCATGGCTCCCCCTGTTGCCAGCGCGGAAAGAGCCGCGCGTTGTCTACGTTACGGTATTGCAACGTCCGACCGCAAATTGTCCGTCTGTGTCTGTCTGCAATTGAGGTGAAATGTGACGATCATCGATCTCCGCCGCCATTGCGAGCGGCGCCTGGGCGCGCTCGACCGCGAGCGTGCCTCCTGGTTCGCGCACTGGCGCGACCTCGCCGACAACATCCTGCCGCGCCGCGGCTCCTTCCTCGGCCCGGCCCACCACCCCGGCCGCGGCGACAAGCGCAACGCCAAGCTGCTCGACTCCACCGCCATGCTGGCCGCGCGCACGCTGTCGCCCGGCCTGATGGCGGGCCTCACCTCGCCGTCACGTCCGAGGTCCCCATCGCGCCCGCGCCTTGTTCAGCACATCGACGACGCGCGAGGCCGGCAGCTCCCAGGCGCTGCCCAGATCCAGCGGCCCCAAGAGGAAGCGGCGCCATCCGCGTTTAGGCCGGAGGACGTCCGAAAAATCTGCCAACACGACCGTTGTCAGGTTCCGTCGTCTGTACCAGCGGAAGCCGGTGAAATGGCTCCAGGGATGTTCGATCGTGCGGAACGCGGTCCGCAAGACCAGGCCGGATGGATCGAGGATGAGAGTCGTGGGAAACATTGCACCGACACCGGCCAGGACGGCGCCGAGCGCCAGCAAGCCGAGAATGAGGAGATGCCAGGTGGAGTAAGAGCGCACAGGGATCAACAAAAGGAGGCCGAACGCGGCCAAGAACGCCAAACCGGCCAGGGTGAGTTTCAACCTGTCCTTCCGCATTACTATCGGCGGGTCGTCAAACGATCCCTCGACCGCCGCCATCCATTTGGGAAGCCCGAGCTCTTCCTTCGTCCGCAGCTTTCCGTGCCGTTTCATACTGTGGGCAATCTTGCGAAAGGGGGCGTTCTAAGCAGCCCGCTTCACCGGCCGTGTCGGCAGCTTGGCGATGGTGCGGCCCACTTCCTTGGCCGCCACGCGCAGGTCGTAAGCGGTCTGAAGGTTGAGCCAGAATTCGGGGCTGCTCTTGAACCAGTGGCCGAGCCGCAGCGCCGTGTCGCCGGTGATGGCCCGCTTGCCCTGGATGATCTGGGAAATGCGATTCGGCGGAACACCGATCTGCCGTGACAGTTCGGTCGGCGTGATGCCGAGTTCACCGAGTTCGTCGGCGAGGATTTCGCCGGGGTGGATGGGGGGCCTGCTCATCTGGTCTTCCTTCATCAATGATAGTCGACGATCTCGACATTCGAGGGGCCGGGAGCGTTGGTGGGCCACTCGAAGCAGATGCGCCATTGCTGGTTGATGCGAATCGAGTACTGCCCGGCCCGGTCTCCCCGAAGCGCTTCGAGGCGATTGCTCGGCAGCGCCGCCAGATCGTTGAGGGACGTGGCGGCGTTCAATATGTCGAGGCGCTTCCAGCCCTGTCGCGCGAAACCCTGGAACGGCCGCACGAACTCGCCGTCGGCGAACTGCTTCGTGCGTCTGTCCCTGTAGTGCAAAATCACGGGTGAAGTCTAAAAAAATTGACGAGATACGTCAATCGTCAAAGTGCGACGACGCCCTCGCCGGGCCGGACGCTTGAGCCACGACAACCTCATGCTGAGGAGCCACGCGAAGCGTGGCGTCTCGAAGCATGGGCAACAGGCGCGGTGCTCGTTCCCATGCTTCGAGACGGCCACTGCGTGGGCCCAGGGCGGGGGTTACCCCGCCCGACTCAGCATGAGGTTGTTGTTGGGGCGTTGGGCTGGATGAAGAGACTTATCGTTCAACACAAAGGACACCACATGCAATCGTCAGACCTCCGCCGCCATTGCGAGCGGCGCCTGGGGGCGCTCGACCGTGAGCGTGCCTCCTGGTTCGCGCACTGGCGTGACCTCGCCGACAACATCCTGCCGCGGCGCGGCTCCTTCCTCGGCCCGGCCCACCACGCCGGCCGCGGCGACAAGCGCAACGCCAAGCTGCTCGACTCCACCGCCATGCTGGCCGCGCGCACGCTGGCGTCCGGCCTGATGAGCGGTCTCTCGTCGCCGGCGCGGCCGTGGTTCCGCCTCGGCATCGGCAGCTCGCAGCTCTCCGCGCTCCCCGAGGTGCGCCTGTGGCTCGACGACGTGACGCAGCGCATGCTGCGCGTCTTCGCGCGCTCCAACCTCTACAATGCGCTCGCCGTCGTCTACGAGGAGCTGGGCGTGTTCGGCACCGCCGCCATGGTGGTGGTGGAAGACGAGAAGGACGTCGTGCGCGCCTATCCGCTGACGGCCGGCGAATACTGGCTGGCGCAGTCGGAGCGGCTCACCGTCAACACGCTCTACCGCGCGCTCTCCATGACCACCTTCCAGCTTGTCGAGCGCTTCGGTCGCGAGGCCGTCTCGGCCCAGGTGCGCGAGCGCTACGATCGCGGCGAATGGGACCGCGAGGTCGAGGTCGTCCACGCCATAGAACCCAACGAAGGCCGTGAGATCGGCAAGGCCGACAACCGCAACATGCCCTTCCGCTCCGTCTGGTTCGAACGCAGCGGCGCCGGCGACGCCGTGCTCGAGGTGGGCGGCTTCGAGGAGTTCCCCGCGCTCTGCCCGCGCTGGCACCTGATCGGCAACGACGTGTGGGGCCGCTCGCCCGGCATGGACGCGCTGCCCGACGCCAAGAGCCTGCAGCTCATGCAGCTCAGCTTCGCCCAGGCGCTGGAGAAGATGATCAATCCGCCGATGGTGGCGTCGCCAAGCCTGCGCGGCAGCACCGCGAGTGGGCTGCCGGCTGCGATCACCTATGTGTCCGATGCGCAGGGCGGGACGCCCGGCTTCAAGCCGGCCTACCAGATCAACCCGCCGCTCGACCAGATGAGCGCCGCCATCCGCGAGCGCCAGCAGGCCGTCCGCGCCGCCTTCTATGCCGACCTGTTCCTGATGGCGACCCAGCTCGACGACGTGCGCAGCGCCACCGAGATCGCCGAGCGCCGCGACGAGAAGCTGGTGATGCTGGGGCCGGTGCTGGAGCGCCTGCACGACGATTTGCTGGAGCCGCTGATCGGCCGCGTGTTCCAGATCATGGCGCGGGCGGGTGAGATCCCGCCGCCGCCGTCACCGGCGCTGGATGGGCTGAGGTTGCAGCCGGAGTACGTGAGCCCGATGGCGGCATGGGAACATTGATGCCCGCAAATACAACGAAGCTCGCTACCTAGGAGGCTTTTGGGAAAGCTCTAAAGCTCTCTGTGCCTCTTCGAAAAGTTGCCGTGCGGATGTCGGAGTCCGGCCGTAGCCAGCACCGTAAAGGGCGCGATTTGCAGCATCGTAATTTGCTGCGTCGAGCCCAGCATCGTAGCGGCCCGTTGCGCTGGCGACGGCACTGTCAAAGGCAAGCCGATCCGCGACGGCTTGAATAGCTGAGGCCGGTGACCTAGTCGCTTTTTTGAGTACGTCAAGTTCGCGGCTTACCCGCTGCAGCCCCTCTCGCAATTCGGCGATCACTTGCTCCTTCGAGTCACCACTCAATTTTAGTTGTTCTACCCCGAGCGCCAAGGTTACCGGATTGTTGACTTTGTAGTTCGGCTGACGGGTCTCAGCCGCCGCTTTCTTGAGGCTCGCGATCGCTTTCTCCCAAAGTTCAACGCGTGCGCGGGAGTAGTGAATTGTACCCATTGCTTGATTGTCGAAAGGAATTCTTTGATCGACTTTGATGAGCGGAATCACGGGCTTGTGAAGCATGTGAGCCAGAGCTAGCTCGTAGAACACATTCGGATTGTGGTCGGTCAAGTCGACAACGACCAAGTCGGAATTCTTGATAGCAAGAATTACAAGGTTGGTGATTACGTCTGGCTGACTGAATTCGTCGGCGCGTTTGACTTCGTAGTCAGCCTCTAATGCAGGCTGGATGAGATACCTCAGTACCCAATCGGCTTCCGCGCGCGTTTCGGTATCTGCTCCCCCAATCGGGCTGACAACGAAGCACTGTGGCTTTTTTTCTGGCATGGCAGCCTCGAAGAAGTTGTTTGCGAAGCTCAGGATACTACCAACCAAACACGAAGCGAAGGAACGAACCATGTGCGATCCCGTATCCATGATCATGGGCGGTACGGCGTTTCTGTCGGCCGCCATGGGCGCTGCCCAGCAAGCCATAAGCGTCACCCGGCAGCTGCAGCGCGCCGCAGGTCAACGCAACGACTACAACTTCCTCGCCGCCCAACAGCGCACCGCGGCGGCGGTCGACGAGATGAGGGCGCGGCAGGACGAGCAGGCGGGCGAGGCCGACGCCGACAAGGCCCGGCAGAAGGCGGGACAACGGCTCGGCCAGTTGCAGGCGCGGCTGGCGGCGCAGGGCACCGATCTCCTGGGCTCGCCGCTCGATCTCCTGGGCGACGCCGCGGCGGCAGGGGCAGGCGACGCGCTCTCGCTTCGCTACGAAGGGCTGCGCAACGCCTGGGAGAACCGGGTGAGGGGCGCCGGGCGGCAGGCCCAGGCGCGCTACTACGAGACGGCGGCGGGCAACGTCGATCCGACCTTGGGGATCGTGAAGACGCTCCTGTCCTGATCCTGATCTGTGAGCCCGATGGTCGCGCTGCAAGCGGCTTGGTGGACAAAGACCCCCTTCGCCCCTTCGGGGCACTTCCCCCGCAAGCGGGGGCAGAGAAGAAAGTCATCTCCTCCCCCATCACGGGGCAGGGCAATCGCATATGGCTTTTTCTTCTCCTCCCCCATCATATGGGGGAGGTGCCCGAAGGGTACGGACCGGGTAGATGGGTAACAAGCTGGACCGGGAGGATGGGTGACAGGTTTCTCTAGTCGGCAGGAGGGCTGCCGATGCCATGGAGGGAGACCTGTACGATGGATGAGCGCTTGAAGTTCTTGGCGGCATGGCTGGAAGGCGAAGAGTCGCGCAGCGGCTTGTGCGAGCGCTACGGGATCAGCCGCAAGACCGGCTACAAGTGGGCCGGTCGTTACGCCGCCGATCCGTTGGGCGGACTGGTGAACCGAACACATGTGCCGCTCAACATCCCCCACAAGATCGAAGCTGGTGTCGCAGCCCTGATCGTGGCCTTGCGCCGGCAGCGCCCGAGCTGGGGTCCGCGCAAGCTGCGAGCCGCCCTGATGCGCCGCGAGCCCGAACGGAGCTGGCCGGCAGCCAGCACGATCGGCGACCTGCTGCGCCGCGAGGATCTCGTTCGGCATCGCCGGCGGCGATCGTCTGCCATGGCGCAGACCCAGCCGTTCGCGCCGGTCGTCGAGGTCAACGACACCTGGTGCATGGACTTCAAGGGCTGGTTCCGCACCGGCGACGGCCAGCGCTGCGATCCCCTGACGGTGAGCGATGCCTACAGTCGCTATCTGCTGGGCTGCCGGATCGTGCCGCCGACCGGCGAAGGGGTGCAGCCGGTAATCGAGCGCCTGTTGCGCGAGCACGGCCTGCCTGGCGCCATCCGCAGCGACAACGGTCCACCCTTTGCCAGCACGGCGGCGGGCGGCTTGAGCCGGCTGTCGGTATCGTGGCTCAAGCTCGGTATCCGCCTGGAGCGTATCGAGCCCGGCTGTCCGCAGCAGAACGGCCGGCATGAGCGCATGCATCGCACGCTCAAGGCCGAGACGGCCCGCCCACCGGCGGCCGATCCGGTGGCCCAGCAGCTCTGCTTCGACGCCTTCCGCCAAGTTTACAATGAGGAGCGTCCGCACGAAGCGCTGGGCCAGGTTCCACCGGCCACGGTGTGGCGGCCCAGCCTGCGCTCCTATCCCGCTCGGATCGAGGACCCGGTCTATCGCCCCGACCATGCGATGCGCCGGGTCCGATCGAATGGTGAGATCAAGTGGGGTGGTGACCTCGTCTTTATCAGCGAGGCCTTGATCGGCGAGCTGGTCGGCGTCGCCGAGACCGAGGCTGGCGATTGGATCGTGCGGTTCATTGATGTCGATCTCGGCATCATCGACCGCAGGACCAGAAAACTGCGCCGCTTCACGGCGCCCCGGCCGGGGCGCCGTGAAGCCGGTACCCCAACCAAATCTGTCACCCATCCTCCCGGTCCATAGTGTTACCATTCGTCCCGGTTGCTCAGAGGGCGGAG
>Ga0207952_1001104_pt1 | contig 13219 bp, 14 predicted proteins | sample SubbioR12Aug_8Ca_FD_184831 | JGI IMG/M metagenome (GOLD analysis project Ga0207952, IMG submission 184831) | Serpentinite rock and fluid subsurface biosphere microbial communities from McLaughlin Reserve, California, USA - CR12Aug_8Ca (SPAdes) | ecosystem: Environmental > Terrestrial > Deep...
CTGAATGGCAGCGCAGTGCTTGGAAAGGATGGTTTACGAACAGTCATTTGTGTCTATCGCTACCCGGGCAATGCCAAAGCACGTGTGAAAGAGGAGAGTGAACGGTTCTTCTACGGCACAGACGCATTACGTCAGGCCATTGATCACGCCAAAGAACTGAAAGCCACCAAACTTGCAGAGGGCTGGACATTAGAGCCACCAATGTCAATGTGGGATCAAAATCCAAGTGGTGTATTAAAAGACCAATCATGATTGAAGTCAATTCAACGGTGCGCCATAAATAGAAATAAACACAGTGAAGCACTCAAAGCATTTTTTAATTGTGCACATGACAGTGACGGATCTCGCAAAGTTTGTTGAAGATTATTTCCGTTTGCATCATGCAGAGTGGTTCGATCATCCGCAGACATTTGAAGCACATTATGAAGGTGGTCGACTCAGATGTGGACTTTGGGTGTTGGACTTGGTGGATGAATCCGCAATAGTCAGTACTTTGCCAGTCTTTTTGAAGAACCTTGAACGATGTGATGACTTGCGCATGCATCACATTCGTTGGCGAGATGGCCACTTCAGCATAGCTTTCAGTGCAGAAGATACTGGCGTTCTAGACGAAAAGGAATAAACGCTTGCACCAACGAAGAAGTTTTCTGCTACAATCCAGCGTGATGCTTCATAGCAGAAAGTAGCACATAAATGCGAATCATTACAAACAACAATATGCAGTGGCTCATTAATTTTGCATTTCTGGCGCTCGACTGTTCGCTACCTATTGTACACGCCCTTATTAGTTCACTACCTTTGTTAACTAATCTGGATGTTCAAATTGGGGAGATCGAAGTTTTCATGGCCAGAGAGTTAGACAAAAAATACAGGTGGATACCTCCAGAGCAGATTGTTCTTGATCCTCACTGTATCCATCTCGATCCCCAGCGCATCGCTTGGATCTGTAACAGAAGCACCAATCATTTTTTCTTCAGAAAACATCTTGGTCGTACAGCCATTACAAGCGAGGATGAAAACGGCCACTATTTGTCACACACATTTAACGACACCCCTGGTTTCTATCCATGGGATCGACGTGTTGCTCTGCGTCGAGGATACTGGAGGAGTCAAATCAAGAGCGAACTTGAACTCTTCTGTGAAATTTAAACCATTGTTGTAAAGCGCATTGTTTACAAAAGGAGTTGCAGCAGGTGTTGCATGTAGGCTTTTTCGTCTCCATAGAGAATGCGTTGCGGATTTAAATCCATGCCGTTCCATATCCACCTGAGTCCAGGGACTGCGCTGATAATGTCAAAGGCAATGTTAACTGTAGCTCAATCACATCGTGGAGGAACCACTGGTTGTCATCTCCAGTGGCACCCTGAACACCAGCATAACGCGGCACAGTGGCAAGGTCACTGAACAAGTTTTCAGTGCTGTTTCGAAGGAGGCGTTGGAAACTAACGTCATTCTGTAAATTGGGATTGCTATAGACAATATCTGCATGCCCTAGCAGCTCCATTGCTTCCTGTCTGGCCCGCGTCGGATCAGCAACGACCATCAACCTCAACGAAGTCCGAAATACCAACAGGCACTTGCCTTTTGTGTTTGCTGCAAAGAAGAGCTGCGGTCGGCCATTGAGATAAACAATTGCCGTTATAGGCTTGTCAAAATCAACGAGCCGAAAAGGACCTTCTTCCGGCTCCATAGCATAAAATGTGCAAGAACCTCATTTTTGCCAAGCAAGTTCGAGCTCGAAGAATTGCTCGGCGCGTGGTCTCGGTTTGCTGCACAATCCGGCGCGACGTCTCGCGGGCTACAGTTGCCACAATGCGAGCGCTATCCACCACAGGATGCGAGCTGTGATTGTAGCCAGAGCAAGCCACGTAAGTGTTTCTGTTGTTGAATACATAAAATCTATAACATCAATCGCAACATCCGCAATACGCACGTCCCAACTCATTGATTTACTGGCTTTGCTGTTTCCAGCATTGCAATGAAATTGCTCACCATACGGTGACGTGTGCAATCATAAAAACTCGCATTAAAATACCATTTCTTGCGCTCTTTCACGAAAATCGGGGTCGATCGGTACCAGTCACGTTGTGCAAACAAGAAGTTATCATCCAGCGTACAGGTCAACATCAACTCCAACAACCGCGGCCACTCGTCTGACACCATCGGCAGTGCCGGTATGGACAATCGCAGCACTTGCAATCGCCACGGCACCACCACAGTGGCTTCGTGTGGATATCGAATCCAATTCACATCGAAAATCCCCTTCCAATTCTTACCGGACACCTCACGGAATGCCGGATCACTGTTGACCAGTGGAAGCAAGGGGTGTGCACGGCCGCTGAACACTTTGCTCCGCCGCTTCACTGTGGGGTAGTGATGCCAACGAAAGCCCACAGAGGCCAGTTCCGCGTGCACATCATTGGCATCGGTTGTGCGCGGGTCATCATGTCGCCTACTCATCAGCTCACAACGGATGGATGGCATGTAGGTTTCCAAGAGATAAACAGTGATGCTGGCATCCGCGTGATCGAGGAACACCCTTGTGAGGTTGAAGTCTTCAAACATCAGCGGCGTGTCAGTCAGCTCCTTGCTGAACCACAGCTCCTCGCAGACGCGATCGGCTATTGTCTCGGTGAGAAAGATCATGCCAGAGATGCGCACAAACGGATATTTCTCGCGCACATACTGCGCAGCGCGGTGGCTGTAGTCACGACAAAGTCGGAATTGATCGGGGCTGTAAATGGAGCGCAAGCCCTCGCGTTGCAGTTTCACTGCCAAATTGAAAAGTCGAGCAAAGAAGCCCATCTGACACGGAGCGAACTGTTTGCATGGTACAAAGACATGCGGTTTTCGTGCTGGCTGCCACATCTTCGGCACCGAGTCGCGGATGTAGTCAAAGGCCCGTGAGACATCGTAGCGGGGGAAGTGCACACCCGGTGCAAGGCCAGACAAGTAAATGAACAGACAGCGCCAGTAGCGCCGTACGAGAGTGCTTTGCTTCTCCCAGGGCGTAGTGTGTGCCGGTATTGTGAAAGTGAAGACGCCTATACGATCGAGCGCCTGTAGGCCACTCTCACCCGCCTTGACACAGAAGGCTTTGCAGCGCACAAACTTCGGCGGGTGGGTTGGGCGCTTGGTAGATTTCCACCACTCCAGTGGGCCTTCGGTCCAGCCGCTCTTTTTCAACTTCTTTTTCACTTCTTTCCAGCTCAAAGTCGGTGTGCATTCTTCTTGTTCTTCCTCGCCTTCGGAGCCCTTTGGTGCAACGGGTCGATTCGACTGCTTTTTGCAAAACTGTAACACAGCCTGGCTGCCCTTGGCATAGCCGAGAAAAAGCACGCCTTCCCCAGGTAATAAACAGAGTTTCTGTGCGGTATCCGAATATACAAAGCGCTGTTCGCCCAGATTCTCTGGTGAAGGGCATTTTATCCACATACACTGGACATCTCACTGGTCCTTGTGTTAGGGCAAGTGAAAACTTGACTCTATAGAATCTATTATTTTGTAATCCCATGGACAAGAAGCCGCGCAAAAAAAGCGTCTCCTTCAAGCAGCCGCTCACAGAGGATCGCTACAAAGAAGAGCTCATTGAAGATGTGGAACTGACTCCGGAAGTCGAAGAGGAGCTGCGCCGCATTGGCCAGTGCTACAAAATGAAACTGCCGAGCACTCGAGTGAGTGCCTGGCGCCAGTTCCAACAGAGTCAAACAGTTGAAGTTGATGAGTCAGTTCAGAGAAGCACCGAGCCGGTTGAAACTGCGCCACTCGCTCGCACCCGACACGCAGCCCTTGTCCCAGTCATTGCACCCATTCCAATGGGCACCAAGCTGACTGACATCGAGACTTGGCTTCACCAAAAAACGCTTGAACAACTTCTCAGATGTGCACCGGAAGAGCTGATTCGTAACAATGCTGCGCTGCAGAGCGACTTTGAGTTCCTGCGACCCAGTCTGGAGTCGGCCATTGGTGCCCCAGTGCAAGAAGCAGCTGCCTATCTTTTACACCGCACTTTCCAGCGCTACACATCGAATCAGTCACGGGCCGGTCTCCAGTTGTACATATCTAGCGAATTCTGCATTGCCCTGCTCTTCGATCCTACTAGCAGTGCACTCCTCAATTACATTGCATTTGCCAATTTATAAATCCGGCTTCTCCCGCACCAGCAAGCGTTCGGCACTTGCCAGCTTGAAGATCACATTCAAATCGTTGTACACCGTAAAACCGAGGTCATAGGCGACCTGCTCGAAGACTACAGAGCGCGACAACGAGCCGCGAATTGTGGCATTTGTGAAGTGTTCAACAAATTTGTCTGCAGTCATAGCATCTGGCACAGGCACTGCAACAGCCACGCGCCACAGCCCTGTCGAGTCGAGATTGCGCAGCACATTGGTGGTTTTCTCGATTTTCGTGTGCGAGCTGTAGTCGCTGTGCACCAGCAGCAGTACCCAGAACCGCTTGCGCAGCTCATCCTCGCCCACCAGCCCCGGTGTCTTGTAGGGCGAAAAGTCGACTGAAAACATCTCAGTCGTGCTTTGCAAGATGGGGCGGCTGCAGCCAGCGACAATAGTTCAAGTAGATGGTCTTGATAGTGAGCGGACTCGGCTCACCGCGGGCGCGCTGCAACTCCCACTCCTCGATTGCATTGTAGAGACGCTGTTGCTGCAGGCGGTGTCGCGCCTCGTAGCACTGGCGCACAATCTGTCGCGCCTCCTGCAAGGAGTTGGCAGTGAATTGATAACCATCCGGATAGGCCTCAGTCAAACACTCGATTAAGTCAGAACGCAGTAGCCAAGGGCCCAGAGCGGCGCTTTCATCGGGGAATTCGCCCACTTTTGGCCCATTCAGCACTATTTGGCGCATGCGGGTGCCGCTGTTCAATAGCACCGGGGGAATGTTGCCATTGAGTTGCACTCGCACCGTGATGCCGCCTTCAGCCATACACTGCAATACACCAAGACAATAGAGTACAAAGTCCAGGGGTTTTCGCTTCTTCTTCTTGTGCACATCTAACATTTCTGTGACCAGCGGGAGTGTTGACACTTGTGTCCAGTGATCCATAATGATGCGACAATAGCGAGCCGAGTCAATGCTCGCGGGTGTGTTGTATAGCGTGCAGCCCACCGCATCGCTTAGTTTCTCACACCACACTGACACCTGCACAGCGTAGGGTATGTCATATTCTTGCAACATTTCACAGACAGCCAGATTGGCGACTTCAATGCCGCGTTGCAGGCGACTGGCGGCAATGCGATTCTTTGCCTCAGCGCCAAACAGGTACCACACCACATCGATGGCGATTTCTTCACTTCCGCGTGCTAGAAACTGCGCAGTCTTCTCTTCGGCACTCAATTGCAGATAGGTGCGCTTTGATGCCTTGCAACGCTGCACCGTGTCGCCCTCTTCGGTCTTTGTTTTGTCTTTCAGTGCAGTCAGCTGTGGTTGTACACGCGCCAGCACAGTGCGCATTTCTCGATTGTTGCTGGCGAAACCAAAGCGCTGTGCTGCTCGACTCCGCTTGGCATCATACTCTGCCTTTTGCTCAAGTGCCCGCTGTTCTTCAGCAATGCGCTCATGTGCGAGGAACACTGCCAGCTCACTCAAACTAGGATTAGGACGCAGTGCAGTGGCCGCTCGGTGCTTCAGACTCTGAATTGGCGTATCTACATCGCGTTTGTTGCGATCCACCAGGAAAGCTTTCACATTCTGCTCCGATGCGTCATTGTCCTCTTCTTCGGTGACTATCTCTTCTTCTTCGGCATCGCCTTCCAGCTCGCCCTCCTGCTCCTCTGCTGGTTTGTTCTCTTCTTGAAGCAGTTCACCGATCTTGCGTTTCTTTGTCTCTTCAATGGGTGGTGGTTGTTTTCTCGGTACTGGTTCTTCCTCTTGTGCCTCATCATAATCAACAAACTCCGCGTCATCCGCCTCCTCATCCCCCGCTTCCTCGGCATCTCGATTGGCAATCTCATTGCGAATTTGTGCCAGGCGACCGGCAGAGTAGAAGTGCACGCCATCCCAGGAGTTCCATGCAGTCACCGGTGCCGCCTTCGCATAGCCACTGATCACACAGGAATAGGCCAGTGTAATGCCCTCTTCTTTCTGAATTGTCAGCGCAGAGCACTGTTCGCGGCCAAGACACCGGTGCATCCGGCCTGTCTCCAGACAGATGAACCAACTCGCAGTGGCAGTGATGAATTCACTCGGCTCCGATAGCAGGTGCACCCGTTCGTTGTGTGCAAAGTTGAAGAGAGTGCAACCCCGTGTCATGCGTACGGTCTCCGGAGTGCACAGGTGATATTGCATTACATCGGCACGATGCAATCGATATCGCATCTGCAGAAACTGTTCAAGAGGATTGCCACTTCGGTCTTCAGCATGACACACGCTGCAAACAAACACATCTACTCTCCGGCAGCGGTGTGTGCTGTGTGCATCACGACGCCAGAAGACCTCTCGATCGCGCAGCTGGCACAAGTCGGCATAATTTAGCACCAGGAATCCAGCCCGCTTGGCGCGCTGCAGCAGGCCATACTCCCGCGTCAACTCGGCTTCCAGTTCCACGCGTTCCAATAGTTTCAACTCGGCAGTAATTTCAAACGCCGTAAACATAAGCCGGTCATTGTTTCCATCCACTTCGCATTGCTGGAGCCACTCCGCATTCCGATTGAACAGCTCTAGTGCCATGCCCCGCTGGGCTGATGTTGTTCTCTTCCCGTGGGAGCGTTTGCTTTTCGGAATATGCACACTGCTTTTGGCCTGGTGGCTCTATGGCAAAGTGGAGAAGTGCCAGCGTGAGGTGAATCAACTTGCAGGACAGGCTGAGTACATTTTACGTAGTCCGCCTTGCAATGAGCAGCGCGATGTGTATGGCGGAGTGCTCGACTGTGAGGCGTTGCGGCGCAAACTCGATTACAACTACCATGAAGAGGTGTGGTGGAGTTGCTTTTTGAACACGTTTATCTTCTACCGCAGCTGGTTTGGCATTGCGGCAGTGCTGTTTGTGGCCTATGTGCTCTTTGCCAGAGTACAGTTGACGCCGCGCGAAGTAGCTATTTCGGCACCGCGCATTCACTACCGGCGCCGACCCATGATCGCCTATGAGAATACGCCGCGCAGCAGAGTGCGCATTCGGCCCTACCGCTCGAGCGAAGATGACACCAGCGATAGCGACTAAACAGTTTAGTACCGGTTAGCACCGCCGGCATCCGTGACATACTGTGCCAGAGCACCACCGCGAATGAACTTGGCATCGGGGCCATCGGTGTTGCCGAAGTGGCCCTTGCCCTCGTGCACGCCCTTGAACTCCGACTCCTCACGGAACCAGTACTTGCCAGGCCAGCAGATGAAGTTGCGGGGGTTGTAACCGGGCCGACTGGCCTGCATCTCCATGTCCTCAGACAGCATCTTATTGGTTCCGGCAGTCATGCGGAAGCGCAGTGCCTGGGGGAAGTAGGGCTCCTCCTTGAGCTGTAGTGTTTGCACACGCTCAAGATCGAAAGTGGAGCCGGTGATGGAAGTGACCATGGGCATTTCAGCACGCAGCGGGATGATGAGACCGAGCATCGACTGTTCTGGTTCAGACTTGCCCGTCATCTCTAATGCAACGTCAATCCACTGTGTGCCCTTTCCACCCAAGTACTGATCCACAGTGATGGCAGGAATGACGCAGACATTCCACGGCTTCTCGATGACTGGCAGCGAGTAGAACGTGAAGTGGCCCATGATCGACTGGGGACCGGGGTCCGAGCCGTAAGTGAACTTGGCCTTGCCAATCAGGGTGTGACCAAGATTGGCGCGGCCGCGCATGCAAGCAATCGCATGCGAGACGCGGTGGGTGATGTTTGGCCGGAAGATCACGCCTTGGAAGGGCAGCGGAAGACCGAGTTCAGCCCACCGAATGATCGACTTTTGGTGAATCCGCGTGAACAGAAACTTCAGCGCAATAATGCGAGGCAGGCCAGAGAGCAGTTCCATGTGTTTCCAGTTCCTTTGGAAGGAATCCGATGTGATAGCTCCGGCAACTCCCATGATCTCTGCCGCTTCTTCTGAGCTGAAGACGCGACGCGGGCGGACTAGGAAGCCCTCGCCTTGATCACCAATGGACATGCTCCGAAGCATGCTTCGCAGGCCTTGATGGGCATTGGAGTGAAGATCAGCCAACGCGGCGTCATGTGTGCCATCATTGCTCTGGATGAGACGGTGCAGGGCAGCAAGATGAGAGCCAAGCGTGAAGGAAGTTGGTGGCCAGTCGTTGGTTGCATCTTCTGCGAAATAGTCGTTGAGGTCCTCAAGACTCATCGGAAGCCAACCCCCTGTTGACTCTGGATTGGCAGGTATTAGAGCGGGCGGTTTGCCAGTCGTCTGCCATGCTGTGTAGGCTTCCCTTGCTTTTGTTTCATCCATGGATTGACTGTTATCCAAAAAGTAATTGGCCAACGGCACTTTTGAAGCATCAAGTTCAATGCTTTCTTTGAGAATGTCCTTGTATCGGCTCTGAAGTTCCGTGATTTCTTTGCGGAGTGCGGGGGATTCTTTTGTGTATTCCACCTTAAATGCAGCCCTGGCCGCCGTGATGTCCTCTTGTGCTGTCAACAAAGGGTAATTGTTCCCGGTTCTAATGTTGTAAGCATAGATGGCTGTGGCCAACTCAAGGCGCTCAGTATCAGGAAGCATTGAGATAGGCAATTGAAGCTTTTTCAGCATTGCATCAATACGGGTGTTTGTGATAGAATAGGCCGCATCAGGTTTCAAGCTGTCCGGCCTTCTCCACACAGGAACAGTCCCAGCAGGCATGGCCAAAGTGCGTGTTTGTGAGATCTTTCGGACCTGTTCTGCGGCAGCCTGGGAAATGCTCGGTTCGGATTCGGGAAACAGATTTTCCAGTTGTTTGTCAAAAGCAGCTTCAGTGCCCTTTGCGTCAACATCGCCCATCCAGGCCAGTTCCATCGTTGCCCATTTTTCAGCAGTGAGATTGGACTCCTTTTTCAGTCGCATAGAGACGGCTTTGGCCCACTGGACAATGTCCAGGCTGCTGAGACTCCGCTGGTGCATTTCGCCAAAGAGGCGCAGTGGCTTCCCGTTCTCATCACTCCACATGTCGTAGTAGCCTTTCGACCAGTCCACATTCAAATCGCCCTTGTACTCGCGATAGGGCATGTTTGGACTATCCAGTGCCAACAAAGAGCCATCCTTATCAAACAAACCTGAGTGCATGCAGATCTCGAGCAGAGTGATCTTTTTGCGGGTGCTGTCGGTCTCATCGTAGATCTCGATCGCCTGGTTGTCCGGTGTCCAGTACTTGCTGCTGAAGTCGATGTAGCTCTTGCAGCAGTAGTACTCGCCCACAGAGAAGGGCGAGGTCATCAGGGCAGCGCCGTGGTTCATGCGGTACTGCTCAAAGGTGGGCCGCAGCGGCACAATCAGGTTGCCGCTGATGCCGGGGTAGAGGCCCTTGTCATCGTTGTTGTCGGGATTCGCGCGGGAGAGTGCCTGACCCGATGGACCGGCCATGTTGTAGTCTAGGTACTTGTCCTTGACCGACTTGGTGTAGCCGGTGACATGAGAAGGCACAATCAGTGTGTCGTACTGGCCATCAACAAAGGCCATGTTCTTGCGGATGCGGGCATCCAGCGCCTCAAAAGGCCGGGCATTCTTCTGCATGATGCCGTAGAAGAACACCTCATCCGACATGTAGTCGGCAGTGGTCATTCCACGCCAGCGGGGGTCTTTCTTCAGCATGAGGTCTTCGGTGTCGAGCGGGGCCTGCTCAAGAGCGAGCAGAATCTCCGTGCTCAGGGTGTCGCGCTGCGACTTGATGATAGTCATCACATAGCGGTTGAAGGTGTCTCTGCCGTACTCGGTATCGGCAAAGCCCTGCTCCAGCTCCATCTGCAGACCGCGCCGGATAAGGCGTTTCCTGCGCTGGCGCTTGCTGAAGCTGACCAGCTTGGCCTGCGACCACTCCGGGTTCGTGTCCATGAGCTTGGGCTCAAAGATGGTCATGTTCAGATCAGCAGTCAGCTTGTTGGTCTCCTGCACAGGCAGGATGTCGGTGAGGAAGAAGTCACTCTTGTCCATGATGCCGACTTGCCAGACAATCTCGGCCAGCATGCGCAGCGGCTCACCACTGTACTGGTCGAAGGAGAGCGGGTAGTCCGGCTGCTGCACATTGGAGAGCGCATTGGCAGGGATCTCGCGGCTCGGCTGTGCCTGGAAGACACCACCGAGGTTCTGGTTGCCGTACCCCGAGAAGGTGTGGCCGAACATCCTTGGTGTACACTATTGGTGCTTCTGCAGGGGGTCCATGGTACATAGGCGGGTTTAATGTTTCACGGGTCGATCGCGGCTGCAGGCACGCTGGCCACTCGCTCGAGGGGATCCAGAAGTATGAGAGCTGGTGCAGGCGGCGGCTTGAGGCGCTCATGCCGGGTGAGCTTCATCAGTGACCGAACTGCAGTGAGTTCGTTGTACCGCTGCGTGCGCTCTGCACTCTGTGCAGCGGTGCCACTGAGAATCGCCTGCTCGTACTGAGTGCAGATGAGCTGCTGGGCATGCCGCATTGTGTGATGTGCGGGTGTGCTCTCGGTGACCGCGTTGATCTCAGCGGCAAGCGCTTCTGTGTACTTGGCCAATGTATCTTGGGCATCAGCTTCAACCTGGGTCTGATCCCACTGCAGCGGGGTGCGAGCAAGGCGTGCAGTGAGTTCAGCAGCCCGATCTGCAGTCACGGCATCATAGACCAGCCCATGCACTAGACAGTGTGGCAGACTGCGCCAATTGCGGCCCTCTAGCAGTGCCAGTGTAGATGAGGCTGAGATGGCGCGGTCGATCTGCCGCGGCAACTCTGTCATATCGGTTTGCACATTCTGCAGGGCATTGATACACTCACTGAGCTCCGGTGTGGGCTGACTCTTCAGTAAAGTCTTCAGTTTCTTGCTGGCATAGGTGAGTCGATTGGAAATGCGCAGTGTTTGCTTCTTGAGTTGGTGGATCTCCATGCGCGAGCCGGTGGTAGTTTGATCAACCGGCTGCGGTGCCGCGGTTTCCGAGCGGACCGGCTTTGCTACTGTCTCCACTACGGCATAGTCTGAATTGGCCTTTTGTGTCTGCTCAATGACCTCCTGCCGCAGCTGCTTGCGTGTATCAGCTTTGTACCGCGACACCATGGTGGACTTGCGCTTTTTGCCCGTCTTCTGGCGCTTGGCTGGCGGAGCATGGGCTTCCGGGACTTCGTGTAGCAGGGCATCGAGCTCAGCATCAATGTCCATGCTTTTAATTAATATGACTTTTTTGCGCCCAGACAAGACTGACCAACCGCACACACAGACTGCCCACTGTGCCGGCAATGAGGGGCAGGGGTCGTGCTAGCACCAGACACCAACTGGCCTGCAAGGCGCTGTTGCCAGAGCCACTCAGCCGAGAGAGCATAAAGTCGATCGTGTAGTTAAACAAGAAACAGCAGCATTGAAAAGCCTGAAACAACTCGTCTGTTGAGAACCCGTCATTGCGAATGAATGGCACAATGCAAATCAGCAGCACGATGCGGACCTTTTGTGGCAGGGGACTCAGACAAATCACATAAAGCACCAACTGAAAAAGTGGTTGCGTACTGTGCAATGTAGTGCGCCACACTGTTAACTTCTCCTGTGTATCCCAGATGCTGGGGCTGCAGACCAGCAATTCCCAAAGAATCCAGTACGAGACTAAGGTGAGCAGTGGCTGGTGATCTTGCAAACAACCCCCGAGGTCGCTGAAGCGCCACTCGCTCGCACCGAGCATGTAGAATACCACAAAACTGCAAGCAGCCAGCGGCAGTACGCTTTCTGGTGCGTGTTCCGCAGCAGCAGTTAGCACAAGCACACTGCAGAGAACTGCAATGCAGACTACAAGCGTCAGCGCTGCATCGGCCACTAGTGTTTGACTGCGAGCCGTACGGTGTTCGCGCAACAGTGTGCCGATTGGAAGAAGATCATCTGGCAGTTCAGATTCATCCATTTAGCCGGCTCAAGCGAAGTGTAATTTGTAGAAATCATGGACAACTTTGACCAGTTTGCCGAAGACGACAACAATCTTTTCGCTCACTTCTGTGAGCCCTCACCCAAGCAGCGACTGCAACAGGTCAAGGCCAATATTGCGCAGGAACAGGCAACATTCTTACAAGAGGTGGCCCGCTTCAATGCCCAGCCCACCCAGTCAATCACTGCGCAGCGCTTTTCCAATGGCTTTGCGCTGTGGACATACTAAACTTTATCGTGCACTTTCACGGCTTCGAGTGTTAGCAACTCGGTTAGCTGGTCCCAGCGGCCAGTTGCAAAGCGGCGGCCCACTTGTGTTCCGGCCGTATTGTTGTCCACAACACTGCCGGGCACATTGCGTTGTGTTTTGGAGAGGATACGTTCGTTATTCACTTTTCTTGCGTAAACAAACACTTGAACGGAAATGATGATTTGCACAATGCTCATCAGCCATTGCACAATAATGGAGAAGAGCACCCATAGCCACTGCCAGTACACCGCCAGCCCATCCCAGCAGTAGGCAGCCGCCGTGCCAGCATCACAGTCCACAATCCACTGGTAGATCATGTAGACCACGATTGCGGTCAACAGGATGGCATAGGGAACCAGAACAGCCAGCACTGCGCCCTTGGAGCAGGAGAGCAGATTTTTTGTGTAGAGGAAGGGAAAGTAGACAGCAATGAAAATGCCCAGCAGCGGGAATGTTAGAACATAGCTGTAAAAGGTGTGCCAAATGGCATATCCAGCCGCTTGATAAATGGGGCCATAGCTGAACAGTGCCGCGGCTAGACTGACTACAGAAGCGGTGAAGAAAAACAGCACCACCCAAAAGAAGAGGCTGCAAGTCTTGAATGTGTTCTCGACGCGTTTCAGCTCCTGTCCTATCAGTGGCTCCGACATGGACTCGGCTCTCAAACGTGGTGCAGCGTGCGGGCGCCTGTTATAGACTGATTGCAGTTTTACTGGAAGAGTCGCTGGCGGGCTGCATCGCTGGCCTGTGGTTGCACACCAACACAATCACCTGAATCAAAGTTGCACGCGGCAACATTACAAGCTGCCTGACAAGTGCCGTCGCCTTGTTGTGATGTACTGCAGCCCGTGGCACATAGACCTGGGAAAAGACAGTCATTTCCATCGTAGTTGCAGAGGACGTTGTTGCATTCGGGCTCACAGATGCCATTGTTGTAGTTGGCAATCGGACATGCTGG
>Ga0207952_1001105_pt1 | contig 13213 bp, 11 predicted proteins | sample SubbioR12Aug_8Ca_FD_184831 | JGI IMG/M metagenome (GOLD analysis project Ga0207952, IMG submission 184831) | Serpentinite rock and fluid subsurface biosphere microbial communities from McLaughlin Reserve, California, USA - CR12Aug_8Ca (SPAdes) | ecosystem: Environmental > Terrestrial > Deep...
ACTTTCCCGCGCGCCGCCTTGAAAGGCCTGGCCGAACTCGGCGTGCTCGGCATGGTAGTGCCGGAAGAATGGGACGGCGCCGGCCTCGGCTACCGCGTCGGCGGCTGGATCAAGCAGTACTACCCGAGTCGCGATCCCGGTCCGCTGCTCACCATGCTGTCCCGCCAGCTGCGCTGCCCACCGACCACCAGCCTCGGCCGCTGGTTCGACGCCGCCGCCGGCCTGCTCGGCCTGCGCGACCTGATGCAATACGAAGGGCAGGCGGCGATGGAACTCGAAGGCCTCGCCGCCAAACACGGCCCGGTCGCCCCGCTGCCCGGCGGCTACGCCCTGCGCGAACAAGGCACGGTGCTCGATTTCTCCCCGCTATTGCCGGCCCTGCTCGGCTGCAAGGACAACGCCGCCTACGGCGCCGCCCTGTTCCACGCCACCGTCGCCGCCGGCCTGGCCGAATGGGCGAATGCTGCCCCCCAAGGGGACTTCCTTCGGGGCGCGGTCGACCCGAAAAAAAAGGCAAAAATCGCCATCGGCGGCGGCTGCGCGATGAACGCCGTGCTGATGACCGCGTTGCGCGACCACCTCACCGCTGCCGGCCTCGACCTGCTCGAAGCCCGGCAGGCCCCGCCCAACGACGGTGGCCTGGCGCTCGGTCAGGCTTGGGTGGCACGGCGGAGAATCGTTGGGTGACTGCTTTGGGTGGCCGCATCCAACTTCAGGAACCGGCCAGGAGCGGCCGGTCGCCTATCCACCAGGGCAGCCATCTGAACGGCTGCTTGGCTCTGAAACCTCCCGAAACGCCTACGCCACAACTCGGCCAGAGCGAACGGTGGGCCTTTCGATGGAAAATGGGCGATTCTGATCGCAGGCCGAGTATTGGCAACTTTAGCAGACCGTTGAAAAAGGGTTTTTTTAACTCAGCACAAAGTGGGATTTCAGGCTGTTTTCCTCATGCTCCCTTCGCCAACATTCCTAAAACAGCCAAAAATGCCAGAAAAATTGCTTTGGATGGTAAATAAATCTGTTTTTCAGCATGTTAAGGATCTGATTGCATCGTTCCTGTCGTCCCAGCTTAATAGATCCATAATCTTCTCTTTTTTACAGCATCCACATTTCTCCAAGGGCCTTGGCCTGCTGCAACACCAGTTCCACCGCCCCCTCCTGCTGATCCGGCGGGTATTTGTATTTGCGCAGGATGCGCTTGACCATCAGCCGCAGCTTGGCCCGTACGCTTTCCCGCTCCGACCAATCCACACTCAGGTTCTTGCGCAGGTTCTCGGTCAGTTCGTGGGCGATTTTCTTCAATGTCTCGTCGGACAGTTCGCGTACGGCCGACTCGTTCTCGGCCAGCGCGTCGTAGAAGCGCACCTCGTCATCCGAGAGGCCCAATTCCTCGCCACGACTGGCCGCCGCGTGGAACTTCCTGGCCATCTCGATCAGTTCCTCGATGACCTGTGCGGTTTCGATGGCCCGGTTCTGGTAGCGCTTGACCACATTGGCCAGCATCTCGGAGAACTTGCGCTCCTGCACCAGATGCCCGGCAAAGCGGGATTTGATCTCGCCTTCCAGCAGGCGCTCCAGCAGTTCGACGGCCAGGTTACGTTCCGGCAGGTTGCGCACCTCGGCCAGGAAGGCTTCGTCCAGGATGCCGATGTTGGGCTTGTCCAGGCCGACGGCATCGAAGATATCGACCACCTCCTCGGAAACCACCGCCGAGCCGATGATCTGGCGGATCGCCAGTTCGCGTTCCTCATCCGTTTTTTTCTTCTGGCTGATGTCGCGCTTGGTCAGGATCACCTTCGCCGCCTGGAAGAAGGCCACTTCCTCACGTAGCGCCTTGGCTTCGTCCAGCGTGCAGCACAGGGTGAAGGCCTTGCTCATGGCCAGGGCATGGTCGGCGAAACGCTGCTTGCCGTCCTTCTGACCAAGCACATGGTTCGCTGCCCCGGCCAGGCACTTGTGCCCGGCGGTCAGGAAGTCGGAATAGTCGTAGCCATGCAGCAGGCCGCGCAGGATGTCGAGCTTCTCCTCCAGCAGGGCGTAAGCCTCATGGGCATCCACGGTCGGTCTGCCCCGGCCGTTGCTGGCGGTGTAATCCTTGAGCGCGCTCTTCAACTCGTTGGCGATGCCGATGTAATCCACCACCAACCCGCCCTGTTTATCCTTGAAGACGCGGTTCACCCGGGCAATCGCCTGCATCAGGTTGTGGCCCTTCATCGGCTTGTCGACATACAGGGTATGCACGCAGGGCGCGTCGAACCCGGTCAGCCACATGTCGCGCACGATGACCAGGCGCAAGGGGTCTTTCGGGTCCTTGAATCGCTTCTCCAGCCGCTTCTTGGTCTGGCTGTTGTAGATGTGCGGGCGCAGTAACGCCTTGTCGCTGGCCGAGCCGGTCATGACGACCTTGATCGCCCCCTTTTCGGGGTCGGGATCGTGCCAGTCCGGGCGCAAGGCCACGATGGCGTCGTAGAGATGGACGCAGATTTCCCGGCTCATGGCGACCACCATCGCCTTGCCGTCCTGGGCCTGGTTGCGTTCCTCGAAATGCGCAACCAGATCGGCGGCCACGCGCTGGATGCGCGGCTCGGTGCCGACGATCTTCTCCAGTGCCGCCCAGCGGCTCTTCAGCCGGGCCTGCTGGCCTTCTTCCTCATCTTCCGCCAGTTCATCCACTTCCTCGTCGAGCTGCGGCAGTTCATCCTCCTTCAGGCCCAGTTTGGCGAGGCGGGATTCGAAGTAGATGGCGACCGTGGCGCCGTCCTCCTTCGCCTGCTGCATGTCGTAGACGTGGATGTAATCGCCGAACACCGCGCGGGTGTCACGGTCCTCGCTGGACACCGGGGTGCCGGTAAAGGCGACGAAGGTGGCATTGGGCAGGGCGTCGCGCAGATGCTGGGCGTAGCCGACCTGATAGCGGGCGACGGGCTCGGCCACTTGCAGCACCTGGGCATCATTGGCCGATTTTTGCGCGAATTCTGCGGTCGACCGCGAAATTCGGCGTATTTTCAGCTCTGCCTTGAAACCATACTGGGTGCGATGGGCTTCATCGGCGATGACGACGATGTTGCGTCGGTCCGAAAGCAGCGGGAAAACATCTTCGTCTTCCCCCGGCATGAACTTCTGAATGGTGGCGAAGATGATGCCGCCGGAAGGGCGGTTCGCCAGCTTGTTCCGCAGGTCCTGGCGGGTATGGACCTGCACCGGCTGCTCGCGCAACAGATCCTGGGCCAGCGAGAATACCCCGAAAAGCTGACCGTCCAGATCGTTGCGGTCGGTGATGACGACGATGGTCGGGTTCTCCATCGCCGTTTCCTGCATCACCCGGGCGGCAAAGCAGGTCATCGTGATGCTCTTGCCGCTGCCCTGGGTGTGCCAGACCACCCCGCCCTTGTGGTTGCCACCGGGGCGGGAAGCGGCGACGACTTGCTGAATGGCGGCACGCACGGCGTGGAACTGGTGATAGCCGGCAATCTTCTTGACCAGCCCACCGTCGTCCTCGAACAGCACGAAGTAACGCAGATAGTCGAGCAGATAGGCCGGTGCCAGCACGCCCCGGATCAGGGTTTCCAGTTCGTTGAACTGGCCCAGCGGATCGAGTGCCACGCCGTCGATAGTGCGCCACTGCATGAAGCGCTCGGCACTGGCCGACAGCGCGCCCATGCGCGCCTCCGAACCGTCGGAAATGACCAGAACCTCGTTGTACTGGAAGATGTCCGGCGTCTGCGCCTTGTAAGTCTGAATCTGGTCGAAGGCCTTCCAGATGTCGGCATTCACGTCCGCCGGGTTCTTCAGCTCGACCAGTGCCAGCGGCAGGCCATTGACGAACAGCACGATATCCGGCCGGCGCGTATGGTGCGCGCCCTTGACCGTGTACTGGTTGATCGCCAGCCACTCATTGTTGCTCGGCTTGGCCCAGTCGATCAGGCGGACGAAATCGCCGCGCGTCTCCCCATCCTTCTGGAACTCGACCGGAACCCCCGTCAGCAGCAACTGGTGGAAACGGCGGTTGGCGGCAAGCAGGGCGGGAATGCCGAGATCGACCACCTGACGCAACGCATCCTCCCGGACGGCAACGGGCAGGCCAGGGTTCAGCCGGGCGATGGCGCTGCGCAGGCGTTCGAGCAGCAGCACCTGCTGGTAGTTCTGGCGCTCGGGGCGGTCGCCATCCGGTGCGAGGTTTGGGCCGTACAAGTGGCTGTAGCCGACATCCGCCAGCCAGCCGATGGCCTCCTGTTCGAGCTGGTCTTCGGTCAATTCAGCACCTCCCAGTGCCCGCCCTTGGCCGAGCCAATACGCGACAAACGCCCTTGCTTCTTGAGCTTTTCGATCTGCTTCAGAACGGCGCGCTTACTAATACCCAAGGTGTTGGCTAACTGCTGCGCAGAGTATTTCGGATCGTCACGGAGCATCTGGAGAATGCGGTCTTCGGTCTTCGACGAACCTATCGGTGAACCTATCGGTGAACCTATCGGTGAACCCGTGCCTGCCACTTCGGAAGAAACCACCAAGTCGGATGCGCTCCAGGTCATCTCTAGTGTAGTGTTGCATTCTGTTTAGAACTTAAGCGGCTGTTGGCGCGAATGACCTTTTGCAGGATGTCGCGAGCGCTTTTGGTCCAGATGAACGGCTTGGGTTTGGTGTTGTGGTGAGCGATGTACTCATCAATGGCGCTAATCAATTCCGGCACACTGGTAAACACGCCGCGACGCAGGCGCTCGGTCGTGATGTCGCGGAAGAATCGCTCGACCATGTTGAGCCATGATGCCGAAGTTGGCGTGAAATGCATGTTGAAGCGCGGATGCTGGGCGAGCCATTCCTGCACAGTGGAATGTTTGTGCGTGGCGTAGTTGTCGGCGATCAGATGCAGCGTCTTGTCCTTGGGCGTCTCGCGGTCGATCTTTTTCAGGAACTTGAGCCACTCGACGTGGGTATGACGCTGCTGGCATTGGCCGATGACCTGACCATCCAATATGTTGAGCGCAGCGAACAGCGTAGTCGTGCCGTGGCGCTTGTAATCATGAGTCATCGTTTCCGCTCGACCTTTTTTGAGCGGCAGTCCGGGCTGAGTACGATCCAGTGCCTGCACCTGGCTCTTCTCGTCGCAGCACAACACCAGCGCGTGCTCGGGCGGTGACATGTACAGCCCCACGATGTCTTCAAGTTTCTCGACAAACGTTGGGTCGCGCGAAACCTTGAAGCCCCGCACGATATGCGGCTTCAGGCCGTTGGCGCGCCAGTGCCGTGAGACGCTTGCGGCGCTAACCCCCAGCTCGGCGGCCATTTTGCGCGTGCTCCAATGCGTGGCGGCAGCGGGGGTGGTCTGCGTGGTCAATGCCACCAAACGCCCGACATCGACCTTGGGCGGCGGCGCACCCCGTGGCAGATCACGCTCAATACCGGCCAGCCGCAAACTGGCATACCGCTCGCGCCAGCGTGAGACCTGCACACGCCCCACGCCCAACTGCTGAGCAATCTCTTTGTTCTGCATCCCGTCAGCAGCCAGCAGCACGATACGCGCACGCTGCACCAGCCTGACGCTGCTCAACCGCGAGCGCGCCAGTTTCGATAGCTCGATTCGCTCTTCCTCGGTTAACACGATTTCAGGGGCAACGCGCATTTCAGGCATCCGCAAATAATGACAGGAACATTGTCGCGGATAAGCCAAAATAAAGCCACTCAAGAATGCAACACTACACTAGCACCGTCTGGTCAAAAGGCTCGAAACTGTCGAACAGGCGTAGCCCATGCCCCTCCTGCTCCCAGCCGCTACGAATCTTCGGCACCCCCGACCCCGCTCGTTCGCCCAGATTGATCAGCAGAAACATCTGGTGCAGCGTCCGGTTGCGGCAATCGCTGGCACCGCCGTGCAGTGCCTGCGCGATGGGCAAGCGCATCACCCCGGGGTTGCGGAAGCGGAAGCCGTTGGGCGATTTCACCACCAGCACCGAGGCCCGATCCGAGTAATCCGCATGGATCAGGCAATTCACCAGCGCCTCGCGCAGCGCCTGATGCGTCGGCGTGTCGTCGATGCGTGCCCCGTCCTTGAGCGCGAACGGCACCTTCAGATCAGCCGTCAGCTTGCGGATAACCCGCCGGAAGAAATCGTACAGATTGCCGGACCACGAACCATCGGGCACCACCCGATCCAGCCAGCGGGTCGGGGAATCGGGGTCGCCGGTCTGTTCCTGAAAATCGACAAAATAGAGCGGAAAAGCCTCGGGAATCGCCGGCCAGCGACCGAACATCAACAAGCCTGCCGCCGTCAGCCCGGCCTGCCCGGAGGCTCTATCTTCCCGCCAGCCGCCCACCATGTGCAGAAACGCCGGATCGTCCAGTGCCACCCACGGATGCCCCGGCCGATGCACCGCAAAAGCATTCCGATACGCATGCAGGCTGTCGAGGTCCAGATCATCCAGACCGAACTTGTCCAGAATGCGGGTATCCCGGCTGTCCTCCAGTTGCTCGGCCAACAGGCGCTTAACCGTTTCATCACTACACGGCCGGTCGCCATCGTTCAGCCGCCGCCAGGTATGGCCCAAAGGTTGGCCGTGCAGGAACACCGGCCGTTGCTGGCGGGTAGCAGCAGGAATGCGCACCGCCAAGATCGACTTGCCCTCGATGCGGATTTCTTCCGCATCCGCATCGCTCAGCAGATTGACGCTGACCTTGGCCCGGTTGTTCAGTGTGTTGAACAAGTCGGCCCGCAGCTTGGCGGGGTTCTCCAGCCCGGCGATGCTGAAGCGGCCATGCTTTTCCCGCACGCCGAGCAGCACCACGCCGCCGTGGGCGTTGGCCATGGCCGAATAGGTCGGCCAGAAATCCTTGGGGATTTCGCCTTTGCCGTCCGGCCCTTGGGCGAGTTTGCATTCCAGTTCGACCGTCTCGGCCAGCGAATGCAGGTCATCCAGTGTCTGCAGGTCGAACATCAAGCCATCTCCTCAATAAAAACCTTGGCACCAGGCAGGCAAAACTGACCGGGGAGCAAGGTATTGCAGAGGATTTCCTGTTCAATATGTGCGTTAGTCATCATTTTGTGATTACAAAACTGTGAAGCTTGTTGTAGTCTACGGACATGGGTTGTTCACTGCGTAGCGGGGTTCAGCCCTTTTTCATTTGGGCAACACGACCAGCCCATACCCCTCGATTCTGCCCCGAGGACTGCGCCGGAAACGGCTTTCAACGATTTCGTAATCTTCTTTCACGGGTTTGCCCAACACCTTGCGCCCGATGGGTGTAACGACTAGGTCAGCAAGCTGCAAGCCGGCGGAGTTGGCCGCCTTGGTCTTCAGGTTGAGGCTTTGAATGCGGCGCTCCACCTGCTTTGCCTGCATGAAACGGGTACCCTGAATTTTCAGGTTCAACCACGCCAGTTCCAGCTCATGATCCAGCGTCGGGCCACGCCGCTCGGCCACGATCACGCCGCCGTCCTCGACATCGCCGACATCCATGCAGAAACGCTCGACCAGAATATCGAGGCTCATCAGATAGGGGTCAAGGGCGGCCATGCCATACCGTGCCAAATGTTCATCCTTGCGAATGACGCAGGCCACGACGCGATATTCGAGCTCGCGCATCAGGGCATTCAGGCGGCCGTAGAATTCCTGGCGGAAGCCCGTATCCTTCAGGCGCTCGAAGCCGTTGCGGTTGCGGGTGATGTCAGCAGTATGCAAAACAACATCCTCGCGCCCAAACAACTGCCGCTTGAACTCCCCCATGCGCGGCGTCAGCACATCACGCGCATAGTCGCTGTCCATGATAACCCCGCCGAGCACGAAGAGCGGGTAACTGGGATCAATTACTGACAGGTTGTGATCGCCGGATTCATCGAGGAAAAGGGTTTTCACCGGGCGGCATCCTCGATCATTGCTTCAGCCTCCGGCAGACGCAACTGGCCGTAGATCAGGCGCAGCGGCAGGGCGTCACGGAGGGTGGCGAGGGTTTGGGCCTGTGGACGATTGAAGCCGACAAATCTTTGCGCACTCATACCAACGGCTCCATATGGAAGCTCCCGTGGAACCGAGTCGTCACCCCCGAAGCCTTAACCTCCAATCGAGCCGCCGTTTCCTTCAGATGTGCCCGCAACGGCTTCGACATCGCATGGCCGGCAATCAGACCGGTCATGCGCACAAAGTTTTCGTTGAGCTTTACTTTTTGCGCTTTCCCGCTCAGGCACACCAGGCGAACCTCCTGTTCGTAGGCCCAGTCAGCGTGCTTGGTCGCCATCACCCGCTGCAGGAACTGATGCGGGGTAAACATCGCCTCGGAGAGACATAACTCAGGGATTTCCGAGGCGTACTGCACCGGCACATAGCGGACATCCTGATCATTCTTGAAACCATCAACTTCGTATTCAATGCAGAAGCCTTGCCCGTTGCTGGCGTAGTGCGCCCACATCAAACGGCTGTCCCACTGCGGCGTCAGGCAGACCACGCCGAACTGGGCGATTCTTTTCTCGATGGCATTACGCAGGCGCTCATCCCAAAGCTGCTCGTATCCCGCATCGTCAGCCGCCCATGCCTGAAACTCGTCAGCCAGGGCCGGGTCGATAAAGAGCGCGCCTTGATACATGACCGGGTCTGCCAGCAAAGCGGTCAGTGCCCGGCGCATGGCGGCATCGAACCCGGGGGCCTCGCACCAGCGATCCGGTACCAGATTCCTGATGCGCGGTTTCAGGTCGAAGGGATCGTTGAATTTGGCCGGGTCGGAAAACCAGATTTCGTCCTTCTGCAACTGGTTCAGGCGGTCATCACCGGGGATGGTGGTGGGCTGGTAGCGGTAGAGTTTCCTCATTCCAAGCCTGCTCCTGACTCACATAGCTTAGCCATCAAGAGATCTCCACCTTTTCGATGAGTTTCCCGGCGATCAGGCTCTGTTCATGAACGAAGCTGAGCCTGTGTGCCTCCTCTGCTGCGTAGTCGTCTGGCATCCACTCGCCATGACTCGCCCTTGATGCATCAAATGCAGCGGACGATTGCTTCAGGTAATCATCGAAAACCGCTTGGTTGTGCTGACTCAGATACGGGCGGATGCGATGTCCATCCTGATGCAGGTCGGTGATGATCTTTACGATTTCCTCTTCGGTTTTGTTGAAGCCCAGTCCTGAAAGCGAAGCCTTCTCGTCGATTTCTGACCGGATGAGGTGTTTTCCAAAAAATTCAACACGAGACAAGGATTCGATAAACTGCTCCGTCGCCCACTTTTCCTTGTCCCACTTCCACGTACTTTTTTTGAGGCGCATCGGAAAGAATGCCTGTGTTAGCCACGAGGCGGCTACATTCCCGGCCACTATCAATAAGAAAGCGACAAATGCAGTAACGATTCCGTAGCTGTCAGCCAGCTTCAGTATTTCTTGAGGGCTCATCGGGACTATCCGTTCAACAGATTGATGGCGCTTCGTTGTCCAGTGCCTCTGCATCTGACAGGCGCAGCCGACCGGAGATCAGGCGGGGGAGTAAGGTGTCGCAGAGGTTGTCGAGGGCTTGAGCTTGCGGCGATTGTCCCCGAGAGGTTTTCTGCATACTCACACCGACGGCTCCAAGCGAACATTCTGCAAGTCAAATATCTCGATGATTTTTTCACCAGGAATTGATTTACCACCCCCAATGAATGTGCAGGGATAGTGACTACCCTGCGGCATTGGCTCTCCTTGATATGCTCTGTAAATGTATTGCCAAAGATTGTTGATATACCTATCTGGATCACAGGGGAAGGCTGAAAATTTGACGATCACGGGCTTTAGACTTTTTTGTAGCAGCTCTCGTAATTTTTGCGCATGTGAGAACCCATATTTCGCCTGCCACACAGTCCCAATAAAAAACTCGGGAAGAGAATAGTCCAGCCCCGTGTAATCTGCAGATTTCGCATCGTCAAACGTATCAAATGCGTAAGGCCCCCCAGAAGACACTCCTTCAAAAGCACTACGTTCTTCGACATTTTTTATTGCCATGGCGACATCACATTCATCAATGGCGATAAGCCTTCCTGCTTTTTTCAAAAAAACCTGAGCACCAGAAATCGAGTCAAGCAAGCCATCCTCAAACCATTCAAGTGTGCCGTCGTAGGCTGTGCGGTGATAGTAGGCAACCTCACCAAAATTCCAATTTGGTGAGGTTTTTAGATGTGTCGCCATCAACGACGGCAAATACGCCGAGCTGAAAATTTCTTGGTGGCGATCATCGGGGATATTCAGAAAGTCTGGCCAATCTCCGTTTGCCACATTGCTAATTACGCCGACGTCAACTTGATAGATTGCCGCGAGCGTGTTGATCGCATGAGTTATGCCATCGCAGCCGAGAGAAGTCACGAGGCAACATCCTCAGACTTACCTAGCATTTCGTTCAATCGCAGCTGGCCGGAGATCAAGCGGGGGAGCAGGGTGTCGCGGAGGGTGGCGAGGGTTTGGGCTTGTTTGAGATTTTCTCGGATTCGCTCCATGAGGGGCGACAACAAACTCTCGAAAGCGGAAATGACCGCTTTTTCAGGGTAGACCGTAACAACGCCAGAAAGTGTGTCTCGTGTGATGGTGTCGAACACAGAACCATGCGTCCGTTGCTTCAGCGTTTCAACAAGCAGATAGGTACAGAAATAGGTGAAATAGTTGTCGCCGGCTTTGCCTCGCAATCCATAACAAGACTGATTCATCGCCATTTTTCGCCCTGTTAGCGCGAGTCGTCCCACTGTGCCGCGCGCCGAAATGATCGTTGTTCCCGCTGGCAATAGTTTGGTCGAGGAATTCCCAAGCCCTGCCTCGGTAATATGCTTTTCCGTATCAATAACAAAAACGTCGGTACTTGTCGGCGCATCAACGACGGAAAACCAAGGAATATCACCGTTCCAATACTCGCCAATTGAAGTTTTAGGCGTGCCGCCGCCGATCACATTGATCGTGTCAGTGAACGAAGCAAGCTGCCAAGCCCTCGGCACCAAGCCCAGTTCCGATTCCTCGAAGCTGTCGGGAAAGAGCGCGGCTGTGGCTTCGTCCATACCCTCCGGGGCCAGGCCCTGCTGTTTGGCGCGGACGGGGTCGAAGTCGACGAACCAGGACTTGAACAGGGCTTGGGCGATGGCTTCGAGGGTGGCGTTGGTTTCGCGCAGGAGGGTGACGCGGTCGTCGAGAGATTTCAATATGCTCGTTATCGAACGTTGCAGCCCAAACGGTGGCACCCGGACACTTATTTTTCTTAACTCACTTTGCTTAATGCCAAGAACCGTAGTTCCTGTTGCTCGGGCTTTCAACTGATCTTGCATCTCCTCTGTCTGAAGCAAATACAGCAAGTAGGTGTTATCGAGAAACCCAGCCTTCCCACGCAACGTAATGACTCGCTGAGCCAAGGCGATTTTTTCATTGCCAAGTTGGGCAACCTCCCCAAGTGGTGCTTCGGTAGTCATGACAACATCACCCTCAGCAGGCAGTCCGCGCCTCATCCACGAATCGTAGTCCTCTGGTGCAATGAACTCTGCTGGGGTTTCGATACGACCACCTTTGATTACCTTTGCAGTTACCAGCGGAATGCCTGAGCCAGTCTTCTCGGGTGTTTTTCCATGGTAGTCAATCAAGGCGTCCAAGCAGTCTTCTAAAGCGAAAACGGGCCACTCAGCACGCTTCCCACTGCCTGTCTTCTGCACCACCACCTTGTCCCGCTCGATAATCTTGCGAAAGCTCTCACTGGTCGTCGCCCAATCGACCACATCAACCTTGTAGGGCAGGTTGGATTCCTCAAAGGCTTCCTTCAGCAAGCCCATCCGTTTAAAGCCCAGCGGTTCAGCTTCGCGAATACATAAATCCAGATCTGAAGTCTCTCGCGCCAGCCACTTAGCGCGAGAGCCGAACACCGAGACTTCCGCCCCAGGCACGAAGCGCCTGAGAATCTCCTCGACAAGCGCCAGATGATCGGGACGCAGGTCAACGGGTTGCATCGCGCAGACGCTTTAACAAGTCGCGGGCATCAGACAAAAAAGCAGGAACTTGCGCGAACACCCGGTCAGCGACCGCTGCGTTGTAGGTGTGTGAAGTATCGTTTCTGGCATCAATGTATCCAATCCACGCCTCTGCATCAGCAATCAGCCCGATTTCTGCTGCTTCGCGGGCTGTATTTTTGGCAATTCGAGCGGGTTCGATCTGATAAATCTCTCGCAACACACGCGCTATCAGTTTTTTCGACACATCAAGCGCGACCTCGAACCGCTGAATAACGCCATCGCGAACCGTCAATAGATGCGGATATTGCTCGTGCTCGCGCAAGCCTTGCTCAATGGCCGCAATCGCCTGCTCAAGTGCTTCAAAAGTTAATTCAGACATGGCTTATGCTCTTTCATTATCTCTTTGCAGGAATACGACGTACTCCTCATTCACATCAACTGCCAGCAATTTCCCTGCACGAAGAGCAAGCAAATGCGCTTCGGTTAATTTGACACGCTGCGATAACCAGCGTTTGCCAAACGGCTGACAAGTCTCTTCGACATCGCAAATTCCATCAACAATAGCAACGACCGGCTGAGTGGCTTCAGATCTCATACCCCAGCCCCCCCAGCTTCTGTCGGATCAACTGATCCAGTTCCGCTCCCTTGGCCATCTGCTCGCCCAGCTTTTCGGTGAGTTTCTGCATCTTCTCCGCGAAGGCTTCGTCGTCGTCTTCGACGGCTTCGGCGCCAACGTAACGGCCCGGGGTCAGCACGTGGCCGTGTTCGGCGATTTCGGCGAGCGGCACGCTGCGGCAGTAGCCGGGCTGGTCGGCGTAGATTTCGCCGTTTTCGGTCGGTTGACCGCGCCAGGCGGCGACGGTGGCGGCGATACGCTTGATGACTTCATCCGTCAGTTCCGCCTGCACCCGGCTGATCATGCTGCCGAGCTTGCGGGCGTCGATGAACAGCACTTCGCCCTGGCGCGTGGTCTTTTGCTTGGCGAGGAACCACAGGCAGGCGGGAATCTGGGTGTTGAAGAAGAGCTGGCCAGGCAGGGCGATCATCACTTCCACCACGTCAGCCTCGACCATGGCGCGGCGGATGTCGCCCTCGCTGTTCTGGCTGGAGCTCATGCTGCCGTTGGCGAGCACGATGCCGGCGCGGCCGTTCGGTCCCAGGTGGTGCAGCATGTGCTGCAGCCAGGCGTAGTTGGCGTTGCCGGCAGGCGGCGTGCCATACACCCAGCGCGGGTCGCCTTCCAGGCTGCCGTGCCACCAGTCGCTGATATTAAAAGGCGGGTTGGCGAGGATGA
>Ga0207952_1001106_pt1 | contig 13188 bp, 9 predicted proteins | sample SubbioR12Aug_8Ca_FD_184831 | JGI IMG/M metagenome (GOLD analysis project Ga0207952, IMG submission 184831) | Serpentinite rock and fluid subsurface biosphere microbial communities from McLaughlin Reserve, California, USA - CR12Aug_8Ca (SPAdes) | ecosystem: Environmental > Terrestrial > Deep...
CAAGGGCAGATAGCAGCCCAGCAGTTCGGCAATGGCGGTGGCAAAAAACAGGCCGAATGTGCGTGTCAGGGCGATAGTGTCCATGTTAGAGGCGTTTCAGTTCGGTGATTGTTGTGGACAGAGTCGACGTCGCTTGTGCAGCCAAAGGCGGAGTGCAGCACCCGCCATCGGCCTTGCCCTGTGGCTCGCCTTCAAGCAAGGACAAGTCGTCAATGATGACACAATCTCTGGTCTGACCGCCCCCACACGCCTCATTACAGCTACACACAAAAGAGGCCAGACTCGCTTCGAGCTGTTTCATCTCCTCCAGCTTTGCGCGGACGTCATCGAGACGTGCCTGCGCCATGTCGCGCACCTCCAGGCAGGCGCGATCGCCATCTTCGAACAAATCCACCAATTCCCGGACTTCGTCGATAGGAAAGCCGAAATCCCGGCAGCGCCGGATAAAAGTCAAGCGCTTGAGATCGTCGTCGCGATAATAGCGATGGCCATTCGTGGCACGGCCTGGACTTGGCAGCAGGCCGATTTTTTCATAATAACGAATCGTAGGGACGCTGCAGTCGGTTTGAGATGACAGCATGCCAATGGTGAGGTTGGGGTTGGTCATAAAGGTCTTCTTAAAAAACGCTTGCACCTGAAGTTACTTGAGGTTGTACTGTACAGGCAAACGCTATTTCAGCCAAGCGACTGGGCACACATATGAAAAACACAGCACGCTGCGCCAGTAAAACCAGTTACAAGCAGTAGAAACTTTTTCCTTAGGAGCTCAATTTGATCCCAATTGCACCCGCGCCAATCGCTTGCACACTCTCGGCTGCCAGCTTTAAAGAGCGAGCCCAATGGCTGCACGAACTGACCGCCCGCGCACTGCTTAGTCATCGCATTGAAGGGCAACGGCTGCATCTAAGTTATCGGCCAGACGCCAGGGCTGACGTCGAAAAAATGGTTCAGCGAGAACGGCAATGCTGTGGATTTCTAAAGTACGAATTGCAGTCGGGTACCGAGTCAATTGAAGTTGTCGTGTCAGCGCCCACCGAGGCATGTGACGATGCGCAAGCTTCGTTTGCTCACTTGATACCGCCAACCACATCAGCGATCACTTGAAGCTCAAAGCCAAAAGCCACCTTTTGGTGGCCCTGAGATAGCTACGTAATCAAAAATGAGCAATTATTTTTATAAGAATCTTTTTGGCCGGGATATGACCTTACTTCTCATGCACGAATGGATTTCTACAAACTGCAGTGTTTTATTTCACAATATCCAGACTATCGCTGAATGAAGCATTTTCGTTTCATCATTGACAAACTATTCGAGGAAAGGCACTGTTGCATATTCCCCAACTATGTCATCTGTTCACCTTTACATAAATGGCTTCCGAATCCCATCGCCTATCGATCTTAAGCGACGACGAGATCGAGGATCTATATGGTCTACCGCGCTTTACCGATGATGACCGCCAACTCTATTTCGATTTAAGCCCTGCTGAAAAAGCAGCGGCGGGAGATATCCGTACAGCGTCAGTAGCGGCGTACCTGATACTCGAGCTCGGCTACTTCAAGGCCAGGCGCCAGTTTTTTGCGTTTGAAGCCCACGAAGTCGAGAATGACCTCCTATATATTCTCGCTGCGTATTTTCCAGGGCGGACGCTAGTCGATATTCGCTTTCCGTCACGACCCACAAGGGGCTCACTGCAAAAGACAGTCTTAGAGCTATTTGATTATCGGCTGTTTGGCGCTCAGGAAAGAGGCGAAATCGAAGCTAGAGCGGAGCGTTTTGCGATGCTCTCAACTCAACCGATTTTCATTCTGCGGGAAATCCTTCAACAATTGTCGATCAACCGCGTCGTACCGCCTTCGTATTCATCACTACAAGATATTGTCGGCAAGGCAGTATCAGGAGAACGTGTCCGTATCTCCGGCTTACTAACTGAAGCGCTAACACCTGAAATTCTTCAAAGTCTGACCTCTCTCCTGGAAGCAGACGAACAAATCTATACCATCACTGCATTGCGGCGGGAGGCAAAAGATTTTTCCTATGGCGAGTTGCGCAGGGAAGTCGCACGCCGCGAATTCTTCGAGCCCTTGCACGAGTTCGCAGCGACCTTCCTTTCTTCTGCCGGCTTGTCGCAAGAGAGCAGCAGATACTATGCATCACTGGTCAATTTCTACACGGTCTATAAATTGCAGCGAATGCACAAACAGACGGCACAACTCTTTCTCTTATGCTTTGCGTACCAGCGCTTTCGTCAGATCAATGACAATTTGACAGATGCCTTTATCCATTTGGTGCACCAATATGAGAAACAAGCCAAATCGCATGCGGAGATAGCAATGCAACAGGCGTTAGAAGATGCTCTGAAAAATCTACAAGCTGCAGGGAAGGTCCTTGGACTTTTTATTGACGAATCAATATCGTCTGACCTGCCATTTTCAGAAATTAAAGAGAAAGCCTTTTCTTTGCTAGACCGTGAGCAGTTTCCTATCGTCTCTGACTACATGCGCCGTATCGCCTTCGATAAATCTGCCTTTGAATGGGCGTACTACGGAACGCTGTCTCGGACGTTCAAGCAGAATCTGCGTCATTTATTTGCCGCGCTTGACTTCGCCGGACGCGTTGAGAACGCTCCACTGATACAAGCTGTCGTCTTCCTTCAAGACCTGTTCAGAAGTGATAAGTATCCGCGCAAGATCGATACGGCGGTTCTTCCATCAGATCTAATCCCTAAACATCTTCAGAAATATCTGTACGTTCCCTCTGAAGTGGATCGACGCCGTAAAGTGATTCAACCAGACCGCTTCGAATTTCTGGTCTACAGGATGCTCCGTAATGCACTGGAAGCTGGCGACGTGTTTGTACAAAAAAGTACCGAATACCGACGTTTTGAAGACGATTTGATCAACGAAGAAAAATGGAAACGCAGCAGGCAAATTATTGAAGAGCTGAATTTACCATTATTGTCAGCACCTATTGAAGATACCCTGGCGGCTTTCCAAGAATCGATCGAGTCTCTTCTGGAAAGGGTAAACCAGCGAATCGACGAAGGCGAGAACAAACATATCAAATTTCGTGGCAATGGTGAAAAGCGCCGTTGGCGACTTCTCTATCCCACATCAGAAGAGCCAGTCAATAGCCCGTTTTTTAGCCAACTTCCTGGCATCGGGATTGCAGATCTGCTGTGGTTCGTCGCTGGAGAAACATTATTTCTGCAGGGCTTTACTCATGTACTGGACCGGTATGTCAAACATGATCCATATCCCAAGGAAATACTTGCCTGTGTAGTGGCAATGGGCACTAATATGGGACTTGGAAAAATGGCTGAGGTCTCAGGTTTGTCTTATTCCTCGTTGGCGTCGAGTTCACGAAATTTCCTGCGGCAAGAAACGCTGCGCGCCGCCAATGATGCCATCATCAATGCAATTGCCCAATTGCCAGCATTCCATCTATTTGACATTGAGGATGCAATGCATTCCAGCTCGGATGGCCAGCGCATGGAGACGCAGATTGATACGCTTAATTCGCGGCATTCCCCCAAATATTTTGGACTGCAAAAAGGAGTAAGTAGCCTGACATTGGTTGCCAACCATGTGCCAGTTAACGCTAAGGTCATAGGTACCCATGAGCATGAAAGCCATTACGTATTTGATTTGCTTTACAATAACACTTCCGATATCAGACCGGAGCGTCATTCCACAGATACACATGGGACAAACCAAGTCAATTTCATCGTCTTGAGAACCTTCAACCATGAGTTTGCACCCAGATATAAGAATTTCCCAAAAAAAGCCGAATCAATCATTGGTTTTCAACAACCAAACCAATACGGAAACGTGTGGATCAAACCTTGCCGGCGGGTAAATGACGAACTGATCGTCAAAGAGTGGCCCAACATCCAGCGCATCTTGGTTTCGCTGGCGCAAAAGGACGTCACCCAGTCAACGATCGTGAGGAAGCTATCAAGCTATGCCCGGCAGAATTCGACCAAGAGGGCATTGTGGGAACTTGATCACCTGTGTTTTACGGAATATGTGTTGAAATACATCGATGACCCGAAGTTACGGCAAGGAGTGCAAAAGGCGCTAAACCGGGGAGAGGCCTATCATAAGTTCAGGCGAGCAGTCGCGTTCGTGAATGGGGGAAAATTTCGGGTTAGGACAGAAGACGAGCAGCATATTTGGAATGAATGTTCGCGTTTGATTGCCAACGCTGTTATTTATTACAACACGCTAATCCTGTCCCAGGTATATGAGCAGAAATTAAGGGCAGGAGATGAGGCTGCAATCGAGCTGATGCGCAGGATCTCGCCAGTGGCCTGGCAGCACGTCAATCTGTTTGGAACCTTTGAATTTACGCCTAGTGGCTCGAAGCTAGACATTGAGGCACTGGCGGCGTTGTATTTGGATCCTACATACTGGCTTAACACTTTGAAAGATCGTGATGAAATCCCACCACGTTAGTGCAAACATTTCCCCCGAAAATGTAAAAAGAACGATTTTCCAGTCTTAAAAAACTTGCTAAAACGGCCTTCGGATATCTGAATAACGGAGGTCATCTAGGCTAATTTTACATTTTTGGGGGTTGGGCAAACACACCCATCATTGCGAAATCAGGAACCAGTTCGGCGGGTGCAATTTCCAGACGCTTGACGCCGGGATGATGTTTTTGCATGTGCCAGCCACAACCTATGAGCCCGTTTTGCAGAATCAACAACAAGCGAGCGCGCAGGCAAGATGGTGCCAGTCCCAAATCCTAGTGCCACAAACAAACCGAACATCGCAAGCAGGATGGGGAAATCATAACCAGTCAGTGCATTGACGACGTCGCTTAAGTATGGATAGGTACATGAGTACCTTGTTTTAGACTGGATGACCGGATGGGAAGCGCTCGTTTCGTTCTCTGTCGCTGATGTCGTTCAAGTAATTGAACGATATTTATCCAACGGCATACTCCAATGAGTTAGGTAACTTCGCTGCAAGGTTGAGAATTGGCTACCGTGCCTCTATGCACGAAAGATACTATTACCCTCTGAAGCGCAAATCTGGCTGCTTTTCTTCGGCAACATGCGATTCACATTCTATCAAGACGATTTCCAGGCACTGCATTCGTTAGTTTGATGATAAACTTCTCTGTGTCGCTTGAAGACGGAGTATCCGCTGTAGTGGCAACAAGGCGAGATACAGTAGCAAGAGTGGGGCCACGTGTCATTCCCGCTTGAACGTGGTGTTTGGGTTACCCAACTCAATGATTCTGAGCTTTTTTCAGAATATTGCGGGCGCCGTTCCGACGATATTTCACCCAAAGCCGCTATTTAAGCGGCTTTTTCTGTGGCTGGTTGTCCTTCTTGATACTGCCTAAAGCTATACGCAAGAGTTTCCGCTGTTCAGCAAAATCATCACTCGCAAAAAAAAATACGAAAAGACTGCAAGTGAGAGCGTCGATGCAGTCATTGCAGACTTGTATTCTTGCAACATAGAGATCAATGAATTTAGATATTCACGCCAACCAATTGACTTGGATGAACCAGATATCGCGCCATAATTTCCGCTTATCGCGCCACTTAAACAGGTTATCGCGCCACAAATTCTCATTTACGCGCCACTTTAGGAAATAGTTACCCGCGGATGTTTCCTTGAATTGAAAGGTGAACCAATTTGATAGCTTGAATTCGAGGCGTCGATTTGTGTCCCGAAATTGCATATAATAAGCACACTTCGGTGACGGACTTCCCGGACAGGACCGGCCATCGCGACGGTTAAGAGCCTCCTGCGTTTCAACTTAGTGAAAGACAAAATCCGCCAGCAGGCGGATTTTGTCTTTGTATGCGACATTTTTTTGAGACTCAATCCTTCGCACCCAAAAGGCGGGACAGCCCCTTGCATAGTTTTTGACTTGAATAAGTCACGAGCAAGTTGACTCAGATTCTGCCAGACGAAAATCGATGCTGGCGCACTCACCATACGTCCTTCGCAGCGGGAGAGCTATCTGAAAAACTGCATGCGAAAGGCGGGTTTTCAATTTCAGAGAAATTTTTTCCACACATATCCCAAGGCATCTGGCCAATTAGTGATCGTCATAGGCCCAATCGAATTGCCACACAAAAATTTCAGTCATCGAATTTTATCTGGAATAACAGTCCCGTGTCCAATGGCATCAACTTCTCCAGCGACTGAATCTTGAGAACAACGGGTGTGCTCTATCTGAGCACGAGATTCTGCCAGATAACGCACAGCTTCATTGGGCGGGAAACCAAGCTCAGCAAAAACGTTTGCGTCGCGTTTGGTGATGTGCCGGATTTTTGCGTCAACATTATTCATTTCTTATCTCTGTATTCGCATATCGCTATTCTTGTGCCGTATCAACAATAGGCTACTTAAAAAAAATAGCGAGTATCTTAACGTCTGATTTGATAGCAAAACAAACGGCCGCTATCGCAAGCGGCCGTTATAAAAGAACTTGTCAGACCCTAAGGTGTCCGATGCCTCTCTTTAGCTTCCCTTTTAATAAGGTTGGTTCAGAGCACCAACGTTAATCCGTTGCCCCACTATTCAGAGTTACCGATTACTCTGCCTGCCCAACTGATTGAAGACCACATCTCGGTCATATCCTCAACAAATGCGCGAATTGCAGGAGACCTAACAATGGCATAAGCATACATTTGTTGCGGCCACCTTGCAAATAATTACCAAGGTTGCGACCTGGCGGCTATTCAAATTTCTTAGGTCGCATTTGCTCTAGGTCAGACTCCGTTGAACTAAAACAAGTCGCGACAGCGATAAATACGATTTCAGGCTGCGGCATTGTCATACCGTGCCGGGTGCAGAGCTTACCGGTTTTCTGTTGAAAGTACAGCTTATGTACTGCCTGAGCATCCACGCAAAGGAATTTGAGCCTAGCTATACCAGATGCTGATTGATGACTTGAGTAGCCGTGACATCCAGGCCGTACTGGGTGATATCGGCCAGACCATTGCTGCCAGCAAGGCACAGCATGCGCGGTTTAGGTTCGAAAAGGTGGCGCATTTCAAGGATGATGGTTGAAAATTTTAACAATGGTGGATGTGGAGGCTGGGACTTGTGGCTAAATTAGACTTAATTCCACAATCCGGAATATAGGTTCGCCGCTCAAGCTTCCCCGACGAAAAACGAATAAAATGACACTGTAAGCCATTGAAAAATAAAGGGAATTTCTCTAACCGTGTCAAATTGCACGAAAAGTACGATTACCCCTTACCTTAAGCTGGCAATCTGTAACATAAGATTGTGGTTCCAAGCTCCTTAGTCGAAAACGAGCGGAAAATGATTGTGTAAGTCTTTGAAAAATATAGAGAAAAATGGCTACCGAACCTCTATGCACGAAAGATTCGATTACCCCTGCCTGGGGCGCTGTCTTGATGTTTCTCGTAACCGAGGTGCTCGGTCAGCTCTGCATTGAGCGCCGTTTCCACCGTGAGCTTGAGCAGCTCACGGGAGAATGCATTCAGATCAGCTTCGGTCTTGATGTCTTTCGCCAGCTCTTTGTCCAGCGCCTGCAGTTTGCTTCTTTCCATTGCGTTTGTCGTCATTTTGGCAATTCCTCATTATAGGAGGTTCATTTGCCAGAATTACTTACACACTTTTATTTACAGGCTCTTCATGGATGGTCTTAACGTCACTGACGTAGCGAAGTGTAGTAAAAATTGAGGAGTGTCTGGCATTTGCTTTTGCACTCGCTATGCTAACGCCTGCATTAATTTGATGAGTAAGCGATGTATGTCGCAACCAATATGGGGAAGCTTCTCTGAGTTGAGCGCTTATAGTAAATTTTTTGCATTGATCAGCAATAGTTGCGGCAACACCCATTGCAGTTTTGATGATTCGGTATATCGAATCGGCGTCTAGACCTTTACCATAAGGCCCACTTATTTTAAATATAAGCGGAGTTTTTTCCCCAGGGTGGGGAAGGGGAGTTAAACCGTAAAGGATACGGTAGCGCTTGATCATATCAAGCATTTCATCCGAAATCGGAGTTGATTCAAATTGATCCTTTGGAACTCCAAAATGCCACCACCAATTGCCATCTTTATCCTGCTGTATATCACGCATTGAGGCATTGACAACGTCAGACGTCTTCGCAGCAGTTAGATAGAACAAGTAGAAAATCATTTGTGCTCGAACATTTGCCTTCTCTTCATGCTTGCTAGACTTAGGCAAATTTAAAATGTAACTTATCAGAAACTCCCAAGTATCGGTTGCTAGATAACGGTTGTGTTTGATTGGATATGAAGAACGCTTAATTCGAATTTGCGAGATAGGATTGGTTTTTAAATACCCGACAACACTCAGCCATTGCATCAATGAATTTAGTATTCTTTTTGCATGATTTATACTTGTATGAGTTAAACAAGCACGAAGTGGTGTCCAGTCGGGCGACGTCCGCTTTGGAGAGGCGCTATTCAACCAATGTGCTGGCGGAGATGCTAAGAATTTGAAATATTCTTCAAAGTCATCATTCACCAAGCTCGAAATAGGTTTTCTGCGCTCCAATATCGACCAAAATAGCAAACGAGTTGTCTGAATTTCATAAGCCCTAAAGGTACTCGGCTTATCAGCATAGCCAAGCCACATTTTAATGGCCTCAATATCATTAACCGCTGCTATTAGCGGCTTTGTGCTTTTTCGATTAATTCCCTGTGAACCGTCGAACGCAGGCTCATCTTTGAGACAGGAAATAGACCCAAAGAAATCAATTTGTCTTGGTAAGAATTTGTTCTGATCTGACATGAGCAAATTTGAGAACCAATCTTTAGTAATGCATCAATATTACACCGATACGTTGACTTTCTCTACCACAAAACTTGACTAATGCCGATTCTCGCTATAATTAAGTATCGGCCGTTCTAAGTGGGGGGTGGAACTAAATTTTATACAAGGCTGCAAAACGTATTTGTATCAAATGTAGTTCCAAAATTGTGCAAAGTTTAGTTCCGCTGGCTATAGTCAAGCAGTTTTTCAGCATCTTTAATTATATCTAAATTACGCATAATTTATATTATGTTAAATTGTATCGTAAGATAAGAGCATGGATTCTGTCAACCGTCCGTTTGCACAATTTTGTTCCCAAAAGTTGCACAATTTTGTTCCTCTCTCTGTGACCGCAGATATGTTAAGGAATACAGTGCGGATCGAACCGCAGCGAGTCCGCCCAATCCTAGTGTCGACCTTTGGTTCGCGTCTCATATATATCAAAGGCACTTTTCATGACAACTATCTGGCGCGCAACTTGGCACGTATTTGTTTGCGCGCCAATATATCGTCGATTACAAAATCGTAATTGGATGCAGTCATCCTTTAGCCTCATTGATAACGCACTTTCACCGCTGATTTATCCTTGAGCTTGCTGTCGGGGTAGACAATCACCTGGGCACCAACAGGCAACCCTTCTTTGATCCAGGCACTGACACCATTGCGCGCTTCTACGCTGACTTCTTTCAGGACGGCATGGTCTTTTTCAAGTACAAAGACACCTGAACGCGATCCCATGGGAAACAGGGCGCTGACCGGCACCATGATGGCATTGTCCACCTCTTGCACAAGCACCCGCACATCAACCTTGAAGGCGTCGCCCAATGCCTGGTATTGCCTGGCCGGGGCGATGATATCGATGAGTACGTTGACACGCTGCTCTTCCACGCCAAGGGCTGACACCTTGGTAAACGCAGCCGGTTCTACCCAGCGTACCTGGCCGCTGAGCGCTTCTGCTCCGCCCCAGTTCAGTAACTGTACCGGAGCGCCTGAGTGCACCTGAGTAGCATCTTCGGTCAGCAGGTCGACCACCACTTCCAGCTTGCTCGGGTCACCAAGTTCTAGCAGACCAGAACCTGCCGCCACAGTGCCTTCACTTTGTTGCAGGATTTTTAGCACTTTACCGCTGACCGGCGCCTTGATGGCAAAGCTGGGCTGAGCCCCGCCCAAAGGCGCTTGCGCAAACTGTTTGAGTGCAGCGCGGGATTGTTCGACATCATGGCTTGCGGCGTTTTCTTCCTGCCTTGCAGTTTCCAGTTCCTGGGTGCGCAGGCGCAGGTTGAGCCGCCCGGTCTCATTCTGGGTAGGCGATACAAAGCCTTGTCGTGCCAGGGTTTCGCTGCGTTGTAAATCTGCCCGGGCTTGCTCCATGGCGGCAGTAGCTCGCCCCACGTTGGCCTTGGCACGAGCCAGCAATGCAGTCACGCTGGCAACGCGCGCGCTTTGTTCATCGCGTGTGCGCTCATCCACCAGGGCTGGTGCCATCGGCCACAGCTGTGCAACGGTGTCACCTTGTGTGACGCTGTCACCCTGATTGAGTAACACCCGCCCTACCCGGCCAGCCAGCGGGCTAGAGACGATGTAACGGTTGCGCACGCGAGTTTTTCCATACTCCTGGACGGCACGTTCAAACCGTCCCTGTGTCACCTTGGCCACTTCCACGCTCAGTGGCCTGGGTTTGAAAGCCCACACAATTAGAACAATGAGCAACAGGCTGACGCCAGCGATGATCAGATTACGTTTCAGTTTCGACTTGGGCTTGCCCGCCGCAGAGTTCGATGGTGCGGATGCCTGTGGCACGGGAGCAGGCGGTATAGGCGGGCTGGGCGGTGTGCCTGACGTGGGCGCGGTCGTCTCTTGCGCGCTTGCTGGGGGTGGGCTATCGGTCATGTTATATCCAGGTTTTTGATGAAGATGCATTCGTCAGCATAGAATTGTTGGCGAATATGTGTTTCATTCGCGTGTCTTGAGCACACTGATCATGTCCAGCGCATCGACGCGCTGGCGCACAATGAAGGCACTGACTACGCCAGCTAGCGTCACGCAGATGGCAGAAAAAGCATAGGTGGAAGGCGCGATTACAAAGGGAAAATAAAAATCATCATTCTGAATCACACTGACAATGCCAGCCGCCAGCAGATAGCCCAGCAACATACCCAGCGGCATGGCCAACGCTATTTCGATTGCCAGCTCACCCAATAAAATGGCCGACACTTCGGTGCGGGTAAAACCCAGTACACGCAGACTGGCCAGCTCCCAAGCGCGCTCAGCCAAGGCAATGCGCGCATTGTTGTACACCACCCCCACGGCAATCACGATGGCAAAGGCGGTCAACACCGAACTGACCATCAGCAGGTTACCGACGGTCACGTCTTCTATGTTCCTGGCCATGGTTGATTTGCTGATGACCACGCCAATCCGTGGCAAGCCCTGCAAGCGCTGCAGCAGCACAGACTCAAAGCCGGGCTCAACCGCCAGTATGAAGCTGTTGACCAGATCGCCTTCGCGTAAAAGTTTGTTCAGGCTGGCCCGTTCTATATAGGCATTCATGCCTAGCATTTCTTGCACTGTGCCAATGATGGGTAATTCCAGTACGGCACGTTCACCCTCCTGCACTTCTACCCGCACCATGTCACCCACTTGCAGGTGCAGTTTTTCAGCAAGGCGATCCGTCAGCAGCAGGCCATCGCGAGGGGCGGCGAAAAATTGCCTGTTCAGATTTACGATGCGCTGCAGATCAGGCTGCAACACTTTGCCAACGATGGAGCCGTGCCAATTGTGGTTGTCATGCACCAGTCGCACCGACACGCTGCGCGCGCCCTCCACCGCAGTGACATGCGGCAACCTGCCCGCAGCGTACAACACATTGGCGGGCGTCGCCTCCAGCAACGCGACGACGACATCGCCGCGCAAGACCTGGCGAAACTGGGTTTCCATGAGCACCGCCACCGAATCGCGCATGAACGAGCCGGTAATTACAATTGCCATCGACATGGCGATGCCAAATACTGTCAGGCTGGTGCGTAAGGGCCGGCGCTTCATGGTACGCAAAATCATCCGCAGTGCTGGTGAAAGCCACTTTTGCCAGCCCCAGCGTTCTATCAGCATGGGTTTGAATATACCGGGTGAAGGGGCACGCATCGCTTCCGCCGGTGCCAGAATGACCACGGCACGAATGGCATTGAGCGTAGCCAGTACCGCTGCGCCCGATGCCACGACCACTGCCACCAGCACCAGATCAGGCCGCAAGCGAAAATGCATGTCGGGGAAGCGAAAACTTTCTTCATACAAGCCGACAAACAGCTTGCCCATTACGGTGCCCAGAGCCAGCCCCAGCACCAGCCCCACAGCCACGATAATCAACACCAGCTTTAAGTAATGCCAGCCTATGGCGAGATTGTCATAGCCCAGGGCCTTGAGTGCAGCGATCTGTCCGCGCTGGGTGGCAATTTGCCGCCCCAGCACGACATTCAGCAAAAAGGCAGCGACACCCAGAAAGATAGTCGGCAAAACTGTGCCCATCACCCGCTGCTGGGTAATTTCAGAACTCAGCACAGCGTTGGACATCTGCAAATCCCGACCATGGGCGCTCGTGCCGCCATAGCGCTTCAAGAGACGGTCAAGCTGGTCGATCACCGCGCCTTCGCTGGCACCGGGGCCGAGTCGCACAGCCACCTGGTTGAATGCGCCTTCCATATTGTAAGCTGCTGCGAGTGCGCGTTTATCCACCCAAAACACACCAAAGCCGCGCTGATCGGGGGAGCCACCCAGACCTGCAAAAATATATTCGGGCGACAGGGCAATGCCGACGATGAGCAGTTCTTCGCGCTTGCCATTGATCAGCGCGTTGACGCGGTCGCCTGGCGCAAGCTTACGTGCTACCGCAAAGCCTTCTGACACCAGCGCTTCCATCGGGCCTGAATGGCGTGCAGCAATCATGCGCCCTACGCGCAGATTGACCTTGTTCAGTCGCTGCGGCAGCACTGGGTCCATGCCCAGCAACAGGCCGACGATAGGGTCTACCACATTCGGGATAGTCACGGGCACCACCTGTGCCTGTGATGTTTCTACATGCGCAGCGCCAACGATGTCTTGTAATTGCTTCTCCAGCGAAAGTGGCGCACGCTTGAGAGTGGCAAACACATCGGCAAAGCGCGAATCGGCATAATACAAGTCGCGTGACCACGACAGCGCATCATAAGCACTAAAGCTGGTGATGAAGCCGGCAACGGCGCTGGCCACCACTAGCGCTATAGTCAATGCCTGGCTCCACATCTGCGTCATGCCGCGCAACAGTTTTTTGTTCAGCGTTTTCATGGCGGGCTTACCATGTCAGTTGCGACGGTTGCAGCTTACTGGCGTTGACTTCTATGCGCTGGATACGCCCTTCCCCCAGGAACAGCACGCGGTC
>Ga0207952_1001107_pt1 | contig 13171 bp, 11 predicted proteins | sample SubbioR12Aug_8Ca_FD_184831 | JGI IMG/M metagenome (GOLD analysis project Ga0207952, IMG submission 184831) | Serpentinite rock and fluid subsurface biosphere microbial communities from McLaughlin Reserve, California, USA - CR12Aug_8Ca (SPAdes) | ecosystem: Environmental > Terrestrial > Deep...
CGCCCAGTAAACGATTTTCGGATTGACCGCGCGCACAGCCGCAAAACCGATGCCGAGCTTGTCGGTCACGCCGGGCCGGAAGCTCTCGACGACGATGTCGGCAGCGCACGCCAGACGGAGAAAAACATCACGCCCGGCGGCTTGTTTGAGATCGAGACACAGGCCACGCTTGTTGCGATTGACGCTGTGGTAGAAAACACTGACGCCGTCAGGGCCCTCACCCATCGTCCGCGCGTAATCACCGGCACCCTGATCCTCGATCTTGATCACATCGGCCCCGAGGTCGGCCAAGTGCAGCGTCGCCACGGGGCCGGGGAGCAAGCGGGTCAGGTCAAGGACGCGCACGCCCTGCAACGGACCGCCACTCACCGGCGCGGCTCGCAGTGTTCAAGCCAGGACGCGTCCATGTCGATGACTTCACCTTTCTTCAATGGCGTATCAAGAAAGTAGCCGCGAAACAGCCAGCCGGTAGTGCCATGCGGGTGCGACCATGGCGTTTCCCAATCAATTACGCTGATCTTGATGCGCAGCACGTCAACTTCCTGCACCTCGGCGTCCGTCTGCACACAAGGAGTTGCTGCGGCGACGCGAACCCAGTCGTCACGCGTGTACGCCGCACGCGGCCGGGCAATCTGCGGACAGCGACCGGCAACCCGGCGTTCGCGCGAGACGCTTGAAATCGTACCTTTCAGCCAGTATGTCGGCGTCTTGAATACACGCCCGTCTCCACCTTCACGAAAGATCGCGCAATCGCCGACCTGTGGACCGGTTTGCCCGGCGGCTGGCGGCGACACTTCGCTGGCTGCCGTCGCGCCTGTCAGCGACAGCGCGCTGACGAAAAGCAATGCGCGCCGGATCACTCGTACTTGCGGATATCTTCGATCACCTTGCCGTCGTTGGGCAAAGTCCCGATGGCGCAGAAGCTGACTTCACCGCGCAGCTTGGTAATCTCGCGAATACTGGCCACCACCGCCGCCAACAGCGACTCGGACGGGCTGCTCGATTCACAGTGCAGGGTCATCCTGTCCTGTCCGCTGGCGTTGTCAACCACCAGCCGTGCCCGGCCGATGACGTCGTGCCGGGCGATGATTCCTGCCACCTGTGACGGATGCACGAACATCCCCTTGACCTTGGTCGTCTGGTTGGCACGCCCCATCCAGCCCTTGATGCGCACATTGGTGCGACCGCAGGGACTGGTGCCGGAAAGGACGGCGGAAAGATCGCCGGTGGCAAAACGGATCAGCGGGTAATCGGGATTGAAGCTGGTCACCACCACTTCGCCGACCTCGCCTTCGGCGACCGGGTCACCGGTGCCGGGGCGAACGATCTCGAGCAGCATGTCTTCATCGACAATCAGGCCTTCATCGCACGCCGTTTCGTAGGCAATCAGACCGAGATCCGCTGTGGCATAGGCTTGCCGAACGGCAACGCCACGATCATTGAGCAACTTGCGCAGCGAGGAAGGAAGCGCCTCGCCGGAAACCAGCGCCTTGCTCATCGACGAAACATTGACCCCCAGCTCATCTGCTTTTTCGAGAATGATGCGCAGAAAAGACGGTGTACCGGCATAAGCCGCCGGCTTCAGATCGGCAATCGTGTGCACCTGCAGTTCGGTTTGCCCGATCCCGGCCGGGAACACCGGGCAGCCGAGCTTGTGCGCCGCGCCTTCGAACATGAAACCGGCCGGCGTGAAATGATAGGAGAAAGTGTTATGCACGAGATCGCCGGCCGCAATGCCGGCAGCAAACATCGCACGCCCGATTCGCCACCAGTCGGCCCCGCGTCCTTCCGGATCATAAATCGGGCCGGGCGAGGCAAAGACGCGTGACATGCCAGCCAGCGGTGTCGCATTCAACCCGCCAAAAGGCGAATCGGCCTTCTGCAATTCCATCAGATCGCTTTTGTTGGTGACCGGCAGCGTCGCCAGCGCCGCGCGCGAGTTGATGGAGCCGGGGTCAAAGTCGGCGAACAAGCGGCCAAAATAAGCCGATTTTTGCTTTGCATGCGTCACCTGACGCGGCAAACGTTCCATCAGCCAGGCTTCACGTTCTGCCGGTTGGCGGGTTTCAAGCGAGTCGTAATATTTCATTTATTTAAACCTTGATGCGCCAAGAATTGCCACCTGCGCAGGCGGCAAAGTAGCCTCGCCAGGCAAGGCGAGAGGAAGCGCCGTTTGCTCAATGCAAACAAGCGCCCGAACAACGCAGCATGGCGGGGCGCACTGCCGCCTACGAAAGCCAGCGTTTGCGGCGGCGGTAGTGCTTGACGTCGCGGAAGCTCTTGCGTCCGGCACTCGACAGCCCGAGGTAAAACTCCTTCACATCCTCATTCGAAGCCAGTTCCTTGGCATCGCCTTCCATCACCACACGCCCGTTTTCGAGGATGTAACCGAAGTCGGAGTAACGGAGCGCCACCGTGGTGTTTTGTTCGGCAAGAAGGATGCTGACGTTCTCGCGCTGATTGAGGTCTTTGACGATCTCGAAGATTTCCTCGACGATCTGCGGCGCCAGACCCATCGACGGTTCGTCGAGCAGGATCATTTCCGGCTTGGCCATCAAGGCGCGGCCAATGGCGCACATCTGCTGCTCGCCGCCCGAGGTATAGCCTGCCTGCGTCATGCGCCGCTGCTTGAGGCGCGGAAAATAGTGGTAAACCTTTTCCAGGCTTTCCTTCAGCTCGCTACGCGAAATGCTCCGGGTGTAGGCACCGGTCAGCAGATTCTCTTCCAGCGAGAGGTGTCCGAAGCAATGGCGTCCTTCCATGACCTGAATGACGCCGCGTTTGACGAGCTCGTTCGGCGTCATCTGGTCCACCCGATTGCCCTTGAAATCAACGCTGCCCTTGGTGACATCGCCACGTTCGGCATGCAGGAGATTCGAGATGGTTTTCAGCGTCGTCGATTTGCCGGCGCCATTGGCGCCCAGCAGGGCAACGATCTTGCCCTTCGGCACCTCAAGGGAAACGCCCTTGAGAACCAGAATAACGTGGTCATAAATGACCTCGATGTTATTGACCGAGAGATAGCTCTCGCCGGGTGCTGCGTGATGTACGGTAGTGGTCATGCCAGGTTCCCGAAAGATGCCGGCGGAGGAACAGCCCCCGCCGGCCGGGTGAGGAAAATTACTTGACCTCGGATCAGCTTTCTTTGCTGCAGTCGCGCGGAGTGATGTTCTTCTCCTTGGCGTACTTGGCTGCGGATTCCTCGATCATCGGACGGACGATCGACTGGTCGGAGTCAACCCAGTCGGAGATGACCTTCCACTGCTTGCCGTCCCACTGCTGGAACTTGACCTTGCCCGAACCCTCATGGTCAAGACAGGTCACGTTCAGATCGGGCATGAAGCCTTCGGCGCCCAGTTCCTTCAGACGCTTGGCGTCGATCTTCAGATGCTCGAGCGACCAGCGCATCTGCTCGCCGGTGATCGGCTTGCCCTTGCCGTACTTCTCCTGCGCATTGCGGATCGCTTCAACGGTGATGATGCCGTGCACCACGCCACGGTTGTAGTAGATGCTGCCAACCCGCGACTTGTCTTCCATGTTGCCTTTGTTCTTCTTGTAGACGTTGTCCTGGATCGCCTTGATCACAGGGTAATTGACGCCGCCGACGTTGAAACCTGCAGCAATGTAACCCTTGGCGGCATCGCCGGCCGGAACCGCATCTTCTTCAGCACCGGACCACCAGACTGAAACGATCTTCTCGCGCGGGAAGCCGATCTTGGCGGCGTTCTTCAGCGCCGTCGGATTCATCACGCCCCAGCCGCGCAGGATGACCCAGTCCGGCTTTTCCTGACGAACCTTCAGCCATTGCGACTGCTGCTCGTTACCCGGATGCGCCACGGCGACGTGGACAACGGTGAAGCCATACTTCTTGGCCTGCGCGTCGAGAACGGGAATGGTCTCCTTGCCGTAGGCCGAGTCATGATAGATGTTCATGATCTTCTTGCCCTTCAGCTTGTCCATCCCGCCTTCCTTCATGCCGATGAACTTGATCTTGGCGGTATTCTGCGACCAGTAATTGGTCAGCATCGGGAAAACCCACGGAAAAACACGGCCGTCGGAAGCATCGGTACGACCATAGCCGATCGTCACGACCGGGATCTTGTCGCCCGGCGCCTTGTCGATCACCGAATAAGTGATGCCGGTGGACAGCGGCTGGAACACCGTGTTGCCGGTCGGGCCCTTGCTCTTCAGACGCTCGTAGCATTCGACGCCGCGCGCGTTGTTGTATTCGGTTTCGCACTCTTCCCAGGTCAGCTTGACGCCGTTGATCCCGCCATCACGCTCGTTGACCAGCGTCATGTAGTCGATCCAGCCACCATAGATCCCTGAACCGCCGGCGGCATAAGCACCCACCCGATAGCTCGGCAAGCCGATGAACTGCTCCTTCGCCTGCGCCAGTACCTGCTGCGCAAAACCAACAGCCAGCGCGGCGCCAACCAGTAATCCTATACGTCTTGTTTTCATCTATGTCTCCTCTTGGTTTAGTGGGTACATCATTGACTATCCAGCCAGCAACACGATCGCCGACAGTTTGAAACTTACTCCATCAATGCGGGAAAGGCCACAGACGCAGCTTCTCCTTGGCGATTTGCCACAAGCGCGCTAGGCCGTGCGGCTCGACGATCAGGAAAAAGATGATCAAGCCGCCGAAGACGATCAGTTGCAGATTCGAATTGATCGACGCCGGAAAAATGCTGGTGAGGAATTCCTGTACCAGCACGTCGAGTAGAATCGGCAAAAGAACGATGAAGGCGGCACCGAGGAACGAACCCATGATGCTGCCGACGCCGCCGATGATGATCATGAACAGGATCTTGAACGACAGATCGAGGTTGAAACCCTCGGGCTCGACGGTACCGATATAGGCAAAGGCGTAGAGCGCACCGGCCACGCCGCAATAGAAGGAGCTGACGGCAAACGCGATGAGCTTGGTGTGCATGATGCGGATGCCGATCACCTCGGCGGCGACGTCCATGTCGCGCACCGCCATCCAGGCCCGCCCGATCGACCCTCTGACCATGTTCTTGGCAAGCATCGCCATGCTCACGACGATAGACAACACGAGCAGATATTTCGATGCCGCGGTTTCGAACTTGTAGCCAAAAATCTGCATCGCCTGCGTCGTGATCACCCCGGAAGAGCTGTTGTCCGAGAACCAGCCGACCTTGGTGAGCAACCAGACGACGAAGAACTGCGCCGCCAGGGTCGCCACGGCAAGATAAAAGCCCTTGATGCGCAATGAAGGCAGACCGAAGGCAATGCCGACCAGCGCCGCGGAAAGCCCGCCCAGCGCAAACGCGACGATCAGCGGCATGCCGTCGATGCGCAGCATGAAATTGAAGGCCGCGTAAGCACCGACCGCCATGAAGGCTGCCGACCCCAGCGAGAGCTGCCCGGCGTAACCGGTCAGGATATTAAGCCCGAGCGCCGCCAGCGCGAAAATCAGGAATGGGATGATGATGCCCTTCATCCAGTATTCACTGGCAAACACGGGCACCACGAAAAAGGCGACGGCGAGCAACAGGACGATGGCAATCCGATCCTGACGGATCGGGAACACCTGCTGGTCGGCGGCATAGCTGGTCTTGAACTGGCCGGCTTCACGATAAAACATGTCGATCTACTCCTTAGAGGCAGGCATTAAACGCGGTCGATGTGCTTCTCGCCGAACAGACCATGCGGTCGGACCAGCAGGACAAAAAGCGCCAGTACATACGGGAACCACGAGTCGATACCGCCGCCAACATATTCGCCAAGATAGACCTCGGCGAGCTTTTCGCTCGAACCGATGATCAGGCCGCCGAGGATCGCGCCCGGAATCGAGGTGAAGCCGCCAAGAATCAGGACTGGCAGCGCCTTGAGTGCGGTAAAGGTCAGGGCGAACTGCACGCCGTTGCGCGCCCCCCAGATCAGGCCGGCAACCAGGGCGACAAAACCCGCAACTGACCAGACGATGACCCAGATGGTCTGCAGCGGAATGCCGATCGACAGCGCGGCCTGGTGGTCGTCAGCAACCGCGCGCAGCGCACGGCCGGTTTTCGTGTATTGGAAAGCCAGTGCCAGCACCGTCACAAGAACAGCGGCAAGACCCGCCGCAAAAACGTCGAACTGTGAAACGCCAATGCCGACCGAATCCATGACCCACTGGATCGGCATGTCTTCAATGCCGAGGTCGAGACCACGCACATTGGCGCCCCAGACGCCCTGGGCGATCCCCTCGACCAGATAGGTCAGGCCGATGGTCGCCATGAACAGCGTGATCGGCGGCTGATTGACCAGCGAGCGCAAAACAAAACGCTCGGTCGCCATCGCCAGCAGCACCATGCAGAAGAAGGCGAGCGGCATGGCCAGCCAGAACACGGCGCTGCTGCCGACCGGCAGCCCGGTCCAGCGCGGCAACACTTCGGTGAAGCCGACAAAGAACAGCGCAGCGAAAAAGACCATTGCCCCCTGGGCAAAGTTGAATACGCCGGAGGCTTTGTAGATCAGCACAAAACCGAGCGCCACGAGGGAGTAGAGCACCCCTGACAACAGCCCGGCAACCAGCACTTCGATGAAGAATTGCATATCTGTGTCCTCGTTCTTCTAGTGCGACACGCCAAGGTAGGCGGAGATCACTTCTGGATTGTTGCGCACCTCGTCAGGCGTGCCGTCACCGATTTTCTTGCCGTAATCGAGCACGACGACGCGATCCGAAATATCCATGACGACTGCCATGTCGTGCTCGATGAGCACGATGGTCGTTCCGAACTGGTCGTTGACGTCGAGGATGAAGCGGCACATGTCCTGCTTTTCCTCGACGTTCATGCCGGCCATCGGCTCGTCGAGAAGCAGCATCGACGGCTCGGCGGCGAGCGCCCGCGCCAGTTCGACGCGCTTCTGCAGACCGTAGGGGAGACGTCCGACCGGCGTCTTGCGGATATGCTGGATCTCCAGGAAGTCGATCACTTCCTCGACTTTTTTCCGGTGTTCCATTTCCTCGCGGCCGGCACGCCCGATACGGATCGCCTGCTCAAGGAAATTCGCCTTCATCTTGGTATTGCGGCCGGTCATGACGTTATCGAGAACGGTCATCCCCTTGAACAAGGCGATATTCTGGAAGGTTCGCGCAATACCTTGCGTCGCCGCCATGTGCGGCTCCATCTTGCGCCGCTCCTCGCCGCGGAAATTGATACGTCCTTCCTGCGGGTGATAAACACCGTTGATCACGTTGAGCATCGAGCTCTTGCCGGCGCCGTTCGGGCCGATGATGGCGCGTACTTCGTGCTCGCGCACATCGAACGAAATGTCGGTCAGCGCCTTTACACCGCCGAAACGCAGAGAGATATTCTGCAATTCGAGAATGACATCGCCGATTTTTCTTCCACTCATGTTGATTCCTGCAAAGTTGGGTGGCGGGTTGGCATCAAGCAGCCTGCCGCACGACCGGATAGGTCTTCACATCGCGAATCTGCAGGTCGGCCGCCACCTTGCCGGTACGGCCGTCTTCAAACTTGACCTGCGTTTCGATGAACTGGGTGGCCTTGCCGGCGTACAGCGCGTCGACCAGCACGGCGTATTTCTCGGCAACGAATCCGCGACGCACCTTGCGCGTCCGGGTCAACTCGTCGTCATCGGGGTCGAGTTCCTTGTGCAGGATCAGGAAGCGATGAATCTGCGAATCGGCGAGCATGCCTTCACCGACCAGTTCGGCATTGACCTGTTCGATACACTCCTGAATCAGGCCATAGACTTCCTGCCGCGCCGCCAGATCGGTGTAGCCGGAATAGGCGATGCCGCGCCGCTCGGCCCAGTTGCCGACGGCACCGATGTCGATGTTGATGAAGGCGCAAACCATGTCGCGCTTGTCGCCGAAGACGACGGCTTCCTTGACGTGCTGGAAAAACTTCAGCTTGTTCTCGATATAGTTCGGCGCGTACATCGCACCGCTCGACAACTTGCCGACGTCCTTGGCGCGATCGATGATTTTCAGATGCCCCTCGTCGTCGAACATGCCGGCATCACCGGTCATGAAATAACCGTCGGCATTGATCGACTCGGCGGTGGCATCCGGCCGCTTGTAATACTCCTTGAGCAGCATCGGGCCCTTGACGAGAATCTCGCCATTGTCGGCGATCTTCACCTCGACACCCGGCGCCGGCTTGCCGACGCTGTCGAACTTGATCTGCCCGTCCGGCTGCAGACAGACGTAAGCGCAAGTCTCGGTCTGCCCATAAAGCTGCTTGAGGTTGATGCCGATCGAGCGATAGAAGCGGAACAGGTCCGGGCCGATCGCCGCACCGGCGGTATAGGCGACGCGGACACGGCTCAGCCCGAGCACGTTTTTCAGCGGGCCGAAAACCAGGAAATTTCCCAGTGCGTAGAGCACGCGATCGCCGAAAGCAACCGGCTTGCGGTCGAGGACATCCGACCCGCAGCGCCGCGCGACCGCCATGAAGTAATGGAACAGCTTCTGCTTGATCGGGCTGGCGTCCTCCATGCGGATCATCACCTGCGTCAGCAGGTTTTCGAAAACGCGCGGCGGGGCGAAGTAATAGGTCGGCCCGATCTCGCGCAGATCGGTCATCACCGTCTCGCCGGATTCCGGGCAGTTGATCGTGAAACCGGTCACCATCGCCTGCGCGAAGGAGAACAGATGATCGCCAACCCAGGCCATCGGCAGATAGGAAAGAATGTCTTCATCGGCGGTCAGACGGTCGAACTCGATGCCGCCGCGCGCCGCGCTGATGAAAGCGTTGTGCGTCAGGCAGACGCCCTTCGGCTTGCCCGTCGTCCCCGACGTGTAGAGCATGACGCTGACGTCATCCAAGGCACCAAGCGCCACTTCATTATCGAGAAAACCGGGATGGTTCTGGTTGTGAATCCGCCCCATCGCCATCAATTCTTCGATGTCGTGGATGAAGGGCTGATTGTAGTGGCGCATGCCGCGCGAATCGTCATAGACGATGTGCTCAAGCTGCGGCATCTGCGCCTTCAGCTCAAGCAGCTTATCGACCTGCTCCTGATCTTCGACCAGCGCGAAACGAATGCCCGCGTCCTGCAGCACGAACAGCATTTCATTGGCCACTGCGTCCTGATAAAGCGGAACCGGCACCCCGCCAAGACACTGCACCGCAGCCATCGTCATGTACAGGCGCGGCCGGTTGTCGCCGATGATCGCCAGATTGTCGCCGCGCTTGAAGCCCATTTCGGCAAGGCCGCAGGCCAGCGCACGCACGTGTTCGGCGACGTCGCTCCAGGTCCAGGATTGCCAGATGCCGAGATGCTTTTCGCGCATTGCGGTTTTCTCGCCGCGCACCTGGGAATGGTAAAAAAGCAGGCGAGGGAAAGTGTCCCCTGCCCTGGAAGAAGCCATCTCTGGCATTTTGTCCCCTCCGGGTCGTAGACCTGTCATCCGTGTGACAGATAGTTATTTATCGTCATGAAATGCTGACCGTGATTCTAGTCGTAATTCAGCACCCGCAATTGCGCACTGCAGCATGGCTGCAGAAACAGATATAGGGCTTAGTTTATGTTGCGTGGAGAACTATAATTGTCACCTATCTGACAATTGGCAAAAAAATGCTGACTTTAAGCGAGATGTTGCAAGCGTCCGCCTGGGCACGTGCCTTGACGGAAGAAGAACTCAGACAGGTCAATGCCGGCATCATCGTACGCACCATCCCGGCCGGCGGTTATGTGTGCATGAAAGGCGAGCCGGTCGAGCACTGGATGGGAATCGTCGATGGCCTGGTCAAGATGGCCTGCAACTGGCGCAGCGGCAAAACCACGACCTTCACCGGCCTGTCCGCCGGCGGCTGGTTCGGCGAAGGTTCGATGCTGAAAACCGACGCGCGCAAGTACGATGTCGTCGCCCTGCGCGAATCGCAGGTTGCCTACATGAACCGCAACACCTTTCAATGGCTGCTTGACCACAGTATTCCCTTCAATCGTTTCCTGATCATTCAACTCAACGAGCGACTCGGCCAGTTCATCGGCATGATGGAGCACGAGCGCCTGCTCGACACCGACGCCCGCCTCGCCCGCTGCCTGGCGTCGATGTTCAACCCCGTTCTCTACCCGGGCATCAGCCGCGAAATCAAAATCTCGCAGGAGGAAATCGGCTTCCTTGCCGGCGTCTCGCGCCAGCGCGTCAACCAGGCGCTGCGCAAACTTGAGGATGCCAGCCTGCTGCGCATCGACTACGGCAGCATCACCATCCTCGACCTCGACGGACTACGTTGCTTCGACGAATAAGCGTGCAGTGCGCTCAGCGCATCAATCGCCCGCTGTTGCCGACAATCGTCACCTCGGAAAAACGCGAGCCCAGACGCTCGCTGCCCGAATAAGCCACGGTGAACCCCCCCACGTCGTAAAGACGCATGCTCTCAAACGCGGCAAGCAGCTTCTCGCGCGTCAATTGCGGGCCGGCACGGAGCATGCCTTCAACCATCACCTTGGCGGCAATGAATCCCTCAAAGGTCGTATAAGTCACGCCGGCGGTCGGCCGCATTTCCTTCGGCACGGCATCGAACTCGCGCACCAGCGGCGTCGAGCTGCTCCACGGATAAGGCACGACCTGCGACAGCGCAATCCCGGCAGCATCCTTGCCAAGCTCGGCCTGCAAGGCCTTGTAGCCGACCACCGACAAGCCGAAAAACTGCGGCAAACGCCCGGCGATGCGCATCTGCTTGACGAAGGCGGCGGTCGGCTTGTAGGTGCTGACCATCACCACGGCCTGCGGATCGGCGGCACCGATGCTTTTGACCGCATCGGATACGTCATTCTTGGTCTTGTCATAAACGCCGGTCGCCAGCACAGCCAGCTTGCGTTTTTTCAGCGCATTTTCGACACCGGCCAGACCGGCCTTGCCGAAGGCATCATCCTGATAAAAAACGGCGATGCGGTTGATGCCGAGCGTGGTCAACTGGTCGACGATCTTCTCGGTCTCGTCGCCGTAGCTGGCGCGCAGCCAGAAGGTATTGGGCGACGCCTGCGCGCGCAGCGCATCCGAGCCGGTATAGGGCGCCAGCGAAGGCACGTTGCGCGCATTGATCAGCGGCAGCAATGCTGCGTAATTGGCGCTGCCGAACATGCCGAAGAAGGCAAAAACGTTGTCCTGATCAAGCAGTTTTTTTGCGTTCTCGACCGATTTGTCGACCACATAGCCGTCATCGAGGGTCAGCAGTTCGATGCGCCGGCCATGCACGCCCCCTTTGCTGTTGATCCACTTGAAATAAGCCAGCGCACCCTCGCGGTATTCGCTGCCGAGTTCGGCGAGCGGGCCGCTCAGGGGCAGCGACTGACCAAGCTTGATCACCCCCCCTTGCTGTGCCGAGACCAGGGGTGACATGAGCAGCAGGGCGCAGGAGCATAAAGCTCCCGAGATCGCTTGCCTGAACGCCTTCATTGATCGCCCCCTGTAGGATCAAGACCTGCCGACGCGGAACGTCGCCTCTTGTGTACCAAGTCTATGAGAAAAGTAAGCGGGAGACTGTCGCGCAGCCGACAATTGGTGAAATTGATTGCACCATTGGCAATCGTCGCCAGATACCGATGAACCGACGGTCAATACGAGGCGAAGCAAGACTGGACAAAGCCCGGTGAATGGTGAGAATAGGGCCACATAAATTTGCAAAGCCATCATGGATCATCTGATCAAGGACACGGTAACCCTCGAACTGTACGCATGGCTGGACGCAGACGCCGAGTTACCGGGCTGGGACATCCTGAACGGCAATCCTTTTGGCGCGTCCTTGCCGGAAGACCAGTTCACCACCGTGCAGAACTATTTTGCCGAATATCACCTGGAGTATTTCCGCCAGCGCCTCTACAACCATTTTCCCAGCCGTCTGCACGCGCTGCTGCTGTTCGCCACCAAGGTTGACGCCGAGACCTTCCGCAGCAAACACCCGGCGCGCGTTTTCGGCAAACAGCTGACGCGGGCGCGCAGCCAGGGCGCCTACATCTGCTCCTTCCACGATTCAAGCTGGCTCGACTACCTCCGGCTGCCGCACAATCTCAGTCTGGCGACGCTCGATGAAGTGGCCAACCATTACTGGAAGGGCACGCTGGTCGAAGAAGCCGGCCTCACCTTCCTCAACGAACGCTGGCGCGACCCGCCGGTCATCGAAGCCCTCTTTCAAGGCTCGCTCGAACCCGTCGCGCGCAGCTCGCGCAACGCATTCCTGCCGGGCTTCGCCTGAGCCGGGGATTACAGCAGATTGGCCTTGCGTGCCGTAGCGCTCAGCTCGCCGCGAAAATCCGGATGTGCGATGGCGATCAGGGCTGCAGCTCTTTGCCTGGCTGATTTGCCGCGCAGCTGAGCGACACCGAACTCGGTCACGACATAATTGATGTCGTTCTTGCTGGTCGTCACGTGCGTACCCGCCGACAAAGCGGGAACGATGCGCGAAATGCTGTCGCCCTTGGCCGTCGAAGGAAGCACGATAAAAGCCTTGCCGCCCTGCGAGCGATTGGCGGCGCGGACAAAGTCGGCCTGCCCGCCGGTACCGGAATAAGGGCGCGCACCCAGGCTCTCGGAACCGCACTGACCGAGCAGATCGATCTGCAGCGTCGCGTTGATCGCCACCAGATTGTCGTTGCGGCCGGCCAGCATCGGATCATTGGTGTAATCGACCGGATGCATTTCGAGGGTCGGGTTGCGGTGCATGAAGCGATAGAGCTTCTGCGAACCGAGCGCGAAGGTCGCGACCATCTTGCCCGGCAGGTAATTCTTTCGGCGATTCGTTACGGCACCGGCCTCAAGCAGCGTCAGGATACCGTCGCCGATCATTTCAGTATGAATGCCGAGATCGTGCTTGTGCGTCAGCTGCATGACCACGGCATCGGGTATGCCGCCGTAACCGATCTGCAGCGTCGAACCGTCGTCGATCAGCTCGGCGACGTACTTGCCGATCGCCTCCTGCACCGGACCGATCTTCGGCAAGCCGACTTCAAGCAGCGCTTCATCGCTCTCGACCAGCGCGCTGACCTGCGAAATGTGCACCTTGCAGTTGCCTTGGGTAAAAGGCACGTTCGGATTGACTTCGAGGATCACCGCCCGCGCCATCGCAATCGCCGCCATCGTGTAATCAACACCAAGCGCGACTGAGAAATAGCCCTCCTCGTCCATCGATGAGGCCAGCGAAAAAACGACATCGGCGGGGATCTGCTTGCGCATGATCATCGC
>Ga0207952_1001108_pt1 | contig 13168 bp, 12 predicted proteins | sample SubbioR12Aug_8Ca_FD_184831 | JGI IMG/M metagenome (GOLD analysis project Ga0207952, IMG submission 184831) | Serpentinite rock and fluid subsurface biosphere microbial communities from McLaughlin Reserve, California, USA - CR12Aug_8Ca (SPAdes) | ecosystem: Environmental > Terrestrial > Deep...
GACCGGCAAGCGCCAATGCACCGATAACCAGGAAAACAATAGCGCGGTCGAAAACAGCAGAACCAAGGATACGGCAAGCACCGCCAGCACATGACGAGGCATAATGGTGACCGTTCGCGCCTTCTTCAGATGGCGCGAAACCAGAATAATCTGCATGGAACCTCCTATGTACAAAGGGCCAGAGCAATACCTCGACAGCGACGCTGCCGCCGGCAGGGTGATGGCCCATGCACGGCTGTTGCTCAAGCTCTCGCGCTACTTTGAAGCGATTGCCCCGTCAGGGTTACGCCACTCGGCACACGTTGCCAATTACAAGTCGGGGAAAATCGTTATCCACGCCGACAACGGCGCAGTCGCCACCAAAATTCGCCAGATGAGTCAGCGTTTGTGTGACGAGTTATCGAAAAGAGGGGCGGAGTGTACCGGCATTGAGGTAAAAGTTCAACCGCGACAAACTCCTTCCCAATCAACGACCTCGACCCAAAAGCCGCTCTCGGAAAAAGCCTGTGGCATGCTGCGGTCAACCGCCGAAAAACTGCCGAAAGGGCCGCTACGCGAGGCGCTGGACAGGCTGTTGGCGCGGGCAGCTAGAGCGGAATGATCGCGACGCGCTCGATAATCATCAGCGCAAAAACGATCAGGGCGAAGACGATTCCATACTTGAAAAGCCGCCCGGAAAAAGCCAGGTAATTGCGGTTACCGGTGAATGCATAAATGAGTAAACCAGCCCCGATGGCCAGCACCAGAATGACTGCCAACAGACGTAGCAGCCACATGGCGAATTACACCAGCTGGCTCAGCCAGCCGGTAACGCCCTGAGGGGCCCGCTCGGCCGACTCAAAGGTCACCAGTGCCCAGGACTCTTGATGATTCAGGAGTTCGCGGGCCAATTGATTGTTCAGCGCGTGGCCGCCCTTGTGCGAGGAAAAGGCCGCCAGCAGGGGATGCCCGATCAGGTAAAGGTCGCCCACGGCGTCGAGGATCTTGTGTTTGACGAACTCGTCGCCGTAACGCAGGCCATCCTGGTTCAAGACACGGAATTCGTCGAGAACGATGGCGTTTTCGAGACCGCCGCCCAAAGCCAGACCGTTTTCACGCAGGTATTCGACCTCCTGCATGAAGCCGAAGGTGCGGGCACGGGAGATTTCGCGGACATAGGACTGTTCGGCAAAATCGATTTTTGCCTTTTGGGCCGACTTGTCGATCGCCGGGTGGTTGAAGACGATGGAGAACGATAGACTGTAGCCGTCGTAAGGCTCAAAACGGGCCCATTTGTCGCCATCACGAACTTCGATCGGCTGGGTCACGCGGATGAATTTCTTGGCAGCATTCTGCTCTTCGATACCGGCTGACTGGATCAAGAAGACGAAGGGCGAAGCCGAGCCGTCGAGGATGGGCACTTCCGGCGCATCCAGATCAACCCAGGCGTTGTCGATGCCGAGACCGGCAAAGGCCGACATCAGGTGTTCAATGGTACCCACCTTGACCCCGTCCTTTTCCAGACAGGAGCACATGCGGGTATCGCCGACCAGAAAGGCAGCGGCGGGGATATCAACAGGTTCTGGCAGATCGACACGACGGAAGACGATACCGCTATCCGGAGCGGCCGGACGCAGGGCCATATTGACCTTGACGCCACCATGCAGGCCGACGCCTGAAGCGCGGACGATTGTCTTGAGCGTGCGTTGCTTTAGCATGCAAGTAGTTGAATAATTGGGGGGAGCGGCGCATTGTAACACAAGGCGCCGCCGCCCTTTTTCAGAGTAAGGCTTTGTTACTTTCAGTCAGCCTGCTTGCGCAGGAAGGCGGGAATGTCATAACGATCGACACCGCTGTTGGCCAGCGCCTCAACCGTGACGTTGCGTTTGCGCACCACGGCCGGCACGTCGAGGTGCGAGTAATCCGGCGCCGAGCCGAACGACACCGCATCATGCGTACCCGTCGCTTGCATGACCGGAGTGTTGATGACTTCGAAGGTCTGACGATTGCGCGCAGCAGCCACTTGGCCAAGACCAGTCGCGACCACGGTGACGCGCAGAGCATCGCCCATCAGCTCGTCGTACACGGCGCCGAAAATGATGTGAGCATCTTCTGCCGCAAAGGCCTTGACGGTATTCATCACCTCGTTGACTTCCTTCATCTTCAAGCCGCCCTTGGCCGCCGTGATATTGACCAGGACGCCCTTGGCGCCGGAGAGGTTGACCCCTTCCAGCAGCGGCGAAGCAACGGCCTGTTCGGCGGCGATGCGGGCGCGGTCGACACCGGCGGCAGCTGACGAACCCATCATGGCGCGACCCATTTCGCCCATCACCGTGCGGACGTCTTCGAAGTCGACGTTGACCAGACCGGGATAGGTAATGATTTCGGCAATGCCGCCGACCGCATTTTTCAGCACATCGTCAGCCGCCTTGAAGCAATCGTCGACATCGGCGTCATCGCCCATGACTTCCATCAGCTTGTCATTGAGGATGACGATCAGCGAATCGACGTGCTTGGAGAATTCGGCTATGCCGGCTTCAGCCGCCTTCATCCGCTTGTTGCCTTCGAAGCTGAACGGCTTGGTGACCACACCCACCGTCAAAATCCCCATTTCGCGAGCGATCTCGGCCACGACAGGCGCCGCGCCTGTACCCGTGCCGCCACCCATGCCGGCAGTAATGAAGGCCATGTGGGCGCCTTCCAGCGAAGCGCGAATTTCGTCGCGATGCTCCTGGGCGGCTTCCTGGCCTTTTTCCGGCTTGGCGCCGGCCCCCAGGCCGGTCTTGCCGAGCGACAGCTTGCTCGGGGCCGCATTGCGGCTCAGCGCCTGGGCATCCGTATTGGCGGCAATGAATTCGACGCCGTTGACGCCTTCGAGAATCATGTGCTCGATGGCATTACCACCCGCGCCACCGACCCCGAAAACCTTGATGATGGTGCCGCTCTCTTCCTTCTCGATGATCTCAAACATGACTACCTCCTCTGAAAAACCGGTAAAAAAACAAAATTAGAAATTCTTGGCAAACCACGAACGCATGCCTTCGAAGACATCCTTCATGCCTTGCTTTTCCTTGATTTTCTGGCCGCGCTTCCGCTGCGCTTGAGCTTCCAGCAGCAGACCGAAGGCGGTGGAAAACCGTGGGTTTTGCACGACATCGGCAAGGCTCCCGGTGTATTTCGGATTGCCCAGGCGGACCGGCATGTGAAAAATCTCCTCACCCAATTCGACCATGCCGGGCATAACGCTCGCCCCGCCGGTGAGCACGATGCCGGAAGAAAGCACTTCCTCGAAACCGGCCCGGCGCAACTCGTTCTGGATTAACTCGTAAAGCTCTTCGACCCGTGGCTGAATGACGTCAGCCAGGGCACGGCGGCTCAATTTTCGGCTTGGGCGGTCGTCGACCCCAGCCACCTCCAAGCTCTGTGCGACATCGGCCAGTTGCGACAGGGCGCAGCCGTAGCGGCATTTGATGTCCTCGGCTTCGCGGGTCGGCGTGCGCAGCGCCATCGCGATGTCGTTGGTAATCTGATCACCGGCAATTGGAATCACCGAGGTGTAGCGGATCGCGCCCTGCGTCCAGACCGCGATGTCCGTCGTCCCGCCGCCGATGTCGATCAGGCAGACGCCGAGATCCTTCTCGTCTTCGGAGAGCACCGCGTAGCTGGAGGCCAGCGGCTGCAGCATCAGATCATTGACCTCCAGACCGCAACGGCGCACGCACTTGACGATGTTCTGGGCGGCGGAGACGGCGCCGGTGACGATGTGTGTCTTCACTTCCAGGCGCATGCCGCTCATCCCGATCGGCTCGCGGATGCCATCCTGACCATCGATGACGAATTCCTGGGTGAGGATATGCAGGATTTCCTGATCGGCCGGAATCGGCATCGCCTTGGCAGTTTCGATGACGCGCTCGACGTCGCTCTGGGTGACTTCCTTGTCCTTGATCGCCACCATGCCATTCGAGTTGAAACTCTTGATATGGCTGCCGGCAATGCCGGTATAAACGTCTTTCACCTTGCAGTCGGCCATCAGTTCAACTTCCTGAACCACCCGGCTGATGGTGTGCACCGTATCCTCGATGTTCACGACGACGCCTTTTTTCAGGCCGCGCGAATCCTGCGAGCCCATGCCGATCACGTTCAGATAGCCTTCCTGATTGATCTCGGCGACCAGGGCGACGATTTTCGACGTCCCGATGTCCAGACCAACGACCAAATCCTTGTTGTCCCTGCTCATTTAATTATTTCCCCTTCCCCTCGCCTGCGACTCGCATCGCAAAGCCGTTCGGATAGCGCAAATCCACGACAGCCGGCCGTACCGCCAGCTTGGCGACCGTTTCCGGATATACCTCGATAAATCGTTGCAAACGCACCCCCACCGGCGCTTTCGGCTGTTCGCGCCCGATGTCCACCACCATGCCGCTGGTCAGCTTCAATTGCCAGGCCAGACGCGGCGACAATGTCAGTTGCACCGGCCGTTCGCCAATCGCCCGAAAGCTGTCGACAAACTCGGCGTAACGCTTCAAGACCTCGGGTGCCGTACCCTGCGGGCCGTGAAGCAGCGGCAACGCGGCCAGTTCTTCCAGCGTCGGCATGGCGACAAAGACTTCGCCATAGCTGTCCACCAGCTCGCCACTGCCTTCGCCCCAGCGGGCCAACGGACGATGCTCCTCGACCTTTAACTCCAGCTTGGCTGGCCATATCCGGCGTACTTCGACCTTGCGCACCCAGGGCAGCGTTTCCAGCGTACCGCGCACGGTTTCCAGATTCAGGCTGAAGAAATTCCCTTTTAGCGCCGGCGGCAAAACCTGCTCCACTTCCAGTCGCCGGGTGTGGAGCAACGGTTCGGCAAACACCACTTCGCGCACCGGCAAAGACGGCACACGCACCAGCCAGACCGCAGCGGCCGCCAGCAACGCGGCCGCCGCTGCCAGAATCAGCAGGTCGGCAAGCGCATTCAGCAGGTGCGGTTTGTTCCACATTCATCAGGCCTCCCGCCGGGCCGCCCCGAGGCAGGCCTGCGCCCCCTCGGGGGGGATGTGGCGGGAATTCGCGAAGCACTGCTTTGCGCCGCCGCAACGGGTTTGCCCTGCCAGGCAAGTCCTCCGCGAAACCAGTGAGCATGGGGGTCGTTTCATGTCAGTCGTTGGTCGCCAGTTCGAGCACACGGCGCACCAGCGCCGGGTATTCCATGCCGGCCACGCGCGCCGCCATCGGCACCAATGAGTGATCGGTCATGCCGGGTGCGGTATTGACTTCGAGGTAATAGTGATTGCCGGCCTCGTCCATCAGAAAATCGACCCGCCCCCAACCCCGGCCACCGAGGATGCGGAAGGCTTCGAGCGCGCCCTTGCGGATCTCCGCCTCCTTCGCGGCCGACAGGCCGCAGGGGCAAAGATAACGCGTGTCGTCGCGGTTGTATTTGGCCTCGTAGTCGTACCAGTCGGTCGCCGGTTCGATCTTGATGATCGGCAGGGCCATCATGTCGTCGCCGCGGCCGATGATGCCGACCGTGTATTCGCCGCCCATCACGCCTTTTTCGGCAATCACCAGCGGATCGTACTTGGCAGCTTCGGCATAGGCGAGATGCAACGTTTCGCGCTGCTTGACCTTGCTGATGCCGATCGAGGAACCTTCGTGTGCCGGCTTGACGAAGATCGGCAGGCCGAGTTCCTCTTCAACCTCGGCGAAATCCGAATCGGCGGTAAGTAGCGCGTAGTCCGGCACGGGCAAACCAGCGGCTTGCCAGAGCAGCTTGGTCCGGAATTTATCCATGCCGAGGGCCGAGGCCATGACGCCGGAACCGGTGTAAGGAATATGCATCAATTCCAGCGCGCCCTGGATCGTGCCGTCTTCGCCGTGACGCCCGTGCAGCGCAATGAAGGCACGACCGTAACCCTTGAGCGCATCCAGGGGCTGCTCGGCCGGATCGAAGGCGTGGGCATCGATGCCCTGCCCTTGCAACGCCGCAAGCACGCGCGAACCGCTCTTGAGAGAGACCTCACGCTCGGCGGAAGTGCCGCCGAAGAGGACTGCGACTTTACCGAAACCGCTCATTTCAATTCCACCACTTTACCCGGCACGGCACCGATCGAACCGGCCCCCATGCACAACACCACGTCGCCATCACGGGCGGCATCCATAATCGTTTGCGGCATGGCCGCAATATCTTCGACGAACACGGGTTCGACTTTGCCAACCACACGCAAGGCACGGGCCAGCGAACGGCCATCGGCGGCGACAATCGGCGCCTCGCCGGCGGCATAGATTTCAGCCAATAAAAGGGCGTCGACCGTGGAAAGCACCTTGATGAAGTCTTCGAAACAGTCGCGAGTCCGCGTGTAGCGGTGCGGCTGGAAAGCCAGCAGCAGGCGACGGCCGGGGAAGGCGCCGCGGGCGGCGGCCAGCGTCGCTGCCATTTCGACCGGGTGATGGCCGTAATCGTCGATCAGCGTGAAGCTGCCGCCAGATGGCAAGGCAACTTCGCCGTAACGCTGGAAGCGGCGATCGACGCCCTTGAACTCGGCCAGCGCCTTGATGATCGCGGCGTCGGAAATCTGCACTTCGGTGGCGACGGCGATTGCCGCCAGCGCGTTCAGCACGTTATGCAGCCCCGGCAGATTGAGCGTGATCGGCAGGCGCGACACCGAACCATTGACGCGGACGCAATCGAAACGCATCTGGCCGTCGGCGGCGACGATATTCTCGGCGTAGAAATTGCACCCCGGCGTCAGGCCGTAAGTAACGATCTGTTTCGCGACGCGCGGCATGATGTCGCGGACATTCGGATCGTCGGCACAAAACACGGCAACACCGTAGAACGGCAGGCGGCTGAGAAAATCGACAAAAGCGCCTTTCAGCCGTTCGAAGTCATGACCGTAGGTTTCCATGTGGTCGGCATCGATATTGGTGACGACGGAAATGACTGGCGACAGAAAAAGGAAAGAGGCATCGGATTCGTCTGCCTCGGCCACTAGAAAGTCGCCGCTACCAAGACGGGCATTGGCGCCGGCAGCGTTCAGACGGCCGCCGATGACGAAGGTCGGATCAACGCCGCCTTCGGCCAGGATGCTGGTCACCAGACTGGTGGTCGTCGTCTTGCCGTGCGTGCCGGCGATGGCGATGCCGTGCTTCAGGCGCATCAACTCGGCCAGCATCTGGGCGCGCGGCACGACGGGAATATGACGCTCGCGGGCGGCGATCACTTCCGGGTTGTCGCCCTTCACTGCCGTCGAAACCACCACGGCATCGGCCCCGGCGATGTTTTCGGCAGCATGGCCGATCGTCACCTTGATGCCTTCGCCTTCGAGACGGCGGGTCGTCGCGCTCGCCGCCAGATCTGAGCCGGTCACCGTGTAATCGAGGTGCGCCAGCACTTCGGCAATGCCGCTCATGCCGGAACCGCCGACGCCGACAAAGTGGATATGTTTGACTTTATGTTTCATTTGGCGATCTCCGCACAGATATTCGCCACTTCTTCGGTGGCCTCGGGCTTGGCCAGACTGCGGGCCTTTTCGGCCATTTCCAGCAGTTGACCGCGGCTGTAGTTCCGGATCAGCGCAATGGCTTCCGGAGTCAGATCGGTTTGCGGCAGCAGGAAGGCGCCACCGACATTGACCATGAATTTGGCATTGCCGGTCTGATGGTCATCCACCGCATGCGGGAAAGGCACCAGAATGCTCGCCACACCGGCCGCCGCCAGCTCGGCTACGGTCAACGCGCCGGCACGGCAAATAACCAGATCGGCCCATTCGTAGGCGCCGGCCATGTCTTCGATAAAGGAGACGCAATGGGCCTGAACACCCACGGCAGCATAATTGGCCTTCAGTGCCTCGATATGCTTTTCGCCGGCCTGGTGGACGATTTCCGGCTGCTCGTCCTCCGTCAGCAGGGCCATGCCCTGGGGCACCATTTCGTTCAGCACCTGGGCGCCGAGGCTGCCGCCGATGACCAACAGGCGCAAGGCGCCGGTGCGTTCGGCGAAACGCTCGGCCGGCGGGGGAATTTTCGCGATTTCCGGGCGCACCGGATTGCCGACCCAGACGCCTTTTTTCAGGACTTCCGGGAAGCCGGTGGCGATCTGGTCGGCGACGCCGGCCAGGACACGATTGGCCAGCCCGGCCACTGAATTCTGTTCATGCACGACCAGCGGCTTGCCGAGCAGCGAAGCCATCATGCCGCCGGGGAAAGTGATGTAGCCGCCCATGCCGAGCACGACATTCGGCTGAATCCGGCGAATTGCCTTTTGCGCCTGCCAGAAACCCTTGAGCAGGCTGAGCGGCAGCAATAACTTGCGGAACAGCCCCTTGCCGCGCAAAGCGCCAAATTTGAGCCAGACCGTTTCGAACCCATGCTGCGGCACCAGACGGGCTTCCATCCCATCCGGATTCCCCAGCCAGACGATATGCCAGCCACGCTCGCGCATTTTTTCGGCCACGGCCAAAGCCGGGAAAATGTGGCCGCCGGTTCCACCGGCCATGATCAGCAGGGTCCGGCTCATAGTTTTCCGCCTCGCATAAGTTGACGGTTCTCCCAATCGACCCGCAGCAGGATGGCCAGCGCCACGCAATTCGCCAGAATGCCGGAACCGCCGAAGCTCATTAGCGGCAGGGTCAGGCCCTTGGTTGGCAACAACCCCATATTGACGCCCATATTGATGAATGACTGGACACCGATCCAGATACCCATGCCCATGGCGACCAGCGCCGGATAGAGGCGGTCGAGCTGGACGCACTGGCGGCCGATGGCGAAGGCGCGCTGGACGATCAGGGCGAATAGCGCAATCACCGCCAGCACGCCGGCAAAGCCCAGTTCTTCGGCAATGACGGCAAGCAGGAAGTCGGTATGCGCTTCCGGCAGATAGAACAGTTTTTCGATGCTGCCGCCGAGGCCGACGCCAAACAGTTCGCCGCGGCCGAAGGCGATCAGCGAATGCGACAACTGGTAGCCGCGGCCGTAGGCATCGGCCCACGGGTCCATAAAGCCGAAGACACGGTCGCGTCGATAGGGCGAGACGATGATCATGATGGCGAAAACCATCAGCAGTCCGACAATCAGTAACGCGAACAAGCGCGCCTTCAAACCGCCGAGGAAAAGAATACCCATGGCGATGGCGATGATGACGACAAAAGCACCGAAGTCCGGCTCCTTGAGCAGCAGCATGCCGACGACGACCATGGCGCCGAACATCGGCAGGAAGGCCTGTTTCAAGTCATGCATGACATTGATTTTGCGTACCGTATAGTCGGCGGCGTAGAGCACGGCAAACATCTTCATCAGCTCGGAGGGCTGCAGATTGGCAAAGCCGAGCGGCAGCCAGCGGCGAGCGCCGTTGACGTCCTTGCCGATCCCGGGAATCAGCACAATCGCCAGCAGGACGACACCGAACATGAACAGGTACGGAGCGTATCGTTGCCACAGTGACAGCGGGATCTGGAAGGTCACGGCGGCGGCAACCAGGCCGATGCACAGGAAGACGCCATGCCGTACCAGATAATAGGCCGGCTGGTGATTGGTGAAACGCCCGCCTTCGGCAATCGCGATCGACGCGGAATAGACCATGACCAAGCCGGTGAAGAGCAGGATCAGCACGCTCCACAGCAAGGCGTAGTCGATCTCGGCCAACTGGCGGCGCGGCGCGTCGAGGGCGCCGAGCATCATGATTGCAGCCCCTTGACCGCAGCGATGAAGGCCTCGGCGCGATGGGCGTAGTTGCGGTACATGTCGAGGCTGGCGCAGGCCGGCGAGAGCAGCACGCAATCGCCGGGTTTTACCTGCGCGGCCAGCCAGCGGACCGCAGCGGCCATATCGGCGCAACGCTGCATGGGCACGGCACAACCGGTGATCGCCGCTTCAATGGCGGCGGCATCGCGGCCGATCAGCGCCACGGCGCGCCCATGTCTGGCCAGCGCGGCCTTGAGCGGCGAAAAATCCTGACCCTTGCCGTCGCCGCCCAGAACGATGGCGACCTTGCGACCCAGGCCCTCGATGGCGGCCAGCGTGGCGCCGACATTGGTGCCTTTGGAGTCATCGACGTAAATCACACCGGCAATTTCGACCACCGTTTCAACCCGATGCGGCAGACCGGCAAAGGATTTCAGCGGCTCGACCAAACGGGCCGGCACGACGCCAATGGCGTCGCACAAGGCCAGTGCGGCCATGGCATTGGCGGCATTGTGCAATCCGGCCAGTTTTAGCGCGTCGACCGCAACAATCGGCGTTTCGCCCTGGCAAATGGCGCCGTCGGCCAAGCCAAAATCCAGTCCGCGCGGCGCCGCATCCAGACCGAAGGTAATCATCTTGCGGCCGCAACGGCCGTTGGCCATCGACCAGTCGTCATCGCGGTTCAGCACCATGACGCCCTTGCCCTGAAAGACACGCGACTTGGCGGCGGCGTAGTTGGCCAGGCTGCCGTCGTAACGGTCGAGATGATCTTCCGAAACATTCAGCACGGTGGCGGCAGCGGCATGCAGGCGATGCGTCGTTTCCAGCTGGAAGCTGGACAGTTCGAGCACCCAGACCTGCGGTAATCGACCGGCATCCAGCGCATCCATCAAGGCATCCAGCGCGGACGGCGAAATATTGCCGCAGGCGATGGCAGGAACGCCGGCAGCATTGAGCAGATGGGCGGTCAGCGCCGTCGTCGTCGTCTTGCCGTTGCTGCCGGTAATGGCGACGATTTTCGAACCCGGCGCTTGTGCCCGCACGCCGGCGGCAAACAGTTCGATTTCCGAGACCACAGGCACGTCGACCGCAGCGATCTGCGGCGTCGCCTTGGGCACGCCCGGCGACAACGCAACGAGGTCAATCCCGGCAAACGTCGCGGCGGCGAACGGCCCGGCGACCACTTCGGCGTCCGGCGCAACGCGGCGCAAGGCATCCAGGTTCGGCGGGTTGTCGCGCGAGTCGGCAACCCGGACATGCGCCCCCTGACGATGCAGCCATTTGGCCATCGCCAGTCCGGACTCACCGAGTCCGACCACGAGAACGCGCGTGCCCTTGAGTTCCATTAGCGCAACTTCAACGATGCCAGCCCGACCAGGACGAGCATGATGGTGATGATCCAGAAGCGGACGACGACCTGCGTCTCCTTCCAGCCGGTTTGTTCGAAATGGTGATGTAGCGGCGCCATGCGCAGGATGCGCCGGCCTTCGCCAAAGCGCTTCTTGGTGTATTTGAAGTAGCCGACCTGCAACATCACCGACAGCGTTTCGACGACAAAGACGCCGCCCATGATCAGCAGCACGATTTCCTGCCGCAGGATGACCGCCACCGTGCCCAGCGCGGCGCCAAGCGACAAGGCGCCGACGTCGCCCATGAAGACTTCGGCCGGATAGGCGTTGAACCACAGGAAGCCGAGCCCGGCCCCGGCTATCGCGCCGAGCAGGATGCACAGCTCGCCGGCCCCCGGCACGTAGGGAATCAGCAGGTATTTGGCCAGCACCGAGTGGCCGGTGACGTAGGCGAAAATCACGAAGGCCGAGGCAATCATCACGGTCGGCATGATCGCCAGGCCATCCAGACCGTCGGTCAGGTTCACCGCATTGCTGGTGCCGACGATGACGAAATAGGTCAGGACGATGAAACCGACGATGCCGAGCGGATAGGCGACCGATTTGAAGAACGGCACGATCAGTTCGGTCTGCGCCCCGGACTTGGCCGAATAGGCGAGGAACAGGGCGGCGCCGAGGCCGAGCACCGACTGCCAGAAATACTTCCACCTGGCGGACAGGCCTTTCGGGTCGCGATAAACGACTTTCTTCCAGTCGTCGTACCAGCCGACGATGCCGTAGCCGAGCGTGACGATCAGCACGGTCCACACGTACTTGTTGGTCAGGTCACCCCAAAGCAGCGTCGTGATCCCAATGGCGATCAGGATCAGCACGCCGCCCATGGTCGGCGTCCCGGATTTAACGAGATGGGTTTGCGGCCCATCGGTACGCACCGCCTGGCCGATTTTCTTGGCGGCCAGCCAGCGGATGACGCCGGGACCGGCCGCGAAGCAGATCAGCAGCGCGGTCATCGCCGCCAGCAAGGTACGCAGCGTGATGTAGTTGAAGACGTTGAAGAAACGAACGTCCTGGGCGAGCCATTGGGCCAATGCGAGCAGCATTAGAAAATCTCCAGCAGCATCAGTTTTTCTCCCCTGGGGTGGCAATTGCAGCGAGGGCGTCAGCCACCCGTTCCATTTTCATAAAGCGCGAACCCTTCACCAGCACGGTCGTTTCCGGCCCTAATTCCTTGTCGACCGCAGCAATCAGCTTTTCGACATTGCAGAAGTGTTTGGCGCCTTCGCCGAAGTTGCGCACGGCTTGCTGCGCCGCGTCGCCGAGGGCGTACAGGCGGTCGATGCCCTGGCTCTTGGCGTAACCGCCGATTTCATCGTGGTACTGGCCGCTGGCTTCGCCGATTTCGCCCATGTCGCCGAGCACCAGCAGCTTGCGGCCGATGGTCGAGGCCAACACGTCGATGCCGGCCCGTACGGAATCCGGATTGGCGTTATAGGTGTCATCGAGCAGAACCGCGCCGTGCAGGCCGGCACGCCGCTGCAGGCGCCCCTTGACGCCACGGAAAGCAGCCAGACCGTCGCGCACGGCGGCCAGCGAGACCCCGGCGGCCAGCGCGGCAGCGGCGGCAGCGAGGGCATTGCGCGCATTGTGCACACCCGGCAGCGCCAGCGTCACCTCGACCCGCTCGCCCTGAACCGTCAAGGCGAGATGGTTTTCCAGGCCGTGCAGCTGGCACCGTCCGCTGACATCAGCCGGCTGCTCCAGGCCGAAAGTCATGGCGCGCCGACCGGCGCTCTGCGCGCGCCAGAGGTCGGCCCACACGTCGTCGGCGTTGAACACGGCGACACCATCCGGAGGAAGACCGGTATAAATGCTGCCTTTTTCGGTGGCGATCGCTTCGACCGAGCCCATGCCGGCCAGATGCGCGCGCTGCGCGTTGGTGACCAGCGCGACCGTCGGCCGGGTGATGGCGGCGAGATAGGCGATTTCACCCGGGTGATTCATGCCCATCTCGACGATTGCCGCACGGTGCGTGGCGTTCATTTTCAGCAGGGTGAGCGGCAGACCGATGTCGTTGTTGAAATTGCCCTGGGTGACCAGAATCGCATCGCCAAAAGCCGCTCTCAGGATGCTGGCGATCATTTCCTTGGTCGTCGTTTTGCCATTGCTGCCGGTCACCG
>Ga0207952_1001109_pt1 | contig 13154 bp, 14 predicted proteins | sample SubbioR12Aug_8Ca_FD_184831 | JGI IMG/M metagenome (GOLD analysis project Ga0207952, IMG submission 184831) | Serpentinite rock and fluid subsurface biosphere microbial communities from McLaughlin Reserve, California, USA - CR12Aug_8Ca (SPAdes) | ecosystem: Environmental > Terrestrial > Deep...
TTCCCTTTTTATAATCAGCCACCGCATTGGGATTTTCAGAAATTACTTCATCGATGGTTTTCAAAAGCTCGGTATTATCAAAAATTGTCTCTAGCCCTTCTTCTTTCATTACTTCTTCAGGATCGGCACCTTCCTGTACCATTTTCCGTAAGATATCTTTGGCCTGACGACTGCCGATCTTTCCGCCATCTATTAGATCAACCAGATGGGCTAGGCGTTCCGGCGTGACTTTCAAATCTTTAAAATCAATCTTCAGTTCATTGGCCACTCCTTTTAAGTCGCTTGTCAGATAGTTAAATAGTAAATCTAAACTTTTTTGAGAAGTCTTTTCTTTTTCCATCTCATCGAAAGCCGCTAGCTCGCTCACCGCTTCTTCAAAAAAATTAGCCAGATATTTATCGGTAACTAAAATTTCCGCCTGTCCTTCAGAAAGATTAAACTCCTTCTTGAGGCGCTCTCTTTTGTTCCAGGGTAGCTCGGGGAGATGTCTCTCTAGGTCTTCGATATTAAATAAGGCAGTTTCAAAGGGCGGGAGGTCAGGCTCCGGAAAATACCGATAGTCGTGAGCATCTTCTTTGAGTCGCTGGCTGACGGTCGCTTTCTTCACCTCATTCCAACCACGAGTTTCCTGGACTACTTTTTCACCCTTAGCTAATACTTCTTTCTGGCGAACTGTCTCATACTCGATCGCATCATGAACGGCCTTAAAAGAATTTATATTCTTACACTCAACCTTCGTTCCCATATTTAAACTGATATTCGCCTCAATGCGCATATTCCCCTTTTCCATATCAGCGTTCGAGACATCAAGGGTTTTAAGAATTAATTGAAGTTCACGAGCAAAAGCTACTGCCTGATCAGCGGATCGGAAATCTGGCTCGGTTACAAGCTCCATTAAGGGAATGCTGGATCTATTGAAATCAATCAGAGTTCCTTCGTTCGCGTGCTGCGACCGACCAACGTCCTCCTCAAGGTGAATTCGAGTGATCCGAATGCCCAAAAGACTTCCACCCTCTACAAGGGGTTGGTCGTACTGAGAAATCTGATACCCTTTTGGAAGGTCGGGATAAAAATAGTTTTTACGATCAAACTTGGTGATTGGATTAATCTTTCCACCGATAGCCAACCCTACTTTAATAACTGCCTCGACTGCCTCACGATTTATAGTCGGAAGGGCTCCAGGATGCCCCAGGCAGACAGGACAGGTGTTTACGTTAGGATTCCGCTCATCTGGGTCGTTCTTACAGTCACAAAACATCTTCGTCGCCGTCTTTAGCTCGGCGTGAATTTCGAGACCCATCGTCGGTTCTAGCTTCTTCATGATTTAGAGATTATAAGTCACTCTCGGGGTAAAATAAAGACAATAAAACGACCTTGCGTCGTTTTATTAGTTATCTTCTGTGCTTGTATCACTAGCTTCACAATCACAGTAATCCTTCCCTTCAAATAATAGGCAAATATCCTGGTGTATTTCAGGTGGACCATATGGCCACTCTTCCGGAGGCACTGGATCATTGCTATAATCCTTTCCTTCCGTCGGTCCCCTCCAGCGACCAATGAGTTCTGTCCTCACCTCTTTTCTTTTAGGTACCTCTTCTTTTGACACCTTATGTTCTCTTTTAATCAACAATCTCGATTCCCATCGAGCGAGCAGTACCAGCAATCACCTTCTCGGCTGCCTCAACATCGTTGGCATTCAGATCAATCATTTTCTTTTCAGCAATCTCCCGAAGCTGGGCCTTGGTTACTTTACCAACTTTATCTTTTAAAGGATTAGCGGCACCCTTGGCTGCACCCGCAAACTTCCGAAGAAGAGCTGAAGCTGGGGAAGTTTTGAGCACAAAAGTGAAACTTCGATCTTCATAGATAGTAATCTCGGCTGGAATAATGTCGCCGCCCATGTCTTTAGTGGCATCATTAAACTGCTTACAGAAATCCTGAATGTTCACGCCGTGCTGACCAAGCGCCGGTCCGATTGGTGGTGCTGGGTTAGCTTTGGCTGCTTCGATCTGCAATTTTAAAACTGTTTTTACGATTTTTGCCATAAGTATAAATTAAACCTTCTTAACCTGGAGTGAGTCGAGTTCAACGGCGGTGTCTCGTCCAAAGATCGGCACCATTACCTTGATCCGACCTCGCTCTGCATCAACCTCCTCAACCTTGCCGTCATAGTCTTTAAACGGCCCGTCTGTGATTTTTACCAGGTCGCCCACCTCAATGTCAATATTCATTTTCGGAGCCTCCTCACCCATGCGGTTCAAAAGTGAATCAACTTCGGTACGAGATAACGGGGTTGGCTTGGTGCTGTCAGCTCCCACAAAGTTCGTTACCCGAGGGGTGTTCCGAACCACATACCAAGAATCCTCACTCAAAATCATTTCAACCAAGACGTAACCAGGATATATCTTCTCCTCAATTGTCTGGCGACGGCCACCACGCACTCGAATTTTCTTTTCCTTAGGAACAATAACATTAAAAATCTTGTCTTCCATAGACAAGGACTCAACGCGTTGCTTCAGATATCGGGCCACCGCCTCCTCATAACCAGCATAGGTATGAATCGCGTACCACTGTCGTCCCAGTTCAGTTGTTGTGTCTTTTTCTTCAGCCATTTTAATTTTTATGCCTTATCCGCCAATAATGAAAATACTAAGGACGTAATAGAGGGCAGCATCGAATACTCCCAAGAGAGCGGCCAGTATCACAGAAAAACCGACCACTACGCCGGTTAGATAAATTGCCTCGCTTCGTGGTGGCCAGTTCACGTGCCGCCACTCCTCCTGAGACTCCTGAAAAAAGATTTTAATGCGCTCAAACATTGCTTCGTATAAGGTTCTATGTAATCAGAATTAGTCCTAAATGTCAAGATTTTTTACGTTCAAAGCATGAGTCTGGATGAACTGACGGCGTGGTCCCACCTCATCACCCATTAGAACATCAAAGAGATTGCTGGCTTCCTCTGCCTCGTTGATTTCCACTTGTTTTAGGAAGCGGTGTTCGGGATCCATGCTGGTATCCCAAAGCTGCTCTGGGTTCATTTCTCCAAGACCCTTGTACCGCTGGATAACAATACCAGAAGAACGCTTGATCTCCCCTCCCTCTCCCGGCTCAGTCTCAGCTTCCTCTTCGCTCACCTCTTCCTTCTTGGCTTTTGCGGCCGCACCAGACTGTTTCGCTTTTTCAAGAATCATAACGATCTTGTCTTTTTCTTCATCGGTATATACATAATGAACCGCCTTACCTGACTGAATGCGGTAGAGCGGTGGCATACCGATATATAAATAACCAGCTTCGATGATCGGAACAAAGTAACGATAGAAAAGGGTAAGAAGAAGAGTCCGAATGTGGGCACCATCGACGTCAGCATCGGTCATGATAATGATCTTGTGATAACGAATCTTCGAAAGATCAAACTCCTCGGCCACAGCCGTTCCAATCGCAACAACAAGATTACGAACTTCCTGGTTCGCAAGAATTTTATCAAGACGAGACTTCTCAACGTTTAAAATCTTTCCACGGAGAGGCAGGATCGCCTGTGTGTGTCTGTCTCTACCCTGCTTAGCACTACCACCGGCAGAATCTCCCTCAACAATGAAAAGCTCGGACTCTTCGGCTTTCCGACTCGAACAGTCTGCCAGTTTTCCCGGTAAAGTCATTCCCTCAAGAGCTCCCTTTCTTAAAACAGTTTCCTTGGCAGCTTTGGCAGCTTTTCGAGCTTTGGCGGCAAGCAAAACCTTCTCAATGATGCGACGGGCCTCGCTCGGCCGTTTCTCCATAAACTCCTTCAAAGCCTCGTAGACAACAGCCTCCGTCGAAGTACGTGCCTCTGGATTTCCGAGACGAGCTTTTGTTTGTCCTTCAAACTGTGGTTCCCGTAGTTTCACCGAGACAACTGCCATCAAACCCTCGCGAGTATCATCACTCGTTAAATTTTCATCTTTTTCTTTCAGGTATTTTTCGGCACGAGCATAGTTATTCAAAGTTCTCGTGAGCGCTGTTCTAAAACCAGTGAGATGCATTCCCCCATCCGGAGTATGAATATTGTTAGCAAAACTCAACTCCTTGGTTTCCAGATCATCAATAAAAAGAAAAGCGGCCTCTACTTCGATATTATCCTGTTCTTTATTCACATAAAAAACTTCTTCCTGAAGCTGTTTTCTCTTTCTTCCAATATGTTTTAAGAAAGACTGGAGCCCGCCCTCAAAATAAAAACCATGAGCGGCATGAACAGATTCTCTGCGATCAAAAAAGTTGATTCGTACTCCTTTCACTAAATAGGTGCGCTGGCGAAGAAAATCGATAACGCGCTTGGCATCAAACTCTGTTTTTTCAAAAATAGTTGGGTCGGGAGAGAACGTTACTTTCGTACCAGTACTTTTCGAAGTGCCAACTTTTTTTACCTTACTCTTCGGCTTGCCTCTTTCGTACTCCTGAACATAAAGCCCGCCATCGCGAGAAACCTCCACCTTGGTCCAGGTAGAGAGTGCATTCACCACCGAAACACCGACACCGTGAAGACCACCAGCAACCTTATAGGAATCTCCTCCGAACTTACCACCGGCGTGAAGCGTGGTTAAAACCACCTCAAGAGCAGAAACCTTAGTCTGCGGATGAATATCTACAGGAATACCACGACCGTCATCGGTTACACTCACTAAATTTCCCGGCAGAAGCTCAACGGTGATATTTTTGGCGTGCCCTGCCATCGCCTCGTCAGTCGAGTTGTCGACGACCTCCCAAATTAAGTGGTGCAAACCATCGGGTCCCGTGGAACCGATGTACATACCAGGTCGCTTTCGGACAGGCTCAAGACCTTCTAATACATAGATATCTTTAGCACTATACGAACTATTGTTTTTTGTTTTGTCGATTTTGTCTTTAGATTCCTTAGCCATTGTTGATTTAAAAACAGCCCGAAATATGAGGCTCGTTACTCGCCAATTCTAGCATAATGAGGGCCTAAAAGCAAAAGAAAATATACCCTCTTTTTACCCCGGAAAACGCCTAAAAAAGCTAGGTTTTACCTTCTTTTTTGGCGTGGTATTATGAACCTCATGGAACCTATTTTGATCATTGGTGCTATCGTCCTCGGCTTTGTTGTTTTATTTTTTTTACTCAAACCCACTCGCCTTAAAGATGATGGGCACTCTCTCCTTTTCCTTCAGAACCAGATCAACGAACTGAGCCGAACAATTGACTCAAAACTAACCGAATCAAGCCGGATGGCTCAGTCTCAGTTCGGAGAAAGCACTAAGATTATTCGGGAGATTACCCAAGAACTAACCCGAGTTAATGAAGGACAAAAACAGGTTATAAATGTGACTGAACAATTAAAAAATCTTCAGGATATTCTTAAAAATCCCAAGCAGCGAGGCGTTCTCGGTGAGTACTACCTCGAAACTGTCCTCAGCAATGTACTCCCTCCTGGAAGCTATCAGGTACAGTACCCTTTCAAAGACGGAACAATTGTTGATGCGGTAGTTTTTTATCAGGAAAAAGTCATTCCCATTGATTCAAAATTTAGCCTTGAGAACTATAATCGACTTATCCATACATCCGATGAGATCGAACGGAAGAGATACGAAGAAGCGCTCCGCCAGGATCTCAAAAACCGCATTGACGAGACATCAAAATATATCAAACCATCGGAGGATACGATGGAGTTCGCCTTTATGTTTATTCCTTCCGAGGCACTCTACTACGACCTTTTAATCAATAAGGTTGGCTCCGTCACAGCGCGAGACTTGATTTCTTATGCCTCTTCAGAGAAAAAAGTGATCATCGTCTCCCCCACTTCCTTCCTTGCCTATCTTCAGACTGTTCTTCAGGGAATGCGTCAGGCAAATATTCAGAAATCCACTGAACAGATTTTGAAAAATGTTGGAGATCTCGGAAGGCACCTCGTGACCTATGATGATTACTTCCAAAAACTGGGAAAACATCTTGGCACCTCAGTTAGCATGTATAATCAAGCCTCTAAAGAATTCAAGAAGATTGATAAAGACGTAATGAAGATTAGCGGCGAGGCAATGAATATCGAACCAAACCTTCTCCAGGGGCCAGAGGACGACACGATCTAACATAATAAAAAACGGCTTAGGCCGTTTTTTATCGTTTCTTTTTTCGAAGGAAAGTCGGGATATCCCAAACGTCCTCATCTTTTTTCTTGGATGAATCCGGAGCTGGTTTTTTAACTTCTTTTGGTGGCAGTGGACCCTCTACGTCTCCAAACCCAAGACTAAGATTTTTTTCTGGGGCTTTTTCTATCATCCGATCGAGCGGAGCAATGTCTCCAAAACTCTGGCGCATCATATCGGACTTATTATCAAACAAAGATCCGGGCTGTATACCGGCACCGCTAAAGCCAGTGGCGATAAGGGTTATTTTCAACTGCTTCTCCTTAAGGTGCTTGTCGTGATAGGCGCCGAAGATAATACGAGCTGCTGGATCGGCGGTCTGCGCCACCAATTTTGCTGCATCATTCACCTCGCTCATTTTTAAGTCACGCCCAGAAATACCGAAGAGAATTCCCTTTGCTCCTTCGGGGTTTACCTCGAGAAGCGGAGAGCGAAGGGCCTGCTCCACCGCGGCGATAGCCCGATCCTGACCACTGGCAATACCAACTCCTACGATAGCTGATCCGGCATCCTGAAGAATGGCTTTTACGTCGGCAAAATCAACATTGATCATTCCCGGAGTAAGCACCAGTTCAACGATACCCTGAAGCGCATGACGCAGTACATCGTCGATAGCCTCAAACGCTTTTACAATAGGCGTGTCCTTACTAATAATGGTGAAAATACGATCATTAGGAACAACGATTAGGGCGTCCACTTTATCCTTAAGACGCATAATACCGTCCTGAGCAATTCGCTCACGCTGTCCCCCTTCAAACGTAAACGGCTTAGTCACAAACGCGAGAGTGAGCGCTCCCATCTGTTTAGCAATTTCCGCAACAACGGGGGTTGCACCAGTTCCGGTTCCTCCTCCTAAGCCAGCAGCGAGAAAAACAAGATCAGCACCGTGAAGAGCTTCAGCAATTTCTGAACGATTTTCTTCGGCAGCTTGCTTGCCCAAATCTGGATTCATGCCCGTTCCCAAGCCCTTGGTCAGGTTGCGGCCAATATAAATTTTCTTCTTAACATCACAGTGATCGAGATCCTGGTGATCAGTGTTGATGGCCATGAAATCAATGCCCCGGACAAACTGTCGGCTCATCCGAGAGACTGCATTTCCACCACCACCCCCAATCCCAACTACCTTAATCCGGGCAAAGGCATTTCCCATACCACTCTGGGTCTGGTTACTATTTTTTGGTCGGCTCGTTCGTTTAGTTTTCTTCATAGAAATTCACTTATATATACCACTCTTTCAGTGCTTCCTCAAGATACCCTCGGACTTCCTTCGGGGAATTACGGGAGGAAGTACCGTAAAAGCTGTTTAACCCCTCCATATCGCTGTTTCTTCTTAAACCACCCCTCCTCATCCCCTCCCCAAAGCACAAGCCCCAGAACATTCACATACTCAGGATCATCAAAAACCTCACCCATTCCCTCGGCGCCAAACCAATCATTGCGGTCAGCCACTAGTCCAATTTGGGCGGCTAAACGAAGTTCCTGTTTTGCCAGATCCGCAATACCAGGAAGCTTTGCTCCGCCACCCACAAGAACCACTCCTCCGGCCAGTTGTCCGGCCCGACCCATCAGTTTCAACTCCGATTGGACGAACTCCAAAATCTCTGAAGTTCGAGCTTCAATAATCTCTGAAACCAGTCTTCGCGAAACAGGCCCATGTCCTTCACCGCATATTTTTTTAAGATCGATGGTGTCCCTCACACCTACATCGCTCGGCACCGCATAACCATAGTTCAGCTTAATGCTCTCAGCAGCAGCAACGGGAATCTTCAACCCAATCGCAATGTCATTTGTAATATTAGCCGCGCCCATTGGAAAAACCGCAGCTCCAAGCAATTTATTCTCCTCATAGACCACCATGCCTGTTGTGCCATGCCCAATATCCACAAGCACCGTTCCTAAGTCTCTCTGAACTTTGCTTAGGGCCGCTCGAGCTGAAATCAGCGGATCAAAAGCCATACCCTTAATAAATCCGCCATTCAACTGAATAGCCTTAATAAGACTTTTTACGTGTGGCTCAAAAGCATCAATAACGAGGGTTGTAACTTCAAGCCGACTACCGCCAAGACCAACAGGTTCCGTAATATCACCGACACCATCCACAATGAACTCTTTGGTTATCGTGTGGACGATCATCCGGTTAGAACCAAGATTCAAAATCTGACTAGCCCGAACAACTCGATCAATATCATCCTGATAAATTTCACTGTCCGCTCGAGAAACCGCAGCCACACCACGTGAGTGCTGAGCTCTAACCTGAGATGTTCCAATATTTACATAAATATTTTTTACTGCTGATTTCGAAATATCTCGAATCTGGGGAAAAACGCGAGACAAAGCCTGTACCGTTTCCGTCAGGTCGTGAACTGCTCCTTTCTTGAGACCCAGCGATCGCTCTTTAAAAACCTTGAGAACGTTAGGATGACCGTTTCGATTTTCAGCAACGACTACCTTAATCTCCGATGTTCCAATATCTATTCCAGTAATAATTTCTGCCATTCTTAAAAGAATCGTTACTCATCGTTGATAGCTTTTTCTACTCTCTGAGTTAAGCGATCCATCTCCATCTTATCACGCTCCTTCTCATGGTGGTAGCCTAATAAATGCAAGATACTGTGGATGAGTAGTGGTGAAATGTTCTGAATCTTATAAGCGGTGATATCTGAATTAATCAGAATCTCCCCCAAAGACTCGTGGGAGTTTTTTGGTCCCGGGAAACGCTCTCCGGGCTCGAAAGAAAGAGTATTGGCCGGTCCAGTTTTTTTCTTCAGATACTGTCGCTTCAGGGCAACCATTTCGGGATTTTTAAGAAACGTAATATCCAGTGTTTTTGCCTGAAGGCGGAAATGGCCCAAAACTAATTGGGCAATTTTTTGAACCGAGAGACGAAGATGAGGACGGCGGTTGAGACCGTAGACGATGATACGATTAGCCATTAAGAACTTCCTTCACTACTTCACTTACTATTTTGCCATCAGCCTTTCCCTTCAACTCCGCCATCACTCCCTTCATCAGATTATTAAAGTCAGTTAACCCCTCTTCTTTTAGTTTTTTCACTACCGCAACAACTTCGTCTCGGCCAAGCTCAGGAGGAAGATAGGTTTTGATGATCTCCATTGCTTTTTCTTCTTTTGAGACAAGATCATTTCTACCCGCATCTCTAAACATCTGAATGGCTTCGTTCCGACGTTTGGCCTCACCTTTGAAAACCGCCAGAATGGATTCGTCCGATAAAATACCTGTTCCACCGTCACCTCGATTCTTAATTTCTTCATTCTGAATCTGCGATAACAAAAAACGAAGGGTAGATACCAGTTCGGCATTCCCTTTTTTCATGGCGTTCTTCAGATCCTCCGAAAGACGCTCTTTAATCATCGTATTTTACGCTGTGCGAGTGACCGGCTTCCGCTCGGGTCTTTCCTCGGCTGATTTAACAAGGCGATGCAAAGCAGATCTCCGAATTTTGAGCTTGTTTTGAGGACGATCGTGAAAACGTCGCTTGCGAGTCTCTTGAGTAATACCGCTTCGTCTCACCTTTTTGCTGAAACGAAAAATCAAGGCGTTTACTGTCTCTCCTTCTTTTTTATTAACGTGAATCATAGTGATTAAATGTTGGCTTTGATCTTCTCTGCTATTTTGGAAAGTGATTCCTGGGGCGGATTGTCCACCACCGACTGAATTGCTTTCCCACCATCATGCTCGAATCGAGGCAAGAGATGAATATGCAAATGATCAACTTCCTGGCCACTTACCCTACCCTGATTTATGCCTATCGTCAACCCAGGAGCACCCAATGCTTTCTCTGTGCCAGCAGCTATTTTCTGAAGAGCGAGGAATAATCCTGGCACCTCAGTGGCCGGCAGAGTCACAAGAGTTGGGGCGTGAAATCGGGGAATAAGAACCACATGGCCGGGGGCGCGAGGGAAAATATCAAGAAACGCCACGACGCTATCGTCTTCATATACTCGCTCCGCCGGAACCTCTCCTTTAATAATGGGACAAAAAAGACACTCCTCCATGCTTACTCCGTGTACATTTTCCAACGACGTCTAATTTCCTCTTCAATTTTATCCACCCGAACAGTTTCCTGCGAACCAGTCCTCAAGTCTCGGACAATAACACTTTCTTCATAGATCTCTTTTTGACCAAGAATGAGAGCAAACACTGCTTTTTCACGATCAGCAATTTTGAGCTGTGCCTTCAGAGACTCCTTACCAAGAGACTCAACGATCTGGAGATTTGTGTTTCGAAGACTATCAATGAGCTTGAATGCCTTCTTTTTAGCCAGCTCACCAACGTGAACCACGAAAATTTTCCGGGCAGGCCGCTCGGCTAACTTAACTCCCTGTGTTTTCATAGCCAGAACGAGACGCTCCCAGCCAGTCCCAAATCCAACTGCGGGAGTAGCCCTTCCCCCAATCATTTCTGCAAGATAGTCATACCGGCCACCAGAAAGAATGGCTCCGATATCACTTCCTTCAATAAAGAATTCAAAGACTGTTCGATTGTAGTAATCCATTCCACGCACCAAGGTGTGGTCGAGAAGATAAGGAATAGAAAGTTCGTCAAGGTACTCAAAAACACCGCGGAAGTGACGACTACACGGAGCACACAGTTTGTCTAAAATATTCGGAGCCTGAGCTTTGAGGGGCTGACACTTTTCATTTTTACAGTCCAAAAGACGTAGCGGATTTGTTGCGAGACGACGCTCACAGTCCTTACAGATCTCCTTTTCGTACTTCTTATAGTAGGCCTGGAGCTGAGCGCGATATGTAGGCCGGCAAGTTCGGCAACCCATTGAGTTAATCTTCAAAACCCAATCTTTGATCTTGAGGTCCGAGATTAAGTGACTCGCAATCGCAATAACTTCTCCGTCGTAGAGTGGGTCGCTTAAACCCCCAAGAATTTCAAAACCCGTCTGGGTGTGCTGGCGATATCGCCCGGCCTGAGGATTCTCGTGTCGAAAAATTGGTCCTTCATAAAATAACTTTTGCGGCTGCCCCTTACTACTCAAGCCGTGTTCAAGATAAGCACGCAACGTTGGAGCGGTACCTTCGGGACGAAGAGCCAAAAGATCTCCTCCTTTTGTTTTTAGAGTATACATTTCCTTTCCAACCAGATCAGTTTCCTCTCCCACGCCACGCATAAAAAGTTCTGCGTGTTCTAAAATTGGGGTCTCAATTCTGCCGAAACCATAAAATTCAGCCAGATCTTTGCCCACCTGACGAACGCGATCGCGCCATGCCTGATCCTCCGGCAGTCCGTCGTGCATTCCTTTTGGTGAATGAACGAGTCGAACTTCAGCCTTCTTGACTGGAGCTTTCTTAGTGATGGCTTTTGTTTTCTTTTCTTTTTCGGGCATAGATTATGAGGTTATTGATAGCTTGGAGCAGTGAAAGCCGAAATTGAACGTGGCGGCCAGAGACGGAGCCTAACAAGTCCAATTACATCTTTTTTGGGTAGTACTCCCCAGTTCCGGGAATCATAACTGAAGAGACGATTATCTCCAAGTACGAAGTACTCGCCTTCCTTAAGCTGGATGTCCGAAGCTCCAGAGGTAATTAGATCATCACTGAGATAGGTTTCGTCTAAAATCTTCCCATTTGGATACTCCGCATTATAAATAGTAATAACATTATCCTGCAGTTTAACCCGCTCTCCAGGTAAACCAATAATTCTTTTTATGAAAAAAGTTGCTTCGTTTTGAGGATAGCGAAAAACTGTTACCTCGCCTCGATAAGGATTCCGGAAGCGGTATGAAAGCTCGTCTATTAAAAGATAGTCCCCGTTCATAAAAGTAGGAACCATGCTATTACCACTTACGAGAAAGGGCTGTACGAGATAGCTCCTAATGAGGAAAACAGCAACTAACGCAATAACAGCCACCTCTACGATCTCTGCTAAGGAAACGAGTAGTTTACGGACCATGTATTTTTGAGGTAAGGTTCATCTATCATATAATAAGAAGCAATGAATGACAAGATTTTATTAATTATTGGATTAGGAAATCCGGGCAAAGAGTATGCTGCCACGTATCATAATGTGGGCCAACAGTTTTTAAGCTATCTTCCCTATGGGAAAAAAGCGATGCGCTCCCAACCTCTCTTCTCTTCAGAGGAGGTCGTCCTCGAAAAAAGCGACTTCGTAGTGCAGTTGATCTACCCCAAAACCTATATGAACGATTCGGGAAGAGCAGTAAAGGCAGCTCTGAAGCATTTTCACACCTCGCCCCAGGCTCTTTTGATTATTCATGATGATTTTGATATTCCGCTCGGTGAGTTTCGACACATGAAAAATCGAGGTAGCGCTGGACACCACGGTATCGATTCGATTATTCAAGAACTAAAAACAAAAGACTTCGCACGAATCCGTATTGGAGTAAGGACGTCGAAAGAAAAAGCGAGTGAACTAGCCCTTAAGAAAATATCTGTTAAGGATAAAAAAGTGCTTCAAGGAGTATTTGGGGGTATCCAGGAGAAGGTCATTGAAAAAGCATAACCCTCGATGTCTTTCCTGATGCCCGAAAGAGGGAGGTCAATATTCTGATATCCTCCATCCCTCAAGCTATTTTTGAAAAGTATAATCTTATCTTCTGAAGGAGCTCTGCCGGACATATTCACTCCCCCACCTCCCGCTAATTTCATATTGTTAATGGCCACACTACTCGAGCTGGCCCGACTAGAAAGATCCTGAATCAACGATCCTCTCAAGGTTTCTGAAGATCGCAATGACTGCATGAGGGCAATATCGGCATTGAATTTTTTAGCTTGAGCTTGGAGGGCTAGAAAGCTGGCCTGATCCTCAGAAGAAGGCCTGATTGCTTGGGTCGCTTCCACATTCCGAATCTCTCTAATAATAAGAAACTCGGTAGTCGCCATAGCAAGAAGGATGAATCCGAGTACGGTTGGTACGACGATTCTCCAGAGAAGGAGAAAATCGACAAAGCGTTCTCGGCCAAACATCTGATGAACGGTATTCCCAAGAAGACTCAGTTCTTCATCTTCCTTATTTACCGATACC
>Ga0207952_1001110_pt1 | contig 13150 bp, 8 predicted proteins | sample SubbioR12Aug_8Ca_FD_184831 | JGI IMG/M metagenome (GOLD analysis project Ga0207952, IMG submission 184831) | Serpentinite rock and fluid subsurface biosphere microbial communities from McLaughlin Reserve, California, USA - CR12Aug_8Ca (SPAdes) | ecosystem: Environmental > Terrestrial > Deep...
TCAAAGCGCCGAAAATCGGCGATCGTAAACGGCATTGTATTGCATTAATACTATGCTGTTTATGATCGTCAATTTGTCGACAGTTTTCACGCAGCTCAAATATGAAATTATTTATTGCGTTTGGTATTAGTTTTTTTACATTGGAGATATTCAAGATTAGCCTGAGGATTTATTCATTTTAAATAGGGGTTCTTTGATCTTTCGATAGGTCTCCCCATCTTGATTCGCCTCAAGAGCTGCTTGTTGTTTAAGTTCTGTGTATTTTTGAACTGCTTCCGGATGCCCCTTAAGGTAGTCTCTAAATTCAATGAGCCCTTTCCATTCGCTGCTCTCAGGATAGGTTAAATGCACGTGGTATCTTCTTATACCCTCTTCCAGATCGGGCAAGTCGATTCTAAAAAATAATCGTTCTGGGGTGCTGCCAGAGAGCCTGAATAGGTATCCTAAACCTTGAAGTTGCTCAGAGGCTATATCTAGATCCTTTTTATTGACGGCTATAGCGATGTCTATGATTCCCTTTCCCCCTAAGTTAGGGACAGCTGTACTACCTATGTGCTCAATAGATAAAGCGATTTTAATTGCAGAAGCGATGCGTTCTTTTTCTCGATGAAAAAGCTCCGGAAATAGGGTGCTGTAGGGTTTAAAGGTGTATTTGCCAGGTGACTTCAGTCGATACAGGACGTGCTTTCTCAGTCGGTGACCTTCTGGAAGCTTCGGATGATCGAAATCTTCTTTTGGGTCGTGATGCATGCCGATGCCTTCCATAACATGTCTAGAGCGCATATTTTGTACGGCTGTAAAAGAAACAATCTCTTTGAAGTGCAGTGTTGTAAACCCATAGTGCAATGCAGCTCGGGCTCCTTCGGTCGCATAACCTTTTCCCCAATAATCAAAAGCTAGTCTCCATCCGATTTCCACAGCAGGAGCAAAAGGGACTGCAAGCGTAGATGGATCTAGAGTATTCAAACCTATAAAACCAATAAACTCTGCAATACCAAGGACAGAAACAGCCCAAAACCCACATCCATTTTCCTCGATCTTAGTTTGCATTCTTTTTGCTAGTTGATCGCTATCCTCTCTGCTTAAAGTAGAGGGAAAATATTCCATGACTCGTGGATCAGCGTTTAGCTTAGCAAAAGGCTCGAGATCTTCCTGTCGCCACTGACGCAAGACAAGACGGTCTGTTTTAATTATGGGCAGTTCTTTCATAAAATATATTTTTCACAAAGGCGCAATGGTATAGTCGATTCAATTGAATCGACTATACAGTGTAATCGGAGTACGATTTTCGAGTCTTCTACTAGATGAGTAATAGGGGAGGCTAGCTCTAGAGCCATGAGATTCTATGAGAGACAAGTGGTACTGGCTTTAGTAAGCTAGAGGAGGTTCCCTTACTCTTTTTCTAGGATAGTGTTTCTAAAATGAGAGATGCAGGTGACAGTTCTTCTTAAGAGTTCCGGTTCCGCACGAGTCTGTATCTGCCCTTCACGTCCATATAAGCGTTGGGATTGCTCAAGCCAGATCAAAGAAGCTATATAAGATTGTTGTAAATTTTGGAGCTCACCTGGGGGGATTTTTAACAAATTTTTACTCGCAAGCCACTGCATCCTATCCACTGTATTCTTAGGGAGCTGAGAAAAGTCTTCCCAGCTTAGTTTGCCTGTATTTACCCATTTAAAAATCTTATAGGCCAAAGTGTATTGAACAACTCTTAAGAGGGGAAATTTTGTGGCTTTGACTCTTTCGCCATCATAATTGACTAGTCCGGTCTCTAAGGACAAATCTGTACTCTGATTTTGTAGGATGCGATCGAGTCCATGGAGGTGTTGCTTTATATTGTGTTTGTAAAAGTCCCTAATAAGGTGGCCGGATCCTGGTGTATAGAGCGTTTTAAAGTACCGGCTTTTGTAATCTTCAAAAACAGAAGGATTCCCGGCTAAATGCAAGGCATCTAGACCTATAGTTGGAAAAGGGCGAACTTTTTGAGGTTTTGAGGGATCTTTTTCTTCACTATAGCAAAGGAGATTGTCTGAGTCTAAACACTTGAGTTCCCATTCCTGACAAAATAGGATGGGGTGATCGGTGATAAATTTTTGAATTTTAGCTATCAATGTGGATTGGACATTTGCCTTTTCATCCACGAGGACAATGAGGTCGAAAGGGGAGGCTGCCGCTCTCATTTTTTCTTCCCTGCCGTCACTGCCCGTAGTTGCTATGCATATGTGGGGTTGGCCTGCTAATTCTGGTAGTTCTTGAGCGAGGATTTTTTGCATTACTAGGAGCACTCTCTGATTGTATCCAGTCAGGGCCTCGGAAAAAACATGGGGATTAAAATCTTCAATAGAAGTGTCTTCTGGCAAGGGAAATGGGAGGATAGGGCTTTCAGGAACGCCTACGGGAGTGAAAAATTTATTTGACGATTTTAAAGATACAAAAAAACGTTCTTGCCAATCAAGCTGTGGTAATCTTCTAGTAGTTATAGTAGACATTGTAAATCCGCTTTCAATGCAATGTATTCTATCTTATCTTTGTTTGTTTTTTATTAAGTTTTTGTTTTTCAAAAAGCGACAAGATTTTAATTCATTCGTGCATTCTAGAAAAGATATATAAAAAATTTTGGCATCTAGAGAAAAAGTGATGCTAAATATTACCTGCTTACTGTTCCGGCCAATAATACCAAACGCAACAAATAACTTCACATTTGAGCCGCGTCAAAGCGCCGAAAATCGGCGATCGTAAACGGCATTGTATTGCATTAATACTATGCTGTTTATGATCGTCAATTTGTCGACAGTTTTCACGCAGCTCAAATATGAAATTATTTATTGCGTTTGGTATAACTTCTCAGTTACATGGTGAATGAGATCGGTATTGAATTTTTGATAAAATTTGGACTCGATGGCCCAACAATGCCAATACAGGGGAATTTTCCAGATCTTATTAGCATAGAGCTGTAGTAACCGCTTGTCTCTTAACTCATCGATAATATCGATCCTAGGAATGAGGCCATAACCATATCCCAAAAGAGCGAATGTTTTAAATCCTTTTACCGAAGGAACGATTTGATAGTTTAATTCTGTCCCATTCAAGCTGAAAAATTTCTCAAGATATCTCTCATGTAGTTGATCATTGTGGTCAAATTTTAAGGCTGGGGCATTGCGCAGGCATTGTTTAGGAGTGCCTGCGGAAAAATAGGTCCTTGCAAATTCTGGGGATGCCACAAGTGCGTACTCCATAGTCCCTAAATAGTGTGCTTTGCCTCCTAAGATTTCCTTCTCAGAAGTGGATACACAAGCAGATACCAATCCATTTTTTAGGTAATCCAAGGTTCGTTCTTGATCATCAGCAACCACTTCTAGAATGATGTTTTTAAACATAGTGGTCTCTTTGATCAAATCTAAAAACCACGTCTCTAAGCTATCTCGATTCAGAGCAATAGAGATACGTGGTGTGATCTTACTTGTATCAATATGTGTTTTTAAGTCCTCTTCGAGCAGACAAATTTGTTTAAAATGCCTAATGAGTTGTTTTCCCAATTCTGTAGGACGATAAGGCTGTGTTCGGATAAGGACAGGTTCTCCATAGTGAGTTTCCAATCCTTTAATTCTTTGAGAGACAGCAGATTGAGTGATATGTAACTTTTTTGCTGCGGCTTCAAAGCTTTGTAGCTCTTGCACCATGTGTAGAGCTTCGATCCCTCTATAGTCCAACATATTTACCAATTAATTAATCTTATCAATCATGAAATCTATTAATTTTACTTATACATAATCGTAGATTAAAATAGGAGTATATTTTGAGATTACCGAAGAAATTTGCCTTCGGAATCTCTATCGTGTCCATAATATCAGTGAGGTGCCCGATGAGGATGAGTATAGATAATGAAATTTTAGAGAAATACCCGGAGGTTGAAATTGGCTATCTGATAGCTCGCGTTTCTGTAAAAAAAAGTGATGCTTTCGTAGAAAATCTAAAACAAGGTTTGAGGCTACACCTTCAAGATCAAGGGATCGATGCTACGAATTTTGTGGCTCACCCAAGCATTTCTCTTTGGAGAGAGATCTACGAAGAAGATTTTCATGTGAAAGCAAAAACATATCGCTCTTCGATAGAAGCCTTGCTCCGGAGAGTGGTTACTGGTAAGGGGGTCTGGAATATCTGTTCTGTTGTCGATCTGTACAACTGTTGTTCGATTCTGTCATTGTTGCCTATGGGAGGGTATGATCTAGATAAAATTTCTGGGGATATCTGTATTCGGTACAGCAAAAATGCAGAACCTTTCTTAGCTCTAGGGGAAAGAGAAAAAATAGAGACTCAGCCCAATCAGGTTGTCTATGCGGATGATAAAAGGGTCATTTGTTGGCTTTGGAATCACAAGGATGCAGTTGAGACCTGTATTGATGAAAGTACGCAACGTGTAGTGTTTTTTGTTGATTCCTTTGAGTCCGATAGGGTCCAAACCGCTTTAAGGCAACTAGCAGAAAAGTTAGGACACATTCAATGTGTCCCTCTAGAATTTGGGATACTCAATAGAATTTCCCCTCAAGCGTATATAACATGTTTATCTGAGCAAATATGCTTTTGATGCTATTAAAGGGATTTAGTGTGAGTGGAAGTTTAATTGTGGCCATTGGAGCGCAGAATGCTTTTGTAATTCGGCAGGGGCTACTACGTCGCCATCTTTTATTGACTGCCCTTCTGTGCTCTCTCATCGATGCTCTATTGATTATTTTGGGTGTTTTAGGTTTTGGGCAGATCGTTTCCTCGTATCCTGGGCTAGTTGAATTATCTAAGTGGTTTGCCATCATTTTTCTCGGATTTTATGGAGCGGTTTCTTTGAAGTCAGCATTTAAGCCGAAATCTTTAGAAGGAGCGGAAGAAAAGCCCTTTCCTTCTAGAAAGAAAACCATCTTATTGCTTCTTGCTTTGAGCTTACTCAATCCCCATGTGTATTTGGATACTGTTATCTTGTTGGGAAGCATAGCTTCACAACAGCCTGTACATGAGCAGATGTATTTTGCTTTGGGGGCTGTGAGTGCCTCTTTTGTATGGTTCTTTGCAATCACCTATGGGAGTCGCTTTCTCTCTCCTTTTTTACGCAAGCAAAGTTCTTGGAGAATCATCGATGGTGTAGTTGCTCTGACTATGTGGGGGATTGCGATGACCCTGTTGATAGGAGAGTAAGGGTGTTGAGAGCTCTTTGTAGATGTTAAGCAGATTGTTCTAGAGGAGTCGTTTCTTTTATCTTTTGCTCTAGTTTTAATCTAAATTCCCTACAAACATCGGCCATTTCTTGTTCTGAGACATTGCCGCTAGGATAAAGAGACATCATTGTCCATGTAAGGGCGATCGTTTGTGGGTCAACTGCAACCACTTGTTCATGCGAATGAAATACAGTTTGTCCAAGGGCAGGATCATCTTGTGTGTATACAACCACTTCGCATTCAGGATGAGTCTCTTTTAAAACAGCAACTAGAGCTTTTCTTAGAATGCTGATATCGTGGATTTCTTCAGGAGTAAGTCCATACACTTTCTCGGTATGTCTGTGAGGTAGAATGAGAAAACAGGAACCAGCTTTTGCTCCTTTACGCATATTATAAAATACATTCGCTCTTCCGTATTGGTACACGAGTTGGCGATCCACGATGCTGCTATCACAAAAAAAGCATTTGTCCACAGTTACAGGTTTAATGGTTTCTGGAATGTCCGTTGGCATGATAGCTTCAAAGGTTGTTTGGTCTGCAATCACACCGCCTTGATCTTGTAATAGCTCAAGTAATTGATGGTATAGCACCTTATCTGCTTCTTGTTGGTGAGACTCTTTTCTACAGTAAGGAAAAGTGATTTTCGTATCTGTTTCAGTAAGAGGGGTCTGCTCTTTTTGAAATGCTGCTTGCCAGACTGTTGCCTGATCTGAAATTTCCTCAGGTGGGATTTTATAGGCGATAGGGGAAAGATTTGCAGTTCGGAATAAGACATAACGGTTGCTATCGACTTTATCCACTATATTTTTTATGTCGTTAAAACCTGGAAGATGGGGGATGATTTCGACCACATAGCGATCAAAATGTCCTTGTTGTGGAGTATCAAATTGGGCAACGACGAACCCTCGAATGGCAAGGGTTTTGTAAATCTCAGCAATGGTTTTGATTGTGGCGAATAACTCTACGTTTTCGTCTTCATGGATATCTGTAATACCCTGAATGTCTCGGCGGTTTAGTGCAATCGTAAGATGATGAGGTACTCGAGGTGTTTCTGGGTAGAAAACGGTCAAGGTTTTCGTTTGATGCACTACAGTGTTTAAAAGGTTCCCTGTGCCAGGATTACGTAAAGGAACCACTTTTCTGGAACTTAAAGTCTCATCATATTGCAAATCTAAGGTCATTGCAGTTGTTGAAGCAGAAATACGACGTCTGATTTCGTCTAAATGCAAAGGTTCTAGAGCCTTTTCTAAGGCGATTTTTGATGGAAAAACGATTGTATTTGCAGGGGGCATAGTCAAAGTAGTCATCAAAACTCCTATACAGGTAAGAAATTTCAACATAACAGGCCTTATGAAGATGCCTGGGTGAGGTAAGCCTCAGCCAATCTGTGAAGGGTGATATATTGGCCGAGTTTAGCAACGCAGCGTGTTCTTTGTAGAGAAAGGCGATAGACAATTTCCTCAATGCTGAAGGCGTCTCCTCGATCGATAGCATCTACAATTTCCAGGGAAGCTAGGAATGTACCTGTGCGTCCAACACCCGCACTACAATGAACAACTAGTAAGCTGCTGGGGTCTTTTCTTAATGCTTCTCTAACTTCGAGCACTAAGGCAAGCAATTGATTAGGGTTTACTCCTTGGTTATCTTTCCAATAGGCCATATCAAATGCATGAATCGTGTAAGAGCCCGTTTCTGCGGGAATATTTAAATAGCTTGTCCCATCAGGGGATTCTGTGAGTAATCCTTCCCAATAGGGATGACACTTTTTCTCTTCCCCTTCGTAAGAGTCCGTTAGTCGTACAAGATGGGTGACTCGGTGAGTTGTTAAAAGAGAAAAAAAGTTGGAAAGATCCTTTGCTCTGGGACCTTCGCAGGCTAGATAGTGTTTATTGCCAAAACACATTGTGCTGGCGTTATAGTTTGGGGTGGTATTATTAAAGTCAAAGGCTACACAACCCGGTGCTCTTACCAAGTCGTTGCGGATGAGATGCTTTCCCACTTCATACCCAAGAGTGGTCCAAGTGAGTTCTCGCGTCTTCCGAATTTCTTTGAATTCATCCTTCAGGGCATCATTCGATTTTCCTAACTCGAAGGGTTTAAAGGCTCGGCCGCTTTGAAATAGGTTCCAGCGATGCTCTATCCCTTCTTTAACAGATCTGAAATGTTCTCTCACTTCTTCTGGAGTAGAAGTGGAGATATCGGAGTGAGGGATAAGTAGCTGAGCTGGATATAGCGAGAAGCAGATCATAGATGCTGCTAGCTGGAACACTACAAAGTTCTTAAGCATAAAAAGACCTCATATGAACTGGGAGATAGTGTGCTATTGGAGAGTATTTTTTCAACGTCAATCCAGATGTCAATAATGGAGCTCTTTCGAAACTAAGGCTTCGTCGATTTTGGGGATTATTTTGGTCGTACGTTTTTCGACCCTTTTCTTTGGGGTAATATACGAATGTTGATATTAACCCGAAGAAAAGGGTCGAAAAAAGACTCAAAAGAACCCTAAAATCAACTGAAGTTTAGTTTCGAAAGAGCTCTAATGTAGTAAAATCGACAAAAAAAATAATTCGGAGATTACCTCTTAGGTTTGCATAAGGAGCAGATGGCGGTAGCTAGTAGTGTGTGTAAAATATTTATTTGATATAACTTCTCGGATATGCGTGCGCAAATATTGCTATGTATTGTTTTCTCTTCGCCTCTTTTTGCGATTCCACCTCCAGTGCCCTCTGCTGGGGTGATAGAGCGGGAAATTGAGCAAGAGTATGAGGGCAAGCCTCTAGAGCTCGACAAGGAGATGCCTTCGGTCGAAGTGGATATCCCGGAGGAAAAACTTCTCATGTCTTCGGGGGAAAAAGTGTTCGTTCGGTCTATTGAGGTTGAGGGAAATGAGGCTGTTTCTTGCGATGAAATCAAGCAGTGGATCAAGGAGTTTCTAGATCTAGAGCTTACTATTGTGGATATTTACCGCATTTGCAAAAAGATCGATCAAAATTATGCCGCGAAAGGGTATTTCCTTTCCCGTTCTTACCCTCCTCCACAAGAAATTCATGATGGTGTACTCACCATCAAGATCTTGGAAGGAAAAATTGGAGGCATTCGGATCGAGGGGAATAAGTACTATAGCACGCAGTTCATAGGCCGCTACTTCGAGCCATTTTGCCATCAAGCTTTGAAATATGATCAGTTTTTAAAGGCTTTATTACTTTTGAATGAAAATTCCGATTTGTCAGCGGGTGTTTTATTCGAAAGAGGAAAGGAAGTTGGTACAGCAGATTTGATTGTCCGCGTTAGCGATGCACGACCGATCCACTTATATCTGAATGAAAACAACTATGGACGTAAACTGACAACAAATTCGCAGTTCGGCGGTAGATTTGACTGGGGCAATTGTGCCTTTGATGGGGATACATTTTCTGTTGCAGAAGTGGTGGGCTTTCCTCTAGAAGCTCTCTACTTTACCGATGTGACCTATACGGTGCCTTTGAATACAAAGGGCACGTCCATGGAATTTTCTTACTTGTTTTCAAGATTCCACGTTGAGGAACTCAGGCCTTTGCATTTGAAGGGACAATCTGTCATTGCGACGATCAAAGCAACACAGGCCATGAAACGGACGAAAACGCTTGGTATCGATCTGTTTAGCTATTTTGATTACAAGCAGATTCAAAATTTTGTCTTGGGGGATCGAACCTCATTTGATCGATTGCGTGTTTTAACAGTTGGAGCAACATTGGATCATTACAACTCCTCTAGAGGGCGAGATTATCTGAACATCCGAACTGGAGTGGGTATTCCTAGCTTTCTAGGAGGGATGGCTCCAGTGAGTAATCAATCTTCAAGAACAGGGGGTGGGGGAAGGTTTGTGCTCATGAACCTTGATTATGACCGGATCCAACAAATCTATAAGGAATGGATGTTGTATTTCCACACTTCAGGACAGTGGAGTCCCAATAAATTGACTGTACCAGAGCAGATCTATATTGGCGGTTCGAATACTGTACGAGGATATCCTTTATCAGCAGCTCTTGGCGATAGCGGATACTATGTGAATGTGGAAACGCGCTTTCCTTTACCCATTCTCCTAGAAACCCCATTTTTCTGGACAAAAAAAAAGTGGAAAGAGGCCCTTCAAATTGTAGCCTTTCTGGACACTGGGGGCACGATCTTTAATGGGGGTTCTAGTACGTGTATTACTGGAACGGGTATGGGATTGAGAGTGGTTGGCCCTTACACAATATCTCTTAGCTTCGACATTGGATTTCCCCTTAATCACCATAAATTATCAAGCGGAGCATTTAGTTATCTAAAACTTACGGCGCAACCTTTTTAATTTTATCTTGTTTCTGTATGGTGGAATGTTTTTTTGTGTTAATGAGAAAATCAAGTATTTGTTTGTGTAACTAGGTGTTTTATTAGAATGCTTGATTTGGCCTTTTAATAATGAGGTATATAGTGAGTTCATGATAACGGTTCTGAAAGGAATCTTGATTTTATTAGGTTTAGCCATTGTCCGTTCTTTAGTTGCTCTTCCTTCAGGAGAGGAAGTAAGAATGGGGGAGGCAACGTTTTGTCCCGACAAGAACGTTCTTTCCATTTCCACCTCTGATAAAGCAATCATTGAGTATCAGAAATTTAATATCGGTAAAGACGAGACTGTCGAATTTATTCAACCATCTACAAGTTCAAGCGTTCTAAACCGAGTTGTAGGTGGTCATCCAAGTGAAATTCTAGGGCGTTTGCAAAGCAATGGACGGATTTTTCTCGTCAATCCAAAAGGTGTCTATTTTGGAGCAGATGCAGTCGTGAATGCAGGCGCATTTTTAGCTACATCTCTTTCGATTTCCGATGAGGATTTCCTCAATGATTCGTTCATATTTGCTTTAGAGAAGGGTGTTGATGGATCCATTATCAATGAAGGAACAATTCAAGCAGATGGATTTGTCGCTTTGTTTGCTCCGACTGTAGAAAACAGGGGTAGGGTGGTTGCACGTGCAGAAAAAATCCTTATAGGAGCTGCGGAAAAAGTGACTCTGGATTTGATAGGGGATGGTCTGATTCGGTTTCGAGTAGATGGAGAGTTAGAAAAAGCCTTAATCGAAAATTATGGAAAAATCGAAGCTGCTAATGGGGATGTGCAAATTTCCTTAAAAACAGCCAAGAGAGCCATTCAAAGCGTGCTCAATACAGATGGGATCGAAGTAGCAGCAGCAATCGAAGAATCCCATGGTGTGATTCGATTAGTAGGAGCAAGTGAGGTTGCAGCTAAGAACGTACATATCGAAGGGGAAAGAGTTGAGGTTGGTGGAGTTATCGGAGCTGCACAAGAAGATAAGGGTGGAACTGTTCAGGTACTTGGCGATCAGCTTCATTTAATGAGCGCAATGATCGACGCCTCCGGGGAAATGGGTGGGGGAGCAGTGCTCATTGGTGGAGATTATCAAGGAAAAGGCTCAGTACGCAATGCCCAGTTTACGGTCGTTGACCCGAGTTCTAAAATTTACGCCGATGCAACTCGAGAAGGTGATGGCGGAAAAGTGATCGTTTGGGCAGACGATACCACATTCTTCGAAGGAAAAATCTTGGCTAGAGGTGGTCGATTAGGTGGGAATGGGGGATTTGTCGAGACATCTGGCAAGGAAAATTTAGGGATTCAGAGCGGTTTTGTAGACACTTCGGCACCGATGGGGAAGTTTGGTTGTTGGTTTCTTGACCCAAGTGCGATTAATGTAATAGCCGGCGGTAGAGGAACTCTCGCAAATGCAGCAAACTGCGGGAAAAATAGCACAGTGAGTATCTCTCCAGCAACGATTAATGCCTCGACATCTAATGTAGTTCTATGTTCACAGAGAAATGCTAAGAGCTCGATCACAATCAACAATGCCATCGCTATGTCAACATCAGGTGTTAGCCTTACAATGACAGCGGGTAGTGGTAATACAGGTCCCATCATCTTTAATGCTGGAGTTTCTACAAATGGTGGCGCCATTGTGATCAATGGAGTAGTCACGCTTGGTGCAAATACGTTGATAGATACGACCAATGCAGGAGGATCGCCTACTGGAGCTAATATCACATTCAATAGTACGGTTGATGGAGCTTTTGGCCTGACCTTAAAAGGTGGCACGAGAGGCGTAGTTTCCTATGGAGTGATTGGTGGAACAACGGCATTGACAGCACTGACTGCTACAGCTGCAACAGTAATACAAAATGCAACGGCTAAGGTCACAACCGGTGGTATTAGCTATACAGCTCCCATTGCAATCAACCTTGGCGGTAATCTCACGACAAGTGCGAGCCCCGTGAGTTTGACAGGTCCAGTAACATTTAATGCAAACATGACCATCGATACAACGAATGCGAAGGCATCTTCAGCAGGGGCGAACATTACATTGAGTAGTATAGTGAATGGAGCCTCTAGTCTGACTTTAAATGGTGGAACAGCAGGGACAGTTTCTTATGGGGCAATTGGTGGAATAACTCCATTAACAGCTTTCACCGTAACAGGTGCAACAGTAACGCAAAATGCAACGGCTAAGGTCACAACCGGTGGTATTAGCTATACAGCACCTACAGCAATCAACCTCGACGGTAATCTCACGACAAGTGCGAGCCCTGTGAGTTTGACAGGTCCAGTAACATTTAATGCAAACACGACCATCGACACGACAAACAGTGGAATCTCTCCTAAAGGCGCCGCAATCACTACATCGAGCAATGTGTCTCAATCAACCATACAGACGCTAACTGTGAATGGGGGTACTGCAGGAACCGTATCTATAGGAGGGAATCTCACGGCAAATGCATTGACAGTGACTAACAGTGCTGGGACAACCATCACTGGAACGACGACAGTGCCGACAGTAACTCTGACCAATACAACAGGTAATATCACATTTAATGGAGTTGCAACGATTGCCACAGCTCTTGTTACTGTAGCGCAAAGCTATGGCGTAGTCTTTAATAACGGCGGAAGTATCACACCTGCAACAACATTCATCAATACAGGTGGTGTCACACTACAAAGCGGTTCATCAGCAAGTCTTAACTTTACGAACGGTATAACTCATACGGTGGGTATAACAACGGTTCTTGGAACTATCAAGACAACGACCTCTGCAGCTGGAATCAGTTTTGGAGCAACGACATGTAACACAGGGTCATCTTCTTTAGTGACACCAGCGGGGACAGTTGCTATTGGAGCTATCACTCTAAATGGCAATGCTTCGATCGATACGACAAATGGAGGAGGTTCTCCTACAGGTGCCAATATCACCTTGAGTAGCACAGACAAAGGAGCCTCTAGTTTGATTTTAAATGGTGGAACAGCAGGGACAGTTTCTTATGGGGCAATTGGTGGAATAACCCCATTAACAGCTTTCACCGTAACGGGTGCAATAATAACGCAAAACTCGACAGTCCAAGTGACAACAGGTGGTATTAGCTATACAGCACCTACAGCAATCAACCTTGGCGGTAATCTCACGACAAGTGCGAGCCCCGTGAGTTTGACAGGTCCAGTAACATTTAATACAAACACGACCATCGACACGACAAACAGTGGAACCTCTCCTAAAGGCGCCGCAATCACTACATCGAGCAATGTGTCTCAATCAACCATACAGACGCTAACTGTGAATGGGGGTATTGCAGGAACCGTATCTATAGGAGGGAATCTCACGGCAAATGCATTGACAGTGACTAACAGTGCTGGGACAACCATCACTGGAACGACGACAGTGCCGACAGTAACCCTGACCAATACAACAGGTAATATCACATTCAATGGAGTTGCAACGATTGCCACAGCTCTTGTTACTGCAGCGCAAAGCTATGGCGTAGTCTTTAATAACGGCGGAAGTATCACACCTGCAACAACATTCATCAATACAGGTGGTGTCACACTACAAAGCGGTTCATCAGCAAGTCTTAACTTTACGAACGGTATA
>Ga0207952_1001111_pt1 | contig 13118 bp, 10 predicted proteins | sample SubbioR12Aug_8Ca_FD_184831 | JGI IMG/M metagenome (GOLD analysis project Ga0207952, IMG submission 184831) | Serpentinite rock and fluid subsurface biosphere microbial communities from McLaughlin Reserve, California, USA - CR12Aug_8Ca (SPAdes) | ecosystem: Environmental > Terrestrial > Deep...
AGCGCCACGGTCAGTTCCACGGTACCCAAACCGGCCGAAAAGTGGCCGCCGGAAATGCTGACCGTATGGGTCAGATACTCGCGTACCTCATCCGCCAGCGGTTTTAACTGGTCTTTCGCGAGCGCTCTGACGTCCGCGGGACTGTGGATGTTTTTCAGTAATGAATATTGATTTTTCAGGTTCATAATCAGTACAAGGGTTCGCGATAGAACATCAGGATGACGCCAATCTGAAACAGGGCGAACACTGAGATAAAGCCGGCAATATTTTTGCCGGGCGAGTCTAGCTTAAGCTCCAGCCAGCGTCCGCAGGCCAGAATCAGGGAAAACACCCCCATCAGGGTGTGGCCGACCTGGATCAAAAATGCGGTCTTGGCTTCGAAGCCGACATGCGAATGCGCCAGCAGCATCATGCCGCCGAAAGCCGCCAGAATCGGAAAAAAATAGGGCAGTATGCCTTGATTATTGTTGATGCGGGCGCGCACTTCCATCATGCCCAGGATAAAGACCAGTAAGGTAGCGATCCTGTGTTGCAGCACTTCGCCGTTGTTGAAGGTGCTGTCCCAAAAGCCGATGGGGCCGAGCGGCCAGCTTTCCGCATCGCTGCGGAAAAACAAAAATATTCCCAGGGCCATGAAGCCGACCGGCCAGAATCGCGCCCAGCCGTGGAAGCGGCTGGAATACGACAGCATGGCGAAAAAGCTCATTGTGGTCAGGAATATGCCGGAGATGTTGTGGTTGTAGTCCGACCACGCCGTGGCCGCCTCCGAAGGAATTTGGCCGACGATGGCTACGCGTCCGGCTTCGCCGGCCAGCAAGGCTTCGTGGGTCGGCGATTCCCAGCGCGGTACCCTGGGGTGGAACATATTCAAGACTTCTTCAACCGAGGCCGTCAGATGCGGGATGTCGACGGCGGGCGGTTGCGAGGCTAAGCTGGCGGCGGTGAACAAAATCGTCAGCAGAATTAAGGTTTCCGCTTCAATGTAATAAGGCACGCGAGCCGTTAATACATAAAGGCTGCGGCTGCTGAAATAGTCCTCCACGGCCTGACGGTTCATCCAGGCAAAGCCCAGGGCTAAGCCCATCATCATGATTTTGACCATCAGCAAATTGCCGTAGCCGGCGCCTATGAAGCCTTGGAACGTGCGAATGTAATACCAAGCTAAAGGCGTGCCGGTAACAATCAAAGCGCCAACCGCGACAAAGCCGATGATAGCGAATCGTTTCAGAAGCAGCGGCCACAATTCAATCGCAATGGCATTTTGCTTTTTTAAACGCCATATCGCCAGCAATTGAAAAATACCGCCAACCCAGGCTGCCGCGGCAATCTGGTGGCTGACGGTCAAGGTCATCAGCAAACCTCGATCTTCCAGGCGGCTGGCGCCATGCACCAGCCAAGCGGCGGAAATAACCAACGGCAGGATGGTGGCGGCCGCCAGTATCCAATGCTTTTGGGAACGGTAATTTTGCTTCAACGCGTATTTGATGAACAAAAACAGCGCGAAAGCCGAAGCGGCGCGGGCCATGCCGGCTTGAAATTGTACGGTGTTGAAAAAAGCCGGAAACGGCGATTTACCCAATGTTACCGCCATCAACCAGATTTTCAGGCCGATTTTGGACAGTTGCGTAAATACCAGCGCCTTACTACCGAAATGAATCAGGTTGACGGTTTTTTCCAGCAAGGTGGTATTGTAATGGGTGTCGTCGTCCCAGGGCCGCAATACGAATAAGCCCCACAACAAACCGCCGATGGCGATGGAATAAAAAGTCAGATCGACGCCGCCGATCAGGGAATCCAGATAATCTGCAATGCCTTCCATAAGGTTTATTTAGGCTCTTTAACGAAAAAACGCAACAAGTCTTCGCTCAAATGGCCGTCGGCCGCGAAGATTTTCAATTTAATGGCATATTCGCCGGGCGCCAATGCGGGCAGTTCCAGCATGACCTGGCCCGGTTTGGCGCCGGGCGTGGCGGTAATGGTTTGCATTTTGTCGCCGGCGCTGACCAGAAAAACTTCCGACAAATCCAGCTCCACTTTGGAATTGAAGGACAACTCGACTTGGCTGGCCTGATTGACCGGCACCGGTTTCAGTTGCAGCGAATTATGGGTGACTACCGCGTGGGCGAACACGCCGGGGCTGGCGATCAATGCCAATGCCAACAAACCAAGCTTCAAATAGCGCATCAGAGTTTCTCCTTACTTTTTGTTTTTTAACGCGTGGCCGGCCAGGTTTTTACCCAGCGTCCAGATAGAACCGGTAACGTTGTGGGTATCGGCGATGGTTTTTTCCACGGAATTGACAATCCAGTCGCGGTCTTTTTGCGTCAGCGTCAGGGGCGGTAAAAATTTGACCACATTCATGCCGTGACCGGCCACTTGCGCCAGCACGCGGTGCTCCTTGAACAGCGGGATCAGAATCATCTGGCAGAACAGGCCTTTGTTGGCCGCTTCCAGCATGGCCCAGGCCGCTTTCAGGCCCAGGCTTTTCGGCGACTGGAATTCGATGGCGATCATCGAGCCCTTGCCGCGCGCTTCCTTCAGGAATTCGTATTTCGGCGCCATTGCATTGATGGTGGCGATGATGTCTTCGCCGACCTTGGCGCTGTTTTCGACCAGTTTTTCTTCGTGAACCACATGCAACGCGGACAAACCGGCGGCCATGGCCATGTTATTTTTCGAGAAGGTCGAGCCGTGCACCACGGCTCTATCCATGCGATTGAACACGGTGTCCATGATATGAGTGGTCATCGCTACGCCGCCGACGGGTATGAAGCCGCCGGACAAGGCTTTGGCCATCAGAATCATGTCGGGTTTGACGCCCCAGTGCTCGATGGCCCAGAATTTGCCGGTGCGGCCGATACCGGTCTGGATTTCGTCGGCGACAAACAGGGTGCCGTATTTTTTACACAAACGTTCGACTTCCGGCAGATAGTTATCGTCCGGAATGTTGACGCCCTTGCCTTGGATGGGTTCGACAATGAAAGCCGCCACGTCCTTGCCGCTCAATGCCTGTTCCAGCGCCGCCAAGTCGTTGAACGGCACCGAGGTGCATTCGGGCAACAATGGGCCGAAGCCTTCGCGGAAAATGTGCTCGCCGGTCAGCGACAGCGAGCCCATGGTCAAGCCGTGATAGCCGTGGTCGCAATGGACGATGCGCGAGCGCTTGGTGGTGTAGCGGGCGAACTTGATGGCCGCTTCGACGGCCTCGGTGCCGGAGTTGCAGAAAAACATTTTTTCCAGATTGTCCGGGCAGGTGGCCAGAATTTCCTTGGCCAGCAAACCGCTCAATAACGATACGTCCATCTGCACCAGACTTGGCAGTTCCAGTGTCAGGGTTTCTTGCAGAGCTTTAATAATGGTCGGATGGTTGCGCCCCATTGCAAACACGCCGAAACCGCTCAATAAGTCCAGATATTCGTTGCCGTCTTCGTCGTAAAGATATTGGCCGACCGCTTTTTTGTAGTTTCTGTCGTAACCGATGGTGCGCAGCACCCGCACCATTTGGTTGTTAAGATAATGTTCGTGTAAATCGAACTTTTCCTCAAAATGCTGGTTAAAAAGCTCGGCAATGCTAAAAGACATGTAATACCTCGTGAATGTGTGCGGACGCGGGGTTAAATCCGCGCGGCAGAAAATAAGTATAAAAACGAGCGCTTGTGCATAAAGGCTCAATTCGCCGGTTCGGGGCGGAAGCACGCTTGGCTGCTCAGTCCCCGGGCGGCGAGTTTTAAGGTTTTTTGGGCGGCATGAAAATGCCGGCCCAATTGAATCAGCGCTTTCACTTCGAACGGATGCCAAAACAGGTAGCGCAGCAGTTTGAGCAACTCGACCCGGCCCTGGTTGTTCAACGCCTGAATGACGGCAGTGGGCAATGTCTGACTGGCCGGATCCGCAATACTGCGGACGGCCATGAAAGGCAAGTTCGCGCGAAAGGCAAAATCCGCAATGGCCGCGCTTTCCATGTCCAAACCCATCGCTTGCGTTTGTTGATGGAGGCGTTGTTTTTCCTGGCTGCTGCCGATCAGCCGATCGCAGCTATACAATTTGCCGGTATGCACGGTCATGTTGACCGGCAAACTTAGCCGTAGCGATGCCGAAAACCGGCTATCGGTATCGAATTGCCTGATTCCGTTATCGATTTGCGAGGCCAACAAGAGATCGCCCGGTTTCATATCGGGGGCTAAACCCGCCGCGCATCCCCAACTGATCAAACAGTGGATACCTTTGCCGGCCAGCAATTGCGCGGCAGCGGCGGCATTGCGGAAACCAGCGCCCGCATAAGCCACCCAATGCGCCCCCACCGGGCAGCATTCTCCCGGCTTGAGTTTGCTTGCGGTCAGGGTGGCTAGTTCTTCCGGCAGCGCAACAACAATGCCGACGCGGGCGCCGGCATTGAATGCATCCGGTAAATCGGTTGGAATACGGCTCACTATTTAGCCAATTCGTTACGGTATCTGGCCAGCGCCCAGAGTGGGAAAAATTTATCGTAGCCGTGATATTTCAGATAAAACACCCGTGGAAAACCCGGCGCGGTGAAGCAAGGATCGCTCCAGACGCCGTCGGCTTGTTGCGTACGCAGTAGAAAATCGATACCCGCCTTGACTTCCGGGCTGCGAACTTCGCCCGCTGCAATCAGGCCCAACACTGCCCAAGCAGTTTGGAACGCAGTGCTGAAGTGATAACGGCCGCGGAATTTTTTATCGTCGTGGTAGCTGAGATTGTCTTCGCCCCAGCCGCCATCTTCGCGTTGCACGCTTTTTAGCCATGCCGCGGCTTTGGTATACATCGGATCGGTCTTCGGCAAACTGGTTTGTTCCAGCCCCAACAGCACCGACCAAGTGCCGTAGATATAGTTGGTACCCCAGCGGCCGAACCAGGAGCCGTCCGCTTCCTGGTCGCCGCGAATGTAATCGATAATGCGCTGCAAGGCCGGCAAATACTCGGCGTGGTCTTTCGAGACCCGCGCCATCAGCATGGCGCAACGGGCGCTGACATCCACGGTGGGCGGATCCAGTAACGCACCGTGATCGGCAAACGGAATCTCGTTGAGATAGTAATAGGTGTTGTCGACATCGAACGCGCCGTAGCCGCCGTTTTTCGACTGCATGCCGACGATCCAGCGGGTGGCGCGGTGGATGGATTCGTCCAGGCCGGTTTGGTCGGACTCAGCCATGGAGAACGCCACGATGGCGGTGTCGTCCACGTCAGGATAATGCGGGTTGGCAAACTGGAATGCCCAACCGCCGCCGGCCAAGTTCGGGCATCTGACGCGCCAATCGCCGGGTTCGTCCGATAATTGCACGCTTTTCAACCAGCCGTAGGCTTTGCTCAAATTGGCGGCATTACCTTGCTTGTCGGCTTCCAGCAATGCCATGCTGGCCAGTGCGGTATCCCAAACCGGGGACAGGCAGGGTTGGCAGTAGGCTTCGTCGTCTTTAACCACCAGCAATTTATCGATGGACTGGCGGGCAACCAAGACGTTCGGATGGTCTTTGGGAAAGCCGAGCAATAGCATGGATTCGTAGGCATTGACCATGGCCGGAAAAATACCGCCCAAGCCGTCTTCGCCGTTCAGGCGCTCGGTGAACCAATCCACGGCTTTTTGAATAGCGCGTTTGGTGACGCGCTCCGGAATCAGCGGCCGGGTGACGCGGCCCAAGATGTCCAGCCCTAAAAACATTTTGTTTAGTAAAGTACGTTCCGGAAAATAGTGTTTTTCCTCGTCCGGATGCACGACAAACAATTCCAGAATGCCCACGTTGCGCGGATTTTTTGCTTTAGCCTTCAATGTGCACAGAATGAAAAGCGGTACCATGGTGGTACGCGACCAATACGAGACTTTATCCAGGTGAAACGGAAACCAGGACGGCAGCAGCATGATTTCGACCGGAATATAAGGAACCCCGCGCCAAGGCAATTGTTCGAAAATGGCCAGGGCAATCCGGGTGAAGACGTTGGCGCGCGCGGCGCCGCCTTGACTCAAAATCCATTCGCGCAGGCGTTTCATGTGCGGCTCGTGAATAGCATCGCCGGCCATTTTTAAGGCGTAATACACCTTAACGCTGCAACTGATGTCGCCGGGGCCGCCGGTAAACAAAGGATAGCTGCCGTCTTCGGATTGGCGGCTACGCAGGTAAACCGCGATTTTGCTCTGCAGGGCTTCATCGATGTCGTCCAGGTAATGCATCATCATGATGTATTCGGACGGGATGGTGCAGTCGGCCTCAAGTTCGAACACCCAGTAACCGGCGGGATTTTGCAGGCTGAGCAGTTTGCTTTGCGCGCGCTCGATGGCCGCGTTCAGGCCGCTATTGGATTGCCGGTTTGAGGTGGCATTGTTGTTGTGCATGTCGGGGCTGCTGGTATCTATAGGGGATTCGGTAAACATGGTGATTCCTTATTGTCCAGTGTGCGATTTGGGTAAATACCGCCAGCCCGGAGTTTTTAAATCTCGGCTGGTGAGATTGAATATCAACGTCAACAACAGGTTGTTGCGCGCGGTCAGTTTGCAGACGGCAATGGTGGTTTTGACGCTGTTGCGGCTGATTTTGACTTGGTCGGACTCATTGAAACTCAGGTTTTGCTTGATTTTTTTCAAGGTCAAAATCGCCATGCCTAGGGCCCATAAACAAAAGTTACGGATGCCGGTTTCGTGGCTAGGCAGGAGTTGGGTATAACTCAGCGCATTCTGTAAGTGGCCGTGGGCAATGCCGATCAGATGCTCCAGGCCTTGGCGGAAGCGGTCGTCGTCGGTTTCCGGGGTAAGGTCGGCCAGATCAAAACCCGTTTCGGTAAAAATATCTTGCGGCAGCCAGCATACGCCGCGCTTGGCGTCGTCCCAAATATCCTTCAGGATGTTGGTCATTTGCAGGCCTTGTCCGAAGGAAACCGACAGCTTTAACAGCTCGTCGCGATGGGCGTTGATTTGCGGCGAATAGTGGCAAAACAATTTGGCCAGCATTTCGCCGACGCATCCGGCCACGTAATAACAGTAGTCGTCCATGTCTTTCAGGGTTTTCAGGCCGGCGTGCAAGTCCAGAGCTTGGTAGACGGGCATACCGTTTGCCATGGTTTCAACGCAAGCGGCCAGCGCTTCGATTTGCGCCGCGTCCAGGGTATGGGTGATGGCAATGACGCGCGGAATTAAATGAATCAGGCAGTGTTCGGCCGGAATGGTCTGTTCGGATAGTAAGGGGGCCAATTCGGCGGCAAAAGCCTCCGCGCCTTGACCGGTTTTGACGATTCGAATGAACCCGCCGCAGAAATGTTTTTTCTGCTCCGCCGTTAACGAAACTTCGTCTTCGATAGTATCGACTATGCGGCACAGCAGGTAGGCGTTAGCAACGGCGTGGTATAACTTTTCCGGCAGTTGCGGAATGGTGAGCGCAAACGTGCGCGAAACGCCTTCAAGCAATACCGCCTGCAGTTCGTCATCGGCTAATTTTGCAAGTGATTGCAGGTTTTCAGTGAGTGGTTGAGGTCCGTTCATGTGCTTTTGATAGCCAGCTAAATCGTTAACTCAATGATAGACTGTTTGTTGGTGTTTTGCAAAGCGATGTTGTTTTACTGCAAATGCCGTTTTGTGCGGATTCTATTTTTGGCCGGCATTGCTGATATTTTAAGTCGAGTATGCCGCTCTTATTGTTGTTTATTAAAGATATTTCTGTTATTGCGAGTGGGGAAATACCCTGGATAGATGTAGCATTTAACGCACGGCGCCGCATGCGCCAAATAAGGAATTGTTGTTTTTTATTATTAAAACTGGAGCGGCCGCTAAAAAAGTAGTATTCTAGCAACAGTTCGATCTTCCTTTTAATGCGCTGCCTTGCTTGCCGTATTAGCAGACGTGGTCTGAAGTGTTTGATTTTGGGGCTTTTTCTATTGTTGTTTTTTTGTGACAATGGTCTGGCCGGGTGATTTAGAGTTTTGGAGAGTAAGCCGTGAGTGTTCCTTTACGTCAGCAATTGGCCGTAGGTAGTTATCTGATTAAGCAGAAATTAAAGGGTGCAAAAAAATATCCCTTGGTGTTGATGCTGGAGCCTTTATTCAGATGTAATTTGGCTTGCGCGGGCTGCGGCAAGATCGATTATCCGGACGATATTCTGGATAAGCGCCTGTCCGTGCAGGAGTGCCTGGATGCCGTGGATGAATGCGGCGCCCCCATGGTTTCGATCCCCGGCGGCGAGCCGCTGATACACAAGGAAATGCCGCAGATTGTCGCCGGGATTGTCGCCCGCAAAAAATTTGTTTATCTTTGCACCAACGCCTTGTTGTTGCGCAAACGCATCAACGATTACACCCCGTCGCCTTACCTTACTTTTTCCGTGCATCTCGATGGCTCAAAAGACCGCCACGATGCTTCCGTATGCCAAGAAGGCGTGTTCGATATTGCCGTGGAAGCCATCAAGCTGGCCTTAAGCAAAGGCTTTAGAGTGACGGTGAATTGCACCCTGTTTCAGGGCGAAACGCCGGATGAGGTGGCGGAATTCCTGGACTACGCGATGGAACTGGGGGTTGAGGGCGTCACCATCGCTCCGGGCTTTAGCTATGAGCGCGCGCCGAAGCAGGATGTCTTTATTAAAGGTGTCGATGTCAAAAATCTGTTCCGCGGCATTTTCAAAATCGGTAAAGACCGCAAATGGAAATTGAATCATTCCTCGCTATATCTGGATTTTCTGGCCGGCAACCAAAATTACAATTGCACGCCTTGGGGCAACCCTACCCGTAACGTATTCGGCTGGCAGAAGCCATGCTATTTGCTGGCGGACGAAGGAAATGCCGGTTCTTTCCAGGAACTGCTGGACACCACGCCTTGGGACAAATACGGTACCGTGAAAAATCCTAAATGCGCTAACTGCATGGCGCATTGCGGATATGAAGCAACCGCGGTTGAAGACACCCTGGCTCATCCTCTGAAAGCCTTGTGGACCAGCATACGCGGACCTAAAACGTCGGGCGATATGGTGGTTGAGCCGGTTCCGCAGTTTGCGGCGAGCGTTAAGAGTTCTATCGCCGATATCCCGGTAAAAATCGAATCCTGAGTACGGGTTCCGAACAGTCTTTGTTCCTTTACACGATATAGATAATGACTATGTTAAGAAAAATTTATTTCGGCTTTAGTTTTTTGATGGTTTTTTGTCTTTCGTCGCTGGCCATGGCGGAGGAGTTGACCGCTCGCCAAGTTGTGGAAGCCTTTCAGGACCAGCTTATTGATGTCATGAGACAAGGCAAGGAATTGGGCTTCAAGGGCCGTTACGACAAGTTGGACGCCGCGGTCAAAAAGAGCCATGATTTGCCTAAAATTGCCCGGATTGTGGTCGGCAAACAATGGGAGGAGTTGACGCCCGAACAGCAAGCAAAACTGGAAGAAGTGTTCAGCGAGCTCAGCGTTTCCGCCTATGCGCATAATTTTAAAGAGTTTTCCGGCGAATCGTTTAGTTTTGTTTCGGAAGAGGAAACCGGCCGGGGCGGCGTGGTGGTACATACCAACTTGAAAATTCCGGGCGAGAAAGATGTCAAGTTCGACTATATGATGAAGAAAAAAGACGATAGTTGGCAGATTATTAATATAATAGCGGACGGAGTCAGCGATTTGGCTTTGAAGCGTTCGGACTACACTAGCGTTTTAAACCGTGAAGGCTTTGATAAACTGATTGCCAAAATCAACGAAAAAATTGAAAGTTACGCTAAACAATAAGTCTGTCAGGAATTGAAATTTAATGTATACCCTTAGTTATCACGCTAAAAGCCGAGCATCTTTCTATTTTGCGCTGTTGTTTTCAGGCGCTTTATCGGTAACTGGGTGTGCTAGCACTGAGTCTCAGGTTGCCGTTACGGATGTTTCGGCGCCTGTTGTTACTCCCGTTGATCCTTATGAGGGGTTTAATCGGTCCATGTACGGCTTTAACATGGGGCTGGATAAGTATTTATTAAAACCCGTCGCCGATGGTTATAAGTTCATTACCCCGAATTTCATGCAAACGGGCGTAACCAATTTTTTCAATAATTTGAAAGGCATTAATGTCGTGCTGAACGACTTATTGCAGGGCAAGTTTGAGCAAAGCGCATCGGATTTGGGCCGCTTTACCACGAACTCCACTATCGGCTTGTTGGGCTTGTTTGATGTGGCCACGGATTTAGGCTTACAGCAAAATGTGGAAGACTTCGGTCAAACTCTAGCGGTTTGGGGGGTCAATCAAGGCCCTTATTTGGTATTGCCTGTTTTAGGACCCACCACCTTGCGCGATGGCGGCGGGATTGTTTTGGACAAAGCCGCCAATCCCGGCAGCTATGTGCCGGGCACGGGTATTATCGAAGGTATCAATGAGCGTGCCAATGCGGAAGGCGCTTTGAATTTTATCGACGAAGCGGCCTTGGACCCCTACGTATTTACTCGGGAATCCTTTCTGCAATACCGTAATAACCTGATTAACGACGGCAAAACCGATGCCGATACTTTTGATCTGGATATCGACGAAGCCATGGAAGATGACGACCAGATGGCTTCGGCATCAAAAAAAAAAAAATAAAAACGGGCTCTGATCGTGTTGACGCCCAGGACAAACTTGCCTCGGAAACGTTAAAAACCGAGAATGCTACCGTTGAAGCCTTCGATAGCATGTCAAAATCGTTCGACGATGCACTATTAGAGTTCGAACAAGCCTCGGCTAAAATGGATACAATCAGCGAGAAAAGGCGTTATAAACGTCGTCGCTGACATCGATAAAAAACAAAAAAGGCGCCTGCGGTGCCTTTTTTATGTCTATCAGCAAAGGGCTTTGGCAATATTAGTAATGCACCAAGGCATGCACTTCGTAGCCTTTTAAAAGTTCCCTGCCCGCCAAAAAATCCAATTCCACTACAAAAGCGCACGCGACTACGCTGGCGCCCAGCTTTTCGATCAGCTCGCAACTGGCCTTGGCAGTACCGCCGGTGGCTAGCAAATCGTCGATCAACAGCACTTTATCGTTTTGATCGACGGCATCGATATGTACTTCCAGCTCTGCCGAGCCGTATTCCAAGTCGTAACTGACGCTTTGCACGTCGTAAGGCAGTTTGCCGGGCTTTCGCAGCGGAATGAAAGGCACGCCCAATTCCCAGGCTACCAGCGCACCAAAAATAAACCCCCTGGCTTCCATGCCGGCAACAGCAGTGATGTCCCGCCCCAGAAAAGGGTGCAGCAATTGGTGCACGGCCAACCGCAAAGCACTCGGATCTTTGACTAACGGCGTGATGTCTTTAAAAACGATACCCGGTTTTGGAAAGTCGGGAATGTCGCGGATTTTATTTTTTAATCGTTCCATTTTCGCTCCGGTGTTAATTAAGCATCAAACGCCTGAATACTCGCCAAAATGCCCTTGGCATCCAGGCCGCACAAGCTGAGCAGTTCCTCGCGGCTGCCTTGCTCGACGAAGCGGTCGGGTAGGCCGATGTTGAGGATAGGCATCAGAATCCGCTGCGCTTGCAGGAATTCGTTAATCGCGCTGCCGGCGCCGCCGGCGATGACGTTTTCTTCCACAGTGACGAAGCTGTCGTGGCTTTTGGCCAGTTCCAGTACCAAGGCCTCGTCAAACGGCTTCACAAAGCGCATGTTCACCACCGTAGCGCCCAGTTGCTTGCCGGCTTCCACTGCCGGCGCCACCATGCTGCCCCAGGCCAGTATGGCGATGCGGCCGCCCTGATGGCGAATCTCGGCTTTGCCGATCTCCAGCGCTGTCAAGCTGGATTCGACGCTGGCGCCCGGGCCTTTGCCGCGCGGATAGCGCACCGAGGCCGGACCCGGATAATGGAAACCGGTGGTCAGCATTTGCCGGCATTCGTTCTCGTCGGCCGGCGCCATCACCAGCAGGTTCGGAATGCAACGCATATAACTGAAATCGTAACTGCCGGCATGGGTCGGGCCGTCGGGGCCGACCAGTCCGGCCCGGTCCAGCGCAAACAATACGTCCAGATTCTGCAAGGCTACGTCGTGTATCAATTGGTCGTACGCGCGTTGCAAGAAGGTTGAATAAATCGCCACCACCGGTTTGGCGCCTTGGCAGGCCTGGCCGGCGGCCAGGGTCACCGCGTGCTGCTCGGCAATCGCCACATCGAAATAGCGTTTCGGATACTGCTGGGAGAACTTCACCAGACCGGAACCTTCGCGCATGGCGGGGGTAATTCCCAGCAGGCGCTCGTCCCGCGCCGCCATGTCGCATAACCAATTGCCGAATACTTCGGTATAGGTCGGATGCGGCGACGGCGCCGACTTGGGCAGGGAATCCTGGCTGGGGTCGAAGGCGGGCACGCCGTGGTACGCCAGGGGGTCTTTCTCGGCCGGCGCATAGCCTTTGCCTTTCTTGGTCACCACGTGCAAAAACACCGGTCCGGAAATGTCCTTCAGGTTCTCCAGCGTCGACACCAGCATGTCCACATCGTGGCCGTCGATGGGGCCGAAATAATTGAAGCCCAGTTCCTCGAACAGGGTGCCCGGTACGATCATGCCTTTCACGTGCTCTTCGGTCTTGCGCGCCAGTTCCCACACCGACGGCATGCTGGCCAGGGCTTTCTTGCTTTCTTCCCGTACCGACGAATACAACTTGCTCGACAACACCTTGGTCAGATAATTGTTCATCGCCCCCACCGGCGGCGAGATCGACATGTCGTTGTCGTTCAGGATCACCAGCAGATTGGCATTGACGTCGCCGGCATGGTTCATCGCCTCGTAGGCCATGCCGCCGGTAATCGAACCGTCGCCGATGATGGCCACCATTTTCTTGTCTTCGCCGCGTAATTGCGAGGCGATGGCCATGCCCAGGGCGGCGCTGATCGAGGTGCTGGAATGGCCGACGCCGAAGGCGTCGTATTCGCTCTCGTCGCGGGACGGAAACGCCGACACCCCGCCCAAGGTGCGTATGGTCGGCATGCGTTCCTTGCGACCGGTCAGTATCTTATGCGGATAGGCCTGATGCCCCACGTCCCACACCAACTGGTCCACCGGGGTATTGAACACGTAATGCAGCGCCACGGTCAGTTCCACGGTACCCAAACCGGCCGAAAAGTGGCCGCCGGAAATGCTGACCGTATGGGTCAGATACTCGCGTACCTCATCCGCCAGCGGTTTTAACTGGTCTTTCGCG
>Ga0207952_1001113_pt1 | contig 13097 bp, 14 predicted proteins | sample SubbioR12Aug_8Ca_FD_184831 | JGI IMG/M metagenome (GOLD analysis project Ga0207952, IMG submission 184831) | Serpentinite rock and fluid subsurface biosphere microbial communities from McLaughlin Reserve, California, USA - CR12Aug_8Ca (SPAdes) | ecosystem: Environmental > Terrestrial > Deep...
AATACAATTCCAGATTTAGGTTCTTCAGATCTAAAAAAACCCTAGTCTTTCAAAATTCTAAAAAAGCTTTATAAGAACTCTAAAGACCTACAAAAATCGTTGAGTGCAACATCAAGTCATGCATATGGCATTGGGGTTATGGCAATAATTATTGGAGTATCAGTTGGAGTAGTTTTTTACACATCATTTTATCTTCCAGAATCTTTATTGAAACCGTCTGTAGATGAGCATATTTTACATCCTGTCAAAGAGACTATAATTGAAATGATTGAAGGCTCTGCTAGTTCTGCTCAACAAGATAATTTTGTACCAAAATTAGTTAACATACAGCTAGGAATAGACAATCAAGTTATTTGGAAAAATGTTGATACAACTGCACATACAGTTACACCAGATCACAGAACTGAAGATTCTTACAGTGGTGTTTTTGGTTCACAAGGTGTTATAAAACCTGGATATGATTACGAGTTTCTTTTCACCGAACCTGCGGTAATAGAATATCATTGTGAACCACATCCATGGATGAAAGGTAAACTGGAAATTACAAAACAAAGATTCTAGATAGAATATTTTGCAAATATTATCTTACTTTCAATTTCTTTATGTTGTTCAATAATCGATGCTCTGAATTTTACCTCATGTGACTTTTTTGGTTCAAATTCTATTACTGCTGTAAAGTCTGCTTTATTTTCAGGCATAACATCTTTGTTGATAAATAATCTTGCAACATTTTGTGATATTTTCTTTCCATTATATGACTTGTAAATGATATGTTCATTTGAATCTAAAATTTGTGTATTGATTACTACTCCGTCATATCTACCTGGGTATGATACAAAAATTGTCCCCTTGATCTCTGACTTTGGATGAATCTCCTTTGGATTCAACTCAAATTCTATATCTTTCACGTAAACAACCTATTTGAGTCTGCATAAATAATTTTGTTAAAACGGGCCGGAAGGGCTTCGATCCCTTGACCACTGGATTAGAAGTCCAGCACTCTATCCAAGCTGAGCTACCAGCCCAAGAATCTAAAAATTAATTGTCATTTTAAGGGTTTACAACCATTTTTTCTGGTAATTTTCTCTTTCCATTTTAAACAAAAATTGTTGCGCATACCCAGCATATGGCCCAAAATATTTTACAATTTTTTCATGTAATATGTTATATTGTTTTTCTGTAATTGATTTTGTTTCAATTTCAAATTTTTCCAAATAATATTTCTTTAAAATTCTAATCATCCAAGTGTCTAATGGAAATGCTTCTGTCTTATCAAGTGAGAATAATAAAATACAATCTGCAACTTTGTTTCCTATTCCTGGTACAGTTAAAATTGTCTCTTTTGCATCATGATAATTTAATTTTTTAAGACGCTCAAAATCTATCTCTTTTGATTCTACCATTTTTGCTGCATCAATAATGAATTTTGCTCTATATCCAACACCACAACTTTGAATTTCTTGAATAGATGCATTTGCTATTTTTTTTGGTTCTGGAAAACTATAAAATTCTTGATTATCAAATTTAATTTTTGTACCAAATTTTACTGATATTTTTTCTAGGCTTGATTTAATTTTCTGAATATTGGAATTTGAAGAAACAATAAATGATATAAAACATTGAAATGGATCTTGTCTGATCAATCTTAGTCCAAGATATCTTTTTACAGCAATTTTTGTTGTTTTGTCTTTTGAGATTGATTTAATTATTTTTTCAATGTTATCATTACTTCTAAAAAAATCATATTTTCTATTACTATAGGATACAACATCTCCGAAATTATTTATTTTTAAAATATCTTGGCCATTAATACCATACCAAAAATCATCTTGTTTTTTCCAAAGAAAAACTTGACCACTATTTATTGTGTTTTCTATGTTAATTGTGTTGTACTCTATCATCTCAGATAGTTATTATTTCATTTACATCTGGCGCATGAGTATCAAACCCAAATTTTTCATGAATTTCTTGAGCAAATTTTTTACACGATTCCGAATCTCCGTGAACAGTTAGAACTTTGGGATTGCCTTTGATCTTTTCAATTATTTCAAAAAGTTCGTTTCGATCCGCATGACCTGAAAATTCAAACTGTTTTACTTCCGCAGCAACTCTTAGATCTTTTCCTCTTGTAGATACTTTTCCTGTATCTAGTAGTTTTTTTCCAGGAGTTCCCTCTCCTTGGTATGATACAAGTGCAATTCCATTGTTGCTGTTAAATGAAAGCTCTTGCAAATAATATGTTGCATTACCTCCTACTAACATTCCTGCAGGTGAAATAACAACACATGGTTCTTCTAATGCATGCTTTCTTTTTTCATGATCTCTTATTGCAACTGACTCATTGATTGCATCTGCAAACACTTTTGGATCTCTTAGATATTCTGGATGATTAAACATTATTTCATTTACTTTTAGTGCCATTCCATCCATTATGATTTTGTGTTTAAAGTTTGAACTTCTCAAAATACATGCCATTTCTTGAGAACGTTCAACTGAAAATGATGGGATAAATAATACTCCTTTTCTATCCATGACCTCGTTTGCAAATTCGATTAATTCTTTTTCAGATTCTTTTCTGGGTTTTTGTTCTGTTTGTGAATATGTACTTTCGATGATTAAAAGATCAATGTCTCCAATATCCAAATCTGCTTCACGAAGCATTCTTGACCCATGTGTTTTGATATCCCCAGTATAGAAAAGTCGTTTCTTCTGAGATTCTACTAGTACAGAACCTCCTCCAATTACATGTCCTGTCTCTCTTAATTCAAAAGTTGCATTGCCTTTAGTAATTTTTTGTCTAAATCCTATCTCTTTTGCATTTCGCATCATGTTGTTTAATTCAGGCTGTCCAAATGGCTGAGCATCTTTTGTAATTTTTAACATGTCCTCTATGAGTAATCTTGTTAAATCAAAAGTTGGCGGTGTTGCATAAACATCTGTATTTCCACTGACAAATAATGACGGTACATTTCCTGAATGATCTAGGTGAGCATGAGTAATGATGATTGCATCAAGATCTTTTGGTTTTACGTGAAGTGGATATTCTGGTGGCGATCCACGTTTTCCAAACAATACTCCATAATCTAATAACAGATTTGTTCCGTTACAATTTACCAAAAAACCTGAACGCCCTACTTCATTGGCTGCTCCTAAAACTTTAATCTCCAAGAAATAAATTGAATTTTGCTCTACCTTAAAACCTTCTTAGCATAGAACCGATCATTATGCTTATCATAGAATCTACAAAAGCTTTAATTAGTGTAAGCTAAGACTCGATCCTCATGGGAAGAAGCTTCCAAGAATGGTTAAAACAACAAGATCAAGCAGTAGTTGCTAAAACACGTGCAGGCGACGAAGCAAACAAACCACTTCTTAACCAACTTAACTGGATCTGGGTTAACAATCTGATGAAACAGAGAGCAGACCTAAATCCATCTTCAGCTGAATTACTTGACTGGGTAACCTCTGGTCAAATTGATGCAATGAGAAAATAAACGTGTAACACACGTTATCTTTTTGTTTTTTATTATACTGACAATTCTTCTTCCTTGATGTTTTTTCATTTTTGGCAGTTTTGTTTCCGATCAATTTCATAACAGGGTTATGGTTTTTGATTATGGTTTAAATAGCAACCAAGCAGACATTATGTTGTAATGCCAATAGCAATACTTCCAGACATTGACGAACAAAGATGTATCGGATGTGCACTATGTGTAGAAATCTGTACAACTCTTGGTCCTGATGTCCTTAGAGTAAAACCTGTTGAAGGCTGGAAGAGAGGTAAAGCATTTGTATTTTATCCAGAAAGATGTATTTCTGATGGTGCATGCATCGGTGTATGCCCAACAAAATCAATCTTTTGGATGAGACCAATGAATTACACAGCTGGACAACCAGTACCTCTTCACAAAAACGGTATCTTCATCAAAGGTTGGGCAGAAGACGCTGCACTATAAGCAGAATCTTTTAGCACACACTTTTTTCTTATTTTTATTTTAAACAATAGATTTCTTTTTGATATATTTGGGAAGCATTTTGATATAGTATTTCAAAAATTCATCGGTCTTGTCAAAATAAATCTCTGAAAATTGATTATTTTTAAAAAATATCTCCCAAGTGTTTTCAAAAGTTGGAAACTCTGCAGGGTTGAATTTTAATCTTGAAGTTTCATGATGTGATGCAGGAAAGACATCTGAAATTTCTAATGGGATTAATCCTAAATGTGGGCTATATTGACAAACTTGAATATTTTTCATCTCTTTGAACTTTCGTTTTAGTGAAAAATACTCATGTGACAAGTATGCTGGTTTTGTATTGGATTCTTTGGTTATGATTAAAGTTTTTTTCTTTGACTTGAATTTTCTAACCATTTTATGGTATGATTGGACTTCTGGACGATACTGATCCTCTTTCCCATAAAGGAATATGGCTTTTTCTTTGAATTTCGGTGTTGATATTTCGAAATAATTTGAATTTTCAGTAAAAATATCAATCATTTCAAATAACTTTGGATGTGCCCTTGCTTTTTTTAAGACATATTCCCACAATCTTCCTTCGTGAATAGCCTGTTTTACTTTGTCCACTTCATTTTTTATTGAATGAAGGTTATGTAGCGCAATTTCATTAATTTTTTCATGAATTTCTAGTTGACGTAACTCATCAGGGGTATATTTTGAACAGACTTCACAGTTACATGGAAATACCGAAATATCTGAAAGATTTCTTGTGCCATCGTCTGTTATGTATCTCTCTTGTTTAGCATATAGCATGTAAGATGCAGAATCAAAAGTATCGCAACCAAGTGCAACTGCAAATGGTATAGTTAATGGGTGTCCTGCACCAAACAAATGTAAAGGAATAGAATGCGGCATCTGTTTTTTTGCAGATACAATCATTTGTGCTAATAGTTTGTATTCATATGACTCCATGAATTCTACTGGACTACCCAAAGCTAGCATTTGAAAACCCATATCGACTAGACCTTTAGTTGATTTGGCTACCAGATCAAAATGTTCTCCGCCCTGAATTGGTCCAATCCAGATCTGACCATTACTTTCACTATCTTCAAGTGTCTTCTTTGAGACTTTGAGAGTATGATTGACATATGATTCAGCTTTTTTCCATGCAAGTCCATAACCTGTAGGTTTATCCAACGGAATTGCAAAATCTGTAAGTATTTTTCTTTCAAATTCTGCCATCTCTGGTGGTAAAACTTTGACATCGCCATACTCTAATACTTGATAACCTCCAGAGTCTGTCATTATTGCGCCATCAAAATTTATTATATTATGAATTCCTTTTTTCACAGCTTCATCACCATAATTGTTTCTAGTGATGTATGCATTTGTAATTACTAAATCAAAACCAATCTCCTTGATCTTCCTAGCTGGGATTGTCTGTTTCACAGGATGAATTACTGGAACATAAGCAGGTGTTTCAATTTTTCCATGATTTGTATGAATTACTCCAATTCTTCCAGCCAAATCACTTTTTAAAATCTCAAACAAGTTACAGATTCTCAATAATAGCGTTATTTAATCAATAAGCAAAAAATTTTTTCAAATCGTCATGTTTTGCTACTAAATCAAGCCAATCAATATCTTCACTTGAATCTCCACCGTTGATTATGCTAATCACTTTATCTGTCACTTCTAAAACACTCCTTGCTGTAACGTCTACCTGGAATACCTTTGTTCCAAATTGATTTATTGCATCATGTGCTATTATTCCTAAAATCTCACTACCTGTATTTTCTCTAGTTTTTTCATTTGAATACTCTCTCTTTTTATAAACTGAAATCAAATCATATGGATTTCTTCTCAATACGATCATTTTCTTTATTTGTTCTGATGATAAAACATATGGTGCTAAATGTCCAACAACTAAAGTAGATTTTGAAATTTTATTATTAATTATTTTTTTTAATTTTGTCGTATCCACATCATTTGTATCCTCATTTCTTTCAAATAATCCTGAATCTTTAGCGATATTGTTTATGTCTAATATCTGTAATTCTAATCGCTTGGCAATTTCATTGGCTATAGTATGCTTTCCGACGCCAGGATTTCCAGTAATTACTATTGACATATTATAAAACAAACATGAACTGAATTAAACAATTTCTGCAATACTAATAAGTCCAATAGCATTTTTGTGTGTATTGCAAATTGGTTTATTAGGTAAAGCAAATGTTGGAAAATCTACATTTTTTTCAGCTGCTACTGAAACTCCGGTCCCTATAGGGAATTTTCCATTTACAACAATTCAACCAAATGTTGGCGTTGCTTATGTAAAATCTGATTGCGCCTGTAAGCATTTTGAAATTAAACATCAAAACCCATTATGTGTAAATGGAACTCGTTTTATCCCAGTAAAATTAATTGATGTGGCTGGATTAGTTCCTGGAGCACATGAAGGCAAAGGTTTAGGAAACCAATTTCTTGATGATGCAAGGCAAGCTGAAGTCTTGATACATGTTGTTGATATTGCTGGAACAACTGACATTCAAGGACAACCTATCCCTATTGGCACACATGATCCTCTTGAAGATGTTAGTTTTGTTGAAAATGAATTTGATCAATGGTTTACAGATATTCTTCGAAGGGAATGGGATAAACTTACCAGAGAAATAGAACAAAAAAGAGCAAAACTCACTGATGGAATTGCAAAACGATTTACTGGTTTGGGAATTAAAGAATATCAAATACAAGATGTTTTACATAAACTAGAACTTGGATCAAAAAATCCTAAAGAGTGGAACGATTCTGACATTCAAACTTTTGTTAAGGAATTAAGAAAAAACACAAAACCATTCATCATTGCGGCAAATAAAGCAGACCTTTGCAAAGATCTTGATATAATCAAAAAAATTCCTGATACAATTGTAGTTCCATGTAGTGCTGAAACCGAATTATTATTACGAAAAGCTTCAAAATCAGGAATGATACATTATGAATCAGGTGATGAAAAGTTTTCTATAGTTGAAAATAAAGAGATATTGCCACAACAACAAAAAGCACTAGATCTAGTAAATACAGTTTTTACAAAAATCCATTCAACAGGAATTCAAAAAATTTTAAATCTTGCAGTGTTTGATTTGTTGAAATTCATTGTTGTTTTTCCTGTAGAAGATGAAACAAAATTAACTAACAAGAACGGTGATGTTTTGCCTGATGCAAAATTATTACCACATGATTCAACTGCAAAAGACTTGGCAGGTTTAATCCATGCTGATATTGCCAAGGGATTTTTACATGCCATTGATTGTAAAACAAAACAAAGAATCGGCGGTGATCATAAATTGAAAAATGGAGACGTGATCAAAATTGTTTCAACATTAAGTAGGGGATAATATGCTTGGTCTTGGAGTTGAAAGCACAGCTCACACTTTCTCATGTGCCATAATAGAAAAAAACGGAAAAAAAGGAAAAATTTTATCTGATGTTAGAAAAATTTATCGCCCACCTGATGGTGAAGGAATTCATCCTAGAGAAGCCTCAAGGCATCACGTTGAAAATAGCTCCATTGTATTGTCTGAATGTCTTAAGGAGGCTGGTGTTAAAATCAAAGATCTTGATATTATTTCATATGCTGCTGGTCCTGGTCTAGGTCCTTGTTTGAGGGTAGGTGCAGTAGTAGCTCGTTCTCTTGCATCTTATTATAAAATTCCAATTTATCCAGTTAATCATGCATTAGGGCATATTGAATTAGGAAAATTACTTACTGGCGCAAAAAATCCACTGGTTCTTTTAGTTTCTGGTGGACATACAATGCTTCTTGCATTTCTAAATAAACAATGGAGAGTATTTGGAGAAACATTGGATATTACATTAGGTCAACTACTGGATCAATTTGGAAGATCAATTGGATTTGCATCTCCGTGTGGAAAAAATATTGAAGACTTAGCTTCAGCAACTTCTAATTATACTCTACTTCCATACTCTGTAAAAGGAAACGATGTATCGTTTTCTGGATTGTTATCTGCATCAAAACCTATAGCCAAAAAAAATAAAGCTGATGCATGTTTTTCATTACAAGAGACTGCATTTGCAATGATAAGTGAAGTAGTAGAAAGAGCATTATCATTTACTGGAAAAAAAGAATTGTTAATTGTTGGTGGTGTTGCTGCAAATAAAAGATTGTCTGAAATGCTACAAGATGTTTGTAAAAGACATACTTGCAAATTTTTTATTGCGCCCCAAAAATATGCAGGTGACTGTGGTAGTCAAATATGTTGGACAGGATTGCTAGAATCTCAAGTAAAAAGTGGTGTTTCTATTGAAGAAACCTTTGTACGACAATCGTGGCGATTAGATTCAGTTAAAATAGATTATTGATCTTTATGCTCTTTTATGGCATTTTCAATATTTTTTAGCCAGTCTTTAGTGTTAAAAACTCCAAACTTGTATGTCTGCTCACCTTCTTTTGTTTTGGCAGTGAAGCATACTTTTTTTATCAGACGTCCCTCTTTCCACACTTTGTCTACATCATTTAATGAAACATCCATTACTGTATCTCCAAAACGTTTTGAAAAGTCCATCATTCGTGATTTTGTTTTATCAAAAGCCAATCTTTTATTAGTTAAAGTTAAAATTCCTGCACCAAGTTTATCTTCGTTACAATCTTCCTGTTTTAACCTCTTTTCTCCGTCTTCCATGATTCGTTTTTACCAGTATCTCTAGGTTATAATTTTAATGAAAATTATGTTAAATAACTCTAAATTATAACATTTCAATTATCTATTTTATGAAACTACTAAAAAAAGGTGCAGAAGCAGATATCTATCTTACAAAATGGAGTAATTTACCATCAATATTGAAAATAAGAAAGACAAAATCATATCGTAACCTTGTTCTTGATGCAAAAATTCGAAAACAAAGAACAATTAAAGAATCTCAAATGATTTCAGAAGTAAAGTCATTTGGAATTCCAACTCCTCTCGTATACTTTGTAAATTTAGCAAATTCATCTATTATAATGCAAGAAATTCCTGGCATACCTGTCCATGATTTACCTGATTTGAAGATAATCAAATTATCTAAAGAAATTGGTAGGCTTGTTGGAATTATGCATAAAAATGGTATTATGCATGGTGATTTAACAACCTCAAATTTTATCTTATACAAAAATAAAGTATATGTGATTGATTTTGGTTTATCTCAGAAAACAATCAAATCTGAAGATCATGCCGTAGATTTGCGATTAATAAAAGAAATTCTTAACAGCGCACATGCAAAAATCATGGAACCTGCATTGAAAAATTTTCTTTCTGGCTACAAATCCGTAGTTGGTACCATGACCTATTCAAAAATTATGCATTCAGTATCTGATATTGAAAGTAGAGGAAGATATGCAACAGTCGTCTGATCTTTTCTTTGTATCATCAAACCATCATAAATATCAAGAAGCAAAAAAAATTTTGAAGTCATTTGATATTAATCTTAAATTTTTTAAATACAATCTTGAAGAAATTCAATCTTCTTCTCTCAAAGAAATTGCATCTAAAAAAGCGGTACAGGCATTTCAAAAATGTAAAAAACCGATAATAATAGAAGACGACGGGCTTTTCATAGATTCACTAGATGGATTTCCTGGGCCTTATTCTTCATATGTTTTCAAAACAATTGGTAACAAGGGGATTTTACAACTTTTAAAAAAAAACAGAAAAGCCAAATTTGTCTCAATTATTTCTTATCATGATAATAAAAATTGTAAATCATTTGAAGCAAAAATTGATGGAGCTATTTCTAAATCACAAAATGGAACAGGGTGGGGTTATGATCCAATTTTTATTCCTAAAAATTTTAATCAAACATTTGCACAGTTAACAATTAAAAATGATTTATCTCATCGATACAAAGCACTAAAAAAATTTTCTAATTGGTACTTGAATAAGCTGAAATCCAGCGATTAATGGTTCTTTGATTGTTTTGCAATATTACAATTCTTGAAACAAGACTTTCATCCATTATTGAAAATATTTCACTATGTTTTGCTACTTCCTCGCTAAATCTTCTCACTTCTTCCATTTCTAACATGTTTGAATGTTCTAATCTGTTAGTTGAACGACCAATGTGCATGTAAGACTTTATTTCAATAAAGTGTGGACTAGCTTGTTTTAGCATTGAAGCAAAAGCCGGAATCATCTCTTTTTGATCATTGTAATTTCTTATGAGCGTAATTCGAAGTACAGTTCTTGTATCTAGGTGCTTTAGCATTTCTAATGTTCTATTCCATCTTTGCCAAGAATCATCATATTTTGGTCTGTTAATTTTTAAAAATGAATCATAATCTGCCGCATTAGTAGATAGATACAATTGTGTTGGTAATGCATCTTCATCTTGTAATCTTTGAATCATATCTGGTTCTTGTCCATTTGTTACAAGAAAAATTGACTTTGTTGCTTCCAATGACTTGAGATATTTTATTAATTCTGGAAGCTTTGGATACATTGTTGGTTCACCAGAAAGTGAGATAGCATAATGACTTGGTAATAATGATTCATCTAATCTTTGTTTATCATTTCTCGAGTCTCCATAATATCCCATTATCAATTTTTTTCGTTCTTCCATTAATTTAATTAGTATCTCTTTTGGCTCGGAGACTTTTTCTGGTTCCATCTTTAATGAATCATAAAATTCCATTGGTCTCCAACAATATACACAACGATTTTCACAATGCATTCCAGCAGGAGAAAATTCCATACATCTATGAGTTGAAATCCCATAAAATTTGTGCTTGTAACAACTTCCTTCATGTTTGAATGATTTTTTTGTCCAATGACAAAGTTCTACTGTAGAATGATCTGCAACACCATATTTTGCTTTTTTTAATTGTTGTGAGATTCCCGGCTTGATCTGTATTAGTTTCTCTTCATCAACTATTTCTCCGGAACAACTCATATGCAAAAAATCTGTTTTGCTTTACTTAAATTGATCGTGATTCTTGTTTTTTCTTAAAAATAACTCTCAAAACTTTTCCTATTTTTAGCCGATTTCAGAGTGAAGTTTAATAACTGGATCTTTGACGTAAATTTAAGCTTTGAAAAAAATACGTATGGGATTCATATTTTTATTTTTAGCCATAATAATTGGCATTTCTACTAGTCCTGTATTTGCTGCTAATGATTTAGATCGTGATGGTATTGCAGATGATATGGATAGTTGCCCTAATCTTCAAGAAGACTATGCTGGTATTATTGATGGCTGTCCATCTAATTTTGTTCCATGGTATGATGAAGACTTTGATGGAATTCAAGATAATATTGATCAATGCCCAAGTTTAAGAGAAAATTACAATAAATTCCAAGATGAAGACGGTTGTCCTGATACTACCCCTGGAACTGGTTCTGGAGTACCTGCTGATTCTGATGGTGATGGTTTTATTGATGTTCTAGATTTATGTCCAACTCAACCTGAAACGTTTAACGGTGTCTTTGACACTGACGGTTGTCCTGATACTTTTGGTTCTGGTTCAGATAGAGATAGAGATGGTGTTCCAGATCATTTAGATTCTTGTCCATTAAGTGCTGAGACTTATAATAAATTCCAAGACACTGACGGTTGTCCTGACACTGTTACTGATTCATCATTTGTTGATACTGACAATGATGGTATAGTTGATAAAATTGATTTTTGTCAAACAGAACCTGAAACTTTTAATGGTTATAGAGATACAGATGGTTGTCCTGATGTTGTACTAGATACCACATTTAGTGATGCAGATGGTGACGGCATTCCTGACAAGTCTGATACATGTCCTAACCAAAAAGAAACATTCAATCAATATGCTGACTATGACGGTTGTCCTGATTCAATTCCTTCATTCACTGGAAAACTAACTGACTCCGATCGTGATGGCATTATGGATATAGATGATGCATGTCCATTAGAACCTGAACGATACAACAAATTTGAAGACACTGACGGTTGTCCTGACATTCCTGTTTATTCTATTACTGCTGATTCAGACCAAGATGGAATTCAAAATACAATTGATCAATGTCCAACAGTAAAAGAAACTTACAACAAGTTCCAAGATGACGATGGTTGTCCTGATTATGTAGCAGATGATAAAACAGCTCCAGATTCAGATGGTGATGGAATTCGAGATTATGCAGATTTATGTCCAACTCGCGCTGAAACATTTAACGGATTCCAAGATGATGACGGTTGTCCTGATAATGCATTATTGATTGATAGAGATGGCGATGGAATTATCGATACTTTAGATTCATGTCCAATGGAAAAAGAAACTTACAACAAATTCCAAGATGATGACGGTTGCCCTGATAAAATATCCAGTTCATCTTCTTTAGATTTTGATGGTGATGGTATTGCTGATCTATTAGATAAATGCCCATTAGAACCCGAAGTTGTTAATGGTTATCAGGACACTGACGGTTGCCCAGATATTTCTATAATGGATTCTGATAATGATGGAATTAGAGACTCCTTAGATCAATGTCCAACTGAACCAGAAACTTGGAATAGATATATTGACAATGACGGCTGCCCTGATAATCCTGGCGATTTAGATGCTGACTTTGATGGAATCTTTGATTCTGTCGATGCATGTCCTCTTGTACCTGAAAGATATAATGGATTTGAAGACAATGACGGCTGTCCTGATTTCCCATCTTATTTGACTGATGTTGATTCTGACTTTGATGGTATAATAGATTCAAAAGATAATTGTCCACTTGTTCCAGAAACTTACAATAAATTCCAAGACACTGACGGTTGTCCTGATTATGTAGCCGATGATAAAGGCATACCAGATTCTGACGGTGATGGAATTCATGATCGTATAGACAATTGTCCAAATCAACCAGAAACATATAATGGAATTTTAGACTTGGACGGCTGCCCTGATAATTATATCTCTAAGATTGATTCAGATCGTGACGGAATACCTGATGCAATAGATGCATGTCCAACGGCTAAAGAAACTTACAACAAATTCCAAGATGATGACGGTTGTCCTGACAAAATTGTTGAATCATTTGTAGTAGATTCTGATAATGATGGAATAAGTGATGTTGTTGATCAATGTCCTTTGGTTGCTGAAACATTTAATGGATTTGAAGATGAAGATGG
>Ga0207952_1001114_pt1 | contig 13072 bp, 15 predicted proteins | sample SubbioR12Aug_8Ca_FD_184831 | JGI IMG/M metagenome (GOLD analysis project Ga0207952, IMG submission 184831) | Serpentinite rock and fluid subsurface biosphere microbial communities from McLaughlin Reserve, California, USA - CR12Aug_8Ca (SPAdes) | ecosystem: Environmental > Terrestrial > Deep...
CTGGCGGCTTTGATAGCTGGCAACTGCCTTGCTATGGCGCGCCAGTATCTCGGACGAGAGCTTGGCATTTTTTAGGTGTTGTTCTGTGTCTTTGAAGCTTTGGTCTATGTCGCTGTAGAGTGCTTTGATCTGGCTGTTGGCACTACGGATGGTGCTGACTCGCTGATTGACCAGTTCGGTGTTATTGCTGTTCGCAGCTGACAAGGCCAGTAAGCCAGATTTGGCTTGTATATTGCTCGATGTATTCGCAGCAGGAGCAACAGCTTTGACTTCATCCTGGATTTGCTTGAGCAACTGGCTCAGGCGTTCTTCTGAATTTGTTGGTTTGGTCGCTGCACTGGTGCTGCTTGCCAGGAGCGGGTTCAGTGTCGACGCTCTCCCTTGCTGTGTTACCTGGCCCGCTTTTAGCAAGCTGTTTGCCTGATCTGCGGCTGCGCGAACCTGGGCTGAGACAGCGCAAGGATAGAGTGATATCGCGACAACTCATACTCTCGGACCACTTTTACATAGGGATTGGGTGCGTACCATCTCGATAATGGGGTCATTGCATGCGCCAAAGCGATATCTTGGCAAGTGACTATGGGGTTGCTCGCTCCTGTCATTTGTAAGTATCTGACACATCATTGGTCCCAACCAGTCCGTTAGACGAAATACTTTCCTTTTTAAAAATCATCTTTAAGCTTCGGAACTGAGCGAACTGACTGATTTGAGACTTTGGGTTGCTACCGGAAGAGTTAAGCACATTCCATGTACAGATAGAAAACCATAGAGCACTCCATTTATTTAACCCGCAAAACGGCACAAATCATCCAATTGACTTACATGGCACTGTAAAATCAAAGCGCTCCGTAAAGGGCAAAAACGAGCAAACTAACGTATTGAAGCTGGCAATACCCAAAATATACCGCGGCCCCAGACAATCCAGAGATTGACGTAGGCGTAGAGCCTTTGAATTACTATCCCTGTATTGGTAAATGTTCTCCTATATGCCGAGATTGAATTAGATCTTGAACCTTGTTTATGACCTCGGACTTAGTAACATTTTTCCCAGGGCAGTCATCATGAGTTGTACGCTTATCTTCTTTATGCAATTTCATGAGAGTTGGATCAAGGCCAAGAACTGCCGATAAAGAAGCAATTGCTGCAATGGTATTTTTTTGCACATTCAATCCTCTTCCGACGTCAAACTTATCTGAGTTGTAGTTACCCAACATTTCAACGCCTAATCCGTCAATATTCCAGCTTGGCGAATGAACACCTGAGGTAGTCAGAGGACAAAATACCCAAATTTTTTTGTCATCAACAAAGAGGTGAGGTCCAGCACTCCAGCCTTTTTTGTCTCGGTAATACGAGACAAAATTTTGCATGTGTTCTGTCGTAAAACCATTTGGTCGTTGCGATAAATTAGGCTCATCAGTATTGTGCAGCACAATGAACTTGGGACGCCAGGCAGTCCAGTGCAAAGTGTGACAATATTCATCGAACTCTTCAACGCTAAAACTCCGACCGACTATCTCTTTCCATCTGGCCATAGCAACCTCCACTTTAGTCAAAGATTCCTTGCCAATCACATTTGATTGACAAGTTATATTGACATAAAAACCATATTCATGCCAAATAAATATTCGTATTGCAGAATATTTCAACTACATATCACTTTAATGGATTCAGGCAATCTTCTTACCTGATGCCCAGTCAACTTCTTACTTCTGATTTGCCCCCCCAAAAAAACCACGGAATCTTCATGGACCACAATATTTTCTTTTCGCTCGTCAATGCCATCCTCACGATTTTTGCGATGGCCTTGTATTACCCATTGCTAAAAGCTTCAAACGCAGCAGATCTGAATGAAGCGATCAAATCCCGCCCGACCCTGGCAAAAGCAGTCGCCCGCAGGAGCAACCGCAGCTACCTTCGTGTCTGCCTGTATTTTTTCATTTCCCTGATTGCATATGGGTTCCTTGCCGTCCACGACAATGTGGACATGGACTTTGCAGCCTTTACCCTATTTGTCCTGTTCCTGGTGTCGCTGTCCAGAGTCTGGATGCTTAGAATGATGCTTGGCAAACCCTGATTTCGTTTTACCCTTCATGTAGTTCGCTCAGAAAATTCATTTGAGTCTAGTTTCCCTTCCTGGTATTACCCTTCCCTATCAACTCTTCAAAACACAAAGGCATCTCATGTCAGAAATCAACGCGTCCGTATTAAACATATCAGCGGCAGCAGACCCCACCTGCCCCTGCTGCAATTCAACCCGCATCCGCATTAAAAACTATGGCAAGAAAGCTGGCGGCACTGTCGGCGCAGTAGCTGGCGTTGCCGCAGGCACAGCCAGTCTGGTCGGTGGTGCAGAGGTCGGCGCTTCCATTGGTGTCGCTGGTGGCCCTCTGGGTATTGCCCTTGGCACGCTGGCCGGTGCCATCATTGGCGGCCTGATCGGCGGTGCTACCGGCTGCTCAGTCGGCGTCAAACTGGGTCAGGCCGTGGATGACCGTATCCTGGACAATTATGAGTGTCAGGATTGCGGCTATCACTTCAGCATGCAAACCCGGTAACCCTGCAGCTCCTCTCTTTTTTCTGTTTCATCCTTCGCTTTCCCCTTCAAGCACTACCTTCATTCAATCCCCTCTCGCATCGTATTCATTTAACTGTTTTGTTCTGCTGTTTTGTCTCAGCGGTATGGCTACGTGCGTCTTTATATTAGGAAAATACTTTATGGCACACCTCGTCGAAACCATGGCTTACGTTAATGAAGTCCCGTGGCATGGTCTGGGAAACCAACTCACTGCCAAACAACCCATAGAAGTATGGGCAAAGCAAGCCGGTATGGCCTTTGAAATCAAGGAATCACCTGTCCGCTTCATGACTGAAAGTGTCGGCAGTCTCGGGGCTATCATGACCTTCCCCGAGCAAAAGGTACTGTATCGCTCCGATACCAAGACAGCCCTATCAGTCGTCTCCAACCGTTACCAGGTCGTGCAACCCCGCGAAATCCTGGAGTTTTACCGTGACCTCACGGAAGTATCCGGGTTCGAACTGGAAACTGCCGGTGTATTAAAGGAAGGCCGCAAGGTGTGGGCTTTGGCTAAAACCAATCAGTCAGCGACCATCAAGGGCAATGATGTAGTAAATGCCTATCTGCTGCTGGCGACTGCCTGCGATGGCACTCTGGCCACTACGGCGCAATTCACCAGCATACGGGTGGTATGCAATAACACGCTAGCGGTTGCACTCAACAATAGCAGTGGTGCAGTCAAGGTGCCGCACAACACGAACTTTGATGCACAGGCGGTCAAGCGTCAGTTGGGCATTTCTGTTGCTTCCTGGGATGCCTTTATGTATCGCATGAAAACCCTGTCCGAACGCAAGGTGAAATCGCATGAGGCAATGAACTACTTCCTGCGGGTGTTCACTGATCCCAGTAATACTGCCTCAGGCCTGACCAATGAACGTGCGATGAAGAAGGTACAGGAGCTGTACGACGGCCAGGGCAAAGGCGCTGAACTGAGTTCATCCGAGGGAACAGCATTTGGCCTGCTGAATTCTGTCACTGAATATGTCGATCACCAAAAGAGAGCGCGTACCACTGACCACAGGCTGGAATCAGCCTGGTTTGGTCAGGGTGCGTCTCTGAAGCAGAAAGCCCTGGATCAGGCTTTGCTGATGGTGGCCTGAGCGTATGCAAGTCGCTGGAAGAAGCAAGTTCTGACAGAAAACAACCAGGCAAGTGCATTTGCATGGCTGTTCCGCAGTACCAATAAAAACAAGTGTCTTTGGGTGTTATGGGCACCAAAAACTGAAAACATCACTCCTCCTGCCCGGCAGCTTCCGCTTGCCGGGCTTTTTGCCTTTGATACCTGGCTCTTTTCTATACCTTTGTATTCCCCTTCATCAATCCATCAAATTCAACCCGGAGCTTTTATGTCTGCCGCAGAAAAAACCGATGTACCCAAACCAAACCGGCCAGCCCTGAAGCTGGTCAAGACCAAGGAACTCAGCCGGGATGACTGGCTGACTGTACGCAAGCAAGGCATAGGCAGCAGTGACGCTGGTACTGCCGTTGGTCTGAATCCTTATCAGTCACCACTGGAATTGTGGATGGTCAAGACTGGACGGGATGCGGATTTGCCCAAAATAGATCCAAATGACGAAACCAGTCCTACCTACTGGGGAAGTTTGCTGGAACCTATAGTCGCAGCCCACTATACCCGCCGCACCGGTAACCGGGTACGCAAGATCAATGCGGTGCTACAGCATCCTGATCCAGACAAGTCCTGGATGCTGGCAAATATTGACAGGGAAGTGACTGGCGCACCAGATGTACAAATCCTGGAATGCAAGACTGCTGGTGAATTTGGTGTCCCGCTGTGGCGAGATGGTGTGCCTGAGTACATTGTCTGCCAAGTGCAGCATCAGCTTGCTGTCACTGGCAAGGCCGCTGCGGATATCTGTGTGCTGGTATGTGGGCAGGAAATCAGAATTTACCGGATTACCCGTGATGATGAGTTGATTGCCAGGCTGATAGAGCTGGAAAGACAGTTCTGGCATTACGTGGAAACGGATACTCCACCACCAGCAGACGGCTCCGAATCAGCAGATTTGGCTTTGCGCTGTCTGTATCCACATGACTCAGGCAATCATCTTGACTTCACCACTGACACGGAAATGTCGGCCCTCTTTGCAGATCTGGTCAATCTGCGGGCGGATATAGAAAACCGAGAAGAACTAGCGGCTTTGCTGACGCAGCAGATTCAACAGCGCCTGGGGAACGCTAGTACTGCGAGCTTCGATAGCGGGCGGGTCAGCTGGAAGCGATCCAAAGACAGTAAGCGTCTTGATGTCGAAAAGCTGTTGCTCGATCAACCAACCCTGCTGCAACAGTATCCATTGACTAGGCCAGGTAGCCGGAGATTTCTGCTAACGCCCAAGACCATGAATGGTGATACCGATTCTGGACAATAACCCAAAGGGCTAGCCATCAGTAACAAGTCAAACCAATCCATAAAGCCTGATTCCATATGCTGGAACAGGCTTTCTTTTTTATTTCAAGGAAACATCATGATTAAAGGTCTTGCAATCACGCCACCGATTTTAGGACGTATTTCCATAGGCAGTGTCGTTGAGAAGAATGGTAAACGTCTGCCGGTGAAGGAAGATTTCTTTACGATCACTTCGCAGGTGCAGGGACGCAATGGCTGGGTAAATCATCCACTGGATGAGGAATTGCGCAAGAAGGCGGGAGTGGACAAGCTGCGCTCTATCCCGGTAAGGGTTCTGTTCAATGAGCCTGACCTGAACTTGCGGGCGGAATACAGCATGTTTGATAGACAGACTGGGCGGCCTCTGTGCGTGGGAAATGGGGAGACTTGCAGACGGTTCACAGATTCAGGTATACAAAGCCTGCCCTGCCCTTCGCCGGATGGCTGTGAGCTGGCTGAGAATGGTGCCTGCAAGCCGTATGGCCGCTTGAATGTGCAGATCGGGGACGAGGATGAACTGGGGTCGTTTATTTTCAGGACCACCGGGTTTAACAGTATCCGCACGCTAGCGGCGCGCCTAAGTTACTACCAGGCGGTGTCCGGTAACTTGCTGGCCTGTCTCCCGCTGGAACTGCGGCTCAGAGGTAAAAGTACCACCATGAGCCATCGGTCTGCGATCTACTACGTGGATTTAACTGTGCGGGAAGGAGTGACGTTGGAGGCTGCGATCGCCAAAGCCAGGGAGACTGATCAACGGCGCAGGGAATGCGGATTTGATCAGATTGCGCTGGATGAGGCTGCTGCGAACGGGTTTGCGAATGGGGCTTTTGAGGAAAGTGAAGAGGAAATGGTAGACACTCTGGAAGAATTCTACCCTGCTTCAAACCACTCTCTTGATAGCGACGATATCAAGGATGGTGATTTGGTTACTGTTGGTCACCAGCAGGTAATCAAAATACCTAAACCAAGCTTGAAAGAGAAATTAGGCACAAGAGCAGCCTTATTAGTGCCTGCATCTGTTCAACGTTGATATGGAGATTTTTGTCGATGGACAAAAGAATTAGTCTTGACGCAATTGAATAATCAGATCTTCTATCAGGTAACGCTGATGCGGTGGTAACAATAAAATCTTTTGCGCTAAAGCAATTGCTTCAGGTGTTGGTTGAAATTCACTTGAAGCAATATCTTCTTTGCCTTTATCTTTTTGCACACCTGGTGAAGGTCCGTAGTGCAACCAATGTTCATCCACATCAAGCCATTTGGCTAAAGTCGCCAACTTATCGTTAGTTGGGATGGCTCTACCGGATAACCACTTATGTGCGGTTTGTGCAGATATTGGCTCTCCCGAATAAAGCAAATTAAATCGCAAGGCAAGTTCAGTAGCTCCTTTTATAGGGACCGCGCTGCGCCTCAGGGCAATTTCCAATCGTTTAGAAAACGAAGCTTTTTCGTCAATGGTAGGCATGTGCGCATTTTGCGGCAACGTGTATGCCTACAATCCAACCAAATAAGATATTTATATCCTATTTGGTTTAATTTTAGCATGATCTAGGCTAAAATATTTGTCACCTTACACAAAGCACAATTTGCGTAAGCAAATATCTCGCTCTCATTTACTACGTACGCATTATTCATTTCAAACCCCTACCTCACCTTTAAAGGCTATCCATGAACGCGACAGACAGATTTATAAAACACGCACTTATTTGCTTCGGCATATTCTTCTGCTTCACCCTGGTTGCCGTATTTTCACCAAAAATTCATATCGGATTTTTTGGATGCCTCGCACTGCTGGTATCAGGCACGTTCTTCACGACCATAGGTGTCATGATTGGTGATGCAGTAAGAAGGTTTGTGCGCCCGGACATTATCCTCACAAGCAATGCCGTCGAGACTTTCCAGAAGAAAGTGTTTTGGATGATCGGCCCGCAATTCATTGGCTGGTTTATTGGCCTGATCGCTTGCAATGGCTTTATGGGAAATGTCCTGGGGTACAAAGGGCTTTTCTGACAAAGGCACTACGTCACGACGCAAAAGAACGCGTCAATTTCATCTCTATCATTAAAGGAATTTTTGTATGAAAAAAATCTTCATCATTGCAGCAATAAGTATTTTCTCTGCTGTCAATGCCTATGCAGCAGGACACGTTGGGCAATGTGTTTTCCCCAAAAAAAAACCTGCAAAGAATGGCAATCTTGAATTTAAAAAGCCAATTCAAATTTATACAGCTCCAAACTCTACAGAATCACAAACACTCAAAACTCTCTCTTCATTCACTATAAAAGCAGAGGCAAATGGCTTTATACAACTGGTGACCGTACCAGATGAAGATAAGCCAGCACCAGAAAAAAATGGTGGCAAGGTTGTGGGATGGGCGAAGCTGTCTGACTTCGAGCTTCAGGACTTGAGGAACTGCAACTAACTTCTTTATTTGGATCTAGAGATCTGCTTGGAATTTTCCAAGCAGATAGAAATTCGAAAATATCTTGGCAGTTGAAAGTTTAAAAAAAAGGCGAAACCAACGATCAATTTATTTTTTTGTCCAGGCTCGAAACAAGTCAAAACTTTATACAAAGGTTAGGCTCGCACTCGTAGTACATATTTGCATAAATATAGCAACTCAATCACATTTCACCTATGCCCAGTCGCATGAAACATAGCCCCCTAGCGACTGTTTCAGACACTTTGTATTTAAAATAGATGATGCAAAAGTTACGTAGATGAGATGTCCATAATTAACGGGTTGGACCCGATGGAGCCCATTGCTCCGATCTACGACCCCACAGACGGGACAGAGATATCGACCGCAGACCAGGGCAGTTATCTTCTTTGAATCAGTAGTCGATATTGCCCAAACTAAATGCTCAACTATTTCTCCTGCGCGAAGTCCAAAAGTTACCCGATAAAATGAAACACCGCACATCTCAGCACATTGGCTTAAGAATAGGTCGATAATAGTCGTCATAAGTAATCCCCGTTTTTGTTGACTGCCTATTACAGACGTCGGCTCAACTATTCTTTATTGGATGCATTCGATGCCGTTTTCTATAAGTGATCGAGAAATACTTCGTACAGTCAAAGGCGTTGGCCCGACGGTTATCACTCGACTTGAGCAATTGGGATATTCGGATATGCTTCAACTTGCTGGCGCAGACGTTCAAGACATTGTAGAAAGAGCCGCGGCACTGGTTGGTTCGTCGTGTTGGAAGAATAGTCCTCAGGCGAAGCATGCGATTCAGGCCGCTATTGGTGCCGCGACGCGCGCCTGCAAGAAGGTTGCTGAATCCGAACTGGTTCAGATGCCGCTGGCGCCAGAGCATGCCATCAGTGAATTCGAGAGCAAAAAAAACCTCGGCCCCAAATCGGCAGCTATCCTCACAGCGGCAGGGATCCACTCTATGGAGCAACTTACAATGCTCGGCTCAGTTGCCGCCTTCACAATGGCTAAGCGCACAGGAGCACGTGTCAGCCTCAATCTTCTATGGGCATTGGAAGGTGCTATCACCGGAGAATCATGGCAAACAATAGCCCGCGAGCACAGGGCTAGCCTCTTGCTGGCTTTGGAATCATATGGAACTGATGGGTAACGAGAATAGCAGCGGCTTACCCATTAAATCAATCAGTTGTAAGAAGTGGTGGATGGGCACATCTAGCCACCTACATGGGAAGGATGAGCATACTTGTCCTAGTTTTATTTTAAATCAACGGGTTAAGCATGTTATGGCGAAAAATCTTTAGTCCTGGCAGCAACACTTGTTGACCTTATACAGATAACTTTCAAGTGTGCGGGGAAGTATTCTCTCGTTCACGAAATCCCAACGCGGGCTAGTCAACCATTCCAACGCTTGCCGATACAGTTGGCGGGTGAAAACGACAATTGTGCATGGGTGTGTGGACCTACAAGTTGTTCGTTTCGTCGCATCAGCAGGCCAATCGCTTGCCGCAGGTGCTGGCTGGAATTAGGCAGCTTGAAGAATCCCGACGCGCCGCATGACTATATCAATCGACCCCAGGGGTAAGACCATCCAGCTTTTTCGTCGCTTGGTTGAGTCATGTCATAAACGAAGTTCCAGAACGACTTGCTGGCGAGAACGCGTTCAAAATTCGCAAGCAGAAAATATAAAGCCTAGCGCCGTGGAAACCAGTGATCGAACTGTTATCGAGCCAAAGCCAGGCCTCGTCCATTCGTGTCAATGATGCTTTACGGAAGTTCGGGCGGCAGCGCGAGCTGCCTGATGCTTGGTGCTAGAACTGCTCTGTTAAGTATCAAGATAGTGGGCATATTTGACGACGGGTGTGGATGTGAGCCGATTCGTTCCGTCAGTTTGCAAAGGTGTTTGTTCACGAATTTTAGGGTTCGTGAACATTGGCAGGTGCCCTCGCGAAGCTCAGCACAGCGTCGCGCATGGCTGTCGCGATCTCTGCGGCTTGCGCCTCGTCGTGCACCGCCCTAGCTATCTGAACGCCTCCACTGAGCATGGCTAGCATTGCCCAAGCACGCTGCCTGCGCTCCCTTTTACCCAGGTGCGTCAGTCCCGTTTCTATCGTGGACACTACCCGCTCAATACCCTGTTGGTACACTACACGCACTTGTTCATTGCCGCGAGCGACCTCGGACGTAAGGCCGGGCACTACGCAGCCGCCCGCGAGATTCATTCGGTGCTCATGGCTAAAGTAATAGTCCACCAGCGCAACAAGACCGTCATTGTTCTTATCGGTAAGGGCTAGTTCTGCGGTGTGCTGAAAGTCCTTCAGCCCAGCATCGACGGCCGCTTCAAATGCCGCGGCCTTCGACGAAAAATGCTTGTAAAAAGCTCCTGATGTCACACCAGCCTCTTGGGCCAAGCCGTCTACACCAGCTCCGCCATAGCCGTCCAGGCGAAACCCACGCCCAGCCGCAGCTAGGATGTTAGCCGCTGTTTGGCGCTTCTGCTCAGGCGTGTAGCGCATGAATACCCCTTCCAGATCAAAGTAAACGTCATTGTACTTGACAGGATAACGATCGTCATCTATCTTTAGATCACGGTCGTTATCTTAACGCCTGTACTGATCGTAAAGACATCAGGTTCAATTCTCATTTCTAGGAATACTCAAATGCCAATAACACTCACACTCACCGAAGGCGTCTTACCCCAGAGCGCAGTGAAGCAAGCCATCGCTGAGCTTACCGCCTCGTTCCTGGAACATCACGGCATGTCGGGAAACAAAGTCATGACGCCAAACGTCACGGCTCACGTGAACATCATGCCAAAGGGCTTGACGTTCTCTGGCGGAAAGGAAGTTGACGGGGCGTGGATTGAAACGAAAACGCCGTCATTTGCACTTGCCGACAACAAGATTCAGGCCAGCTTCTTCAACGCCGCCACACAAATCATTCATGACCTTTCAGGAGGAAAACTGCCCAAAGAGCGAATTTGGGCAAATGGCGTGCATGCAGTCGACGGTACGTGGAACATCAACGGTGTCCCGTTGACAAATGCCGCGATTGGTGACGCTGTCTCCAAGGGCTGACCCATTCAGTGAAGTCATCTCTATGCAGTGCTGATCACACGGGCTTGGGAGACTTCTGGGAGCTAAAGATAAGTCATTTGTCTTTGCTCCCGTTAAATAAAACTTAAAAGGAGTAAGAATGAAAAAGCATATCCATGCGCTAGCAGCGGCAGCGAGCTTTTTGAGAGGAAGACGCAGTGATGACTACTGAATCTCCGGCCAGGAGCAACAAATTGCCCGTTCGCGTGCTTCACACAATGCTTCGCGTCGTGGACATTGAGCGTTCAATATCTTTCTATACAGACATGCTCGGGATGCAGCTCTTCCGCAAAGAAAATTACCCGAGTGGCAGATTTACGTTGGCATTTGTCGGCTATGGCGACGAGTCCAACGGCGCGGTGATTGAACTCACGCACAACTGGGGTACGGACACTTACGAACTGGGCACGGCCTATGGTCACATTGCACTTGCCGTTACGGATTTGAAGGCGACATGTGCGACGCTCGAAGCTTTGGGCGTGAAAGTGGTACGTGCCCCAGGCCCAATGACATTCAGTTCACCTGACCGCAATGCAGCCGAAATCATTGCGTTTATCGAAGACCCCGACGGCTACAAGATAGAGCTTGTCGAAGCCTGCCCACGTGCACAGGGGGATTCGCAATGATGGATTATTGTCGACTCAGCGAATCGCAAAAAAGCGGCGATTGACCGTCACTTGCAGGCTGGGATTTTTCGCTGAAACGTAGTATTTGCACCCGATAGGAGTTTGGCGCTGGCAAATAACATTGGCAACGCCAGCCAATCAAATTGCTGCGTAAGTACAGTAAGCGTGATTGATCTAGCTTGAATGTTGCATAAACTAGCAGCGCGTCGGCAAATGGCCATTTCCGCTATCGGAGTGTTCAGCAGATGTGAGGCAGAAACCTTCCTCTCCAAACAAAGCGAAGCTGATTAAAACAGGATGAAGGTTGAAGACTGAATCCACTATTCAGAACACCTTGTAATGCTTGGATCAGAAGCGGTCTTTGCAATCGCCAAGCGTTCGGGAGCATGTGTCAGCCTCAATCGCCAAACCTCTTAAACTTTTTCCGTTCGCGTTCGACTTGCAGTCGGGTCACACAATCTGGAACATGATCGTTAATCAATCCCATGGCTTGCATGAATGCATAGGCAGTAGTTGGTCCAACAAACTTCCAGCCTCGTTTCTTTAGCTCCTTGGACAAAGCAATAGATTCAGGAGAAGTGGACACGGTCTGTGGTGCGGGCACCCCCGATGCGTTCGGCTCGTAACGCCAAAAGAAGGCCGCGAGTGAGCCAGTTTCCTGAATCAATGCCTGGGCACGTGCTGCGTTGTGAATAACAGCCTCAATCTTGCCTCTGTGCCGGACGATACCCTCATTTTGCAACAAACGAGCGACATCTTGCTCATCAAAACAGGCTACCTTGTTAAAATCAAAACCGAGAAAGGCTGCACGAAAATTCTCGCGTTTAGCAAGAATTGTTCGCCAGCTCAGTCCTGACTGAAATCCCTCCAGGCAAATTTTTTCAAACAACCTGAAATCATCCGAGACCGGGAAACCCCACTCTCGGTCATGATAATCAAGGAATTCAGGCGCAGCAGCACACCACCTGCAGCGCGGAAGTCCGTCAGCGCCCAGAAACATCTGATTCATGCCACGCTCTCCAACAAGAACGCCATACGCGGATCCGTCTTGGACGGTGTGATCTCAATAATCTGCACCGTCACGATGCCATGAATAACGAAAGGATCCTGGTTAAGACGCTGTTGAAGCTCGTCTTCGTTGAGGCCGTGAATTAAGATTCCTCCTCCAGGCGGGCCAGAAAGATTTCCAGAAGCGAGAAAAACACCGTCGTCAAAGCCGTTTTGAAGCCAGGCCTTGTGTTCTGCCATGTGCTTGGCTGCCTGCTCTTTGCTACCTGATATGTTCAGTAATACGATAAACACTGCAATCCCCTGGATAGTTAAAGTTGAGGTTTATTACACTGACAATGGTCTTTGCTCGCAAACGCTACGCAACCACGTATGCAGTTCAAGCACTTCTTGCCGTATGAATGCCTCATCGTCGAAAGCATTGGCAATTGTTGCAATGCCCTGGCTCCTGGCCAGTAAATGCATGGCCATGGTGTCAGCATCCCCGTCAAACCCGGTTTGCTCAAATTGGGTGGCAAGCCAACGCCGGAACAGCATAAAAAGTGCGCCCGCCTGAGGGAGTGCTGGATGCTCAAGTTTGGCAAGTTCCATGCACAAGCTACCAATAGGGCATCCGTGACGCCGGATCTTCGGGGCATTCATGACCATCATCTCAATGAATCGGCCAATCCGCTCTATTGGGGTATGCACCTCTGCGGTCCAAACATCGAGCATGGTTTGTGTTTTTTTTGCGCGCAAAGCTATCACTGCTTCAAGGATTTCATCTTTCGTCTTGAAGTGGTAATAGAAATTTCCACGCGAGAGTGCTACTGCTCCGGCGATGTCTGCAAAAGAGGTGTGGTCGTAACCACGTTGGTAGAACAACTGGTCTGCCGTCTCGACGATGCGCTCTCGCGTGCTCTGATTTGTCTTGGTCATGGTAAGAAGGCC
>Ga0207952_1001115_pt1 | contig 13071 bp, 11 predicted proteins | sample SubbioR12Aug_8Ca_FD_184831 | JGI IMG/M metagenome (GOLD analysis project Ga0207952, IMG submission 184831) | Serpentinite rock and fluid subsurface biosphere microbial communities from McLaughlin Reserve, California, USA - CR12Aug_8Ca (SPAdes) | ecosystem: Environmental > Terrestrial > Deep...
AATAAGCATAAATTCTCCCATCCTTATTACTGGATTGCCTAATAGTAAAGTGAAAACGCCAAGACTTAATATATTCATAAACAGCATCAGTATGGCGTTGAATAATAACTTAGACAAAACAAAATGAGTGGGGGAGGCAATTGAATAATAGTACAACATCCTGCCCTTGTTTTCTTGTAAAAAACTTTTAGCAACTGCGTTAATACATACAAATAATTGTAGCACCCAGAATAGTCCATTCCACACTTTATCTTCTGGTTGCCCCATGGTGAGGTATACCACAAATGTAGTAGATGCAATGTATAATAGTACGCCATAAAAGCTGTACTGCTGTCTTGCTTCGAGCAGTAAATCTTTTTTGATAAGGGCTAATATTAGTTTGCTGCTACTCATGAAAACAATTTCTACAACGGGGTTCGTAAGTTTCTTTTTCTCCTAACAAAACCTGACCTTCATCGCTGGTTTTTCTGTAAGATATATTGGCAATATTGCCACATTTCATACATATGGCATGTAGCTTTGTAATATAGTCTGCTGTAGCCAATAGATTGGGCATTTGTCCAAAAGGTTTGCCCATATAATCCATGTCTAAACCAGCCACTATAACCCTAACTCCTTTCAAAGCTAGTTTTTCACAAACAGACACTATTTCAGCGTCAAAAAACTGAGCTTCGTCTATACCTACCACGTCAACGTCTTGGGCCATTAAAAGAATCGTTTGCGAATTATCAATTGGCGTAGAAGTAATTACATTGGCATCATGACTTACCACATCATTTTCGTCGTATCGCTTATCTACTGCTGGCTTGAAAATCTCCACTTTTAAATTGGCAATCTTTGCGCGTTTGAGTCTTCTGATTAATTCCTCTGTTTTGCCACTAAACATGCTGCCACAAATGACTTCAATCCAACCCCTTCGTTCTCCTGATAAATTTGGTTCTATAAACATGTAACAATAAAATAGCTTAAAATTCGTTTTAGACCATTAGACGGCTCCTTTGGTCACCCCCAAAAGTATTGCTTCCTATGGAAAGAGTAGGCACTTTAATAAATAAATTACAAGAACAGTATAATCAGCAAGCTGATGCGGATAAATTGGCTATTACTGCTCAATTGTTATTGGCCGAATTGCAGATGCTTAAGCCAGTCAATTGTTGCAAAACAAAAGTATCTGTAGTAATGCCTCAAGTAGCGGTTTCGGCACCGTTGGAAATGCCTCAGTTTATACATAACACCCCCAAGCCATCCAGTAAAAAAGAAGAAGCATCTGGATTCCTTTTTGGAGAATATACCGACATACCTACATTAATTCATCAGCCTGCAAATTCAACAATTGCGGTTGAACCAATTAAAGAAATTAATGAGTTATTGGCATTAGATATTCCTGAAATGAATGAGCATTTGAGTGAATATGCTGTGGAGGTTTCAACCATGTTAGACGAAACGCCCGTTCGCGATTTAAAGAAAGCCATCAGCATTAATGATCGATATTTATTCATCAATCATTTGTTTAGGGGAGATGAAAATATGTATGAGAGAAGCATTAAAACCATCAATGGGTTTAATATATTTCCAGAAGCCCAGTACTGGATTCAACGTGAATTGAAAGTGAAGTTAAGTTGGACAGAAGAAAATCCTACCGTTCAGTTGTTTGATCAATTGGTTAAGAGAAGATTCGCTTGAATATAGTCAAGAATTTTATCTGAAGCCCCTGCATTAGAGGAAACATAATTGGCTCCTAATTGGCCTGATCTGTTTCTTTTAGCCTTTTCATTAAGTAATTCATCTAATAATGCTTCCATCTCAAGAGCTGTTTCTGCGCTAAAAGCAGCACCTATTTCCACCATTTCTACTGCCTCTAAATACTTTTCATAAACTGGTCCAAACACAACAGGTTTGCCAAAAACCGCTGCTTCTAATATATTGTGAATTCCTTCATTGGTGAATCCTCCTCCTATAAATGCGATAGTTGCATAATAGTATAATGAACTCAGCATGCCTACATTGTCTATGATTAAGGTTTGATAATTAGTTTGTTGCTTTTCTGTTGAAGACGCATATTCAGAAAGTAATACAGCAGATGGATAACGTTGCAAACATTCGGCTAATCTTTCATCATTTATATGATGGGGAGCTATAATGAATTTTGCATTTCGATGAACTTTGGTAAAATGTTGTAATACTTTATCGTCGTCACTCCAAGTGCTTCCGGCAATTATTATGGGATCATTTTTACAAAATTGTTCAATGATGGGGAACTGTTTTCTTGCAGCAGCAATAGTAAGTACCCTATCAAATCTAGTATCACCAGAAATACTAATACTATTTGGAAATACAAGGTCTTTAATCAAATCAGCTGAACCTTTATCCTGCAAAAAAAAATGGGTAATATTCAACAACATCTTTCTATAAAATGCTCCATACCACTTAAAAAATAATTGGGATGGTCTAAATATTCCTGAAATTAATAAGGTAGGAATTTGGCGCTTCTTTAATTCAGCTAAATAAAAATGCCAAAATTCATATTTAATAAATAATGCAATAGAAGGTTTTACTAGGTCAATAAATTCAGCAGCGTTGGAAGGACTGTCCATCGGTAAGTAAAATACCCAATCTGCTAAAGGGTGATTTTTCCTTACCTCATAACCAGATGGTGAAAAAAAAGTGACCAATAAAAGGTGTTGGGGATATTGTTTTTTGATTGATTCTACTACTGGTAGACCCTGTTCAAATTCTCCTAGAGAAGCAGCATGCATCCAAATAATGGGTTGCTTATTGAATTGCATGGCTGATTCAATTCGTTTCATTAGCCCTTTACGCCCATTAACCCATAATGCTGCTTTGGAATTAAAAGGCGCTAAAAGCTTTGCCATTAAAGGATAAAGCCGAATGAATAAAAAGTATGCCCATTTCATGCAAGAACAAATGTACGCTCAAATCTTTGTTGTTGATTTTGTAGTAATTTTGCATATAAATTTTTATTATGCGGCCCATTCAAATGGTGGATACCCATTCACAATACCTTGCTATAAAACCTGAAGTGGATGCTGCCATTCACGAAGTGTTAGACACAGCAGCTTATATTAATGGAAAAGCTGTTCAACAATTTACCCAATCATTAGGAGAATATTTGCAGGTAAAACATACCATTCCTTGTGCAAACGGCACCGATGCCTTGCAAATAGCTATGATGGCATTGGGATTACAGCCGGGTGATGAGGTTATCACTCCTTCTTTCACTTATATCGCTACTACTGAAGTAGTGGCATTGTTGAAATTGACCCCGGTTTTTGTAGAAGTAGATCCAAAAACTTTTTGCATTGATCCTGCATCTGTTCGAAAAGCTATTACTCCCAAAACAAAAGCCATTGTGCCAGTACATTTATATGGACACGCTGCACCAATGGAAGAAATTATGGCCATTGCCAAAGAGTTTGGCTTATTTGTGATTGAAGACAATGCCCAAGCTATAGGTTGTGATTATACTTTTTCAGATGGTACAAAAAAGAAAACCGGCACTATTGGAACCATTGGGGCAACGAGCTTTTATCCTTCTAAGAATTTAGGGGCTTATGGAGACGGCGGAGCCATTTTTACCAATGATGATGCATTGGCTCATCAAATGAAAATGATTGCCAATCATGGCCAACAAAAAAGATACTACCATGAAGTGGTGGGTTGTAATTCAAGATTAGATTCTATTCAAGCAGCTGTATTAAATATTAAGCTTAAAAAATTAGACCAGTATAACGCTGCAAGGCAGGCTGTTGCTGCTTTTTACAATAATGCTTTTACTGGTCACGCTGCAATCATTGCGCCATTTGTAGCTGAATACAGCACCCATGTTTACCACCAATATACTTTACAGCTAAAGGGGGTTGACCGTGAGGGCTTGGTGGCCTATTTAGCGGAGCATAAAATCCCCTCAATGATTTATTATCCCGTTCCTGGGCATAAGCAAGATATGTTCGCTTCTTTTGGATTAAAAGAAATTTTGCTTCCAGTAACCGACGAATTAACAAATTCCGTAATTTCTCTTCCAGTTCATACAGAAATGAATGAAGAACAGTTAAATTACATATGTACTCATGTTTTAAACTTTATTAATAAATAATCTTTTATGAAAATTGCAGTAGTAGGAACAGGATATGTTGGATTAGTAACAGGAACTTGTTTCTCTGAAACCGGAAATAAAGTTACCTGTATTGACATTGACCAGAAAAAAGTAGAAAAGCTGTCTAATGGAGAAATTACCATTTACGAGCCTGGCTTAGAGAAAATATTTTTAAGAAATTTAAGAGAAGGTCGTTTAACATTTACTACCAATTTAGCCGAAGGTGTTAAAGATGCAGAGATTGTATTTTTAGCATTACCCACTCCTCCCGGTGAAGGCGGTGCTGCCGATTTGCGTTATGTGTTGGGTGTAGCCAAAGACCTTGGCAAAATCATGACCGATTATAAAGTATTGGTAGATAAAAGCACTGTGCCAGTTGGTACTGCAGAAAAAGTGCATGCAGCTGTTGCAGAAAATTATAAGGGTGAATTTGATGTCGTAAGTAACCCAGAATTTTTAAGAGAAGGGGTGGCAGTAGACGATTTCATGAAGCCAGATCGTGTAGTAGTTGGGACACAATCTGAGAGAGCTAAAAAATTAATGTCTGATTTATATGGTCCATTTGTTCGCCAGGGTAACCCAGTGATTTTTATGGATGAAAAATCTGCTGAGTTAACTAAATATGCAGCCAATTCTTTCTTGGCTACCAAAATTTCTTTCATGAATGAGATTGCACAGCTTTGTGAAAAAGTGGGTGCTGATGTTGATATGGTAAGAAGAGGAATTGGATCAGATGATCGTATTGGTAAACGTTTCTTATTTCCAGGTATTGGTTATGGTGGAAGTTGCTTCCCTAAAGATGTACAGGCATTAATTATGTCTTCTGAAGAAGTGAATTACGACTTCAAAATATTGAAAGCGGTTGAAGAAGTGAACGAAGCACAAAAATTGCACTTGATTCCTAAAATTGAAAAATACTTTAAAGGAGATTTAAAAGGCAAACATTTTGCCCTTTGGGGATTGGCATTCAAGCCTAATACAGACGATATCAGAGAAGCACCAGCTTTGTATTTGATTGATGCTTTAACTGCTGCAGGCGCAACGGTTACTGCTTATGATCCTGAAGCAATGCCGAATGTTAAAAATACCATTGGCGATAAAATTAAATATGCCGACAGCCAATATGGTGCGCTAAAAAATGCAGATGCGTTGATTATTGCAACAGAGTGGAGTGAGTTCAGAACACCCGACTTTGAAGTGATTGATAGCTTGTTGAAGGGCAAAGCCATATTTGATGGAAGAAACTTATTTGAAGTAAAATATATTACCGACATGGGCTATCATTACGAAAGCATTGGACGCCACTAAACAAATTATTATGTCTAAAAAACGCGTTTTAATAACCGGCGCTGCCGGATTTTTAGGTTCACATTTATGTGATCGTTTTATTAAAGAAGGATTTAAAGTGGTGGGAATGGATAACTTGATTACAGGTGACCTCCGCAATATTGATCACCTCTTTAAGTTGGAAGATTTTGAATTCTATCACCATGATGTTTCCAAATTCATTCATGTTCCTGGGCCCATTGATTATATTTTACATTTTGCATCTCCAGCGAGCCCAATCGATTATTTAAAGATTCCTATACAAACTTTAAAAGTGGGTGCATTGGGAACGCACAATTGTTTGGGATTAGCCAAAGCAAAAGGTGCCAGAATGTTGGTGGCTTCTACCAGTGAAGTCTATGGAGATCCGATGGTGCATCCTCAAACGGAAGAATATTGGGGCAATGTAAATCCAGTAGGTCCGAGAGGTGTGTATGATGAAGCCAAGCGTTTCATGGAATCCATTACCAGGGCTTATTACACTTTCCATGGTGTTGAAACACGCATCGTACGTATTTTCAATACTTATGGTCCTAGAATGCGACTGAATGATGGTCGTGCATTGCCTGCATTTATTGGTCAAGCATTGCGTGGAGAAGACCTTACAGTTTTTGGAGATGGTAGCCAAACCCGTTCATTCTGTTATGTAGACGATTTAATTGAAGGGATATATCGTTTATTAATGAGCGATTATACTATGCCAGTGAATATTGGTAATCCTCATGAAATAACTTTAAAAGATTTTGCAGAAGAAGTATTGAAACTAACTGGTTCTTCCGTTAAAATAATTTACAAAGAATTACCGGTAGATGATCCTAAACAAAGGAAGCCAGATATTTCTAAAGCGAAATCTATTCTAGGTTGGGAACCTAAAGTAGAAAGGGCAGAAGGTTTGGCGAAGACCTATGAATATTTTAAATCTTTGCCAAAAGAAGAATGGTCTAAACAGCCTAAAGAATTTTATACAGGAAAATAATTATTAGCATTTTTATTATGAAGCCAATTATTGTAGTTACTGGAAAGAATGGACAACTTGGATGGGAACTGCAACAATTGGCTTCTTCTTTTGAGGATCGGTATGAATTTATTTTTACCGACAGAACACAATTAGACTTATCTAACCAGTCATCTATTCATCCTTTTTTTGAGGCAACAAAGCCTCAATATTTTATTAATTGTGCAGCTTATACAGCGGTGGACAAAGCAGAGTCAGATCAAGAAGCTGCAATGACGATTAATGCAACAGTGGTAGGGGAGATTGCGTCTTGTTGTGAAGACTTTAATTGCAAATTAATTACCATTTCAACTGATTATGTTTTTAATGGAAATGGAACTGCTCCATACCAAGTTGATACCCCTACAGATCCTGTTAATTATTATGGAGCTACTAAAGCAATTGGAGAGCAATTGGCTTTAACCAATAATCCTTCTTCTATTATTATTCGCACATCTTGGGTATATAGTGCACATGGGAACAATTTTGTAAAAACCATGTTGCGCTTAATGAAAGAGCGCCCTGAAATAAAAGTGGTGAATGACCAAGAAGGATGTCCTACTTATGCCGCTGATTTAGCTGAAGCTATTATGCAAATCGTGGTATCTCATTTAAATGGAAACAATGCTGCTGGCATATTTCACTACAGCAATGCAGGAGCCATTACCTGGTTTCAATTTGCTCAAGCCATACAAGAAGAGGCAGGATTATCATCTTCGGTATTGCCTATCCCTTCATCGGCGTTCCCAACGCCAGCTAAGCGACCTGCATATTCAGTCATGCATATTCAAGACATAGCCACTGTTTTTGGAGTGGAGTTAAAACCTTGGAGAGAGAGCTTGAGGGTTTGTTTGCAAAAACTTTAGTACAAACTTTTAGCAATTTATAATTCAAATTTCAATCCTTGAATTGCAATATTGAAACCCGCTTTCAATATTTGTTGGCTTTCTTCACTTTTAATATTCAATAAGGGATTTGTATGATTAAAGTGGATGAAATGAATTTTCATTTTGTCTTTGAGTGGCATTAATTTAAACCTCTCCATACTTTCTATTACAAAGGGGTGGGGGATTTCACTAATGGGACGGTTATTGATTTCGGTTGCATCATAAAACGTGGCATCAATTAAAGCATAGTCTACTTTGCTAATAAGTGTATTGATATCTTGATGCCATTTTTCCCATTTATCAATATCAGGAATAAAGAGTAATTTTTTTCTTGGCCCACTAATGATATACCCAACCGTTTCTGAATATTCGTCTCTGTGAGGAACTAAAATAGGCGTAACGGATAGGGAATCACTTAAGCGCAATGGTTGGTTATTTGATAGGTCTTGAATCAGTATATTTTGTTGACTCACCAATTGACTCCAAGGACCATTTTGTTCAAGAAAAGTTTTCATTTTCGGCATTGCATAAATAGGCAATTGTTTTGCATTGATTGCTTCTTTTCCTAGGTATATTAGTCCTGTATAATGACCGATATGCGCATGTGTTAAAAATATGCCGTTGGGTAAGTCTGTAGCTGTTTTACTGAATGTTTTTAACAGTCTTAATTGCTTACTAATATCAGGAGTGGCTTCAAATAGATAACTTATTTTTTTATTGGGGTCAAATAAACCTAACGATACAACTTGCCTGGTTTGGTCAGGTTTAGAAAAAAGATTTTTGCAACATGCTTTGGTACAACCAATTTGTGGTGATCCTGCATCTTGGGTAGTTCCTAAGATGATGATGCTTGGCTGCGCTTTTGTAAAAAAAGCGGAAAAAATAATGAGTAGGAGCAGGCATAATCTCATAGGATAAAGATATGCGAATAGGGGCTATGGATTGCCTTCGGCCATCCTTCACGCTTTGCATTACCCAAACGCCTCCCGTTGCCTCCGGCAACTCGGCTGTTTTGTTTAGTCACTTAGGCGAATGAATTCGCTACGTTCCTAAAACAAAACAGCCACTCGCGAAGCGAGTGGCGTTTGTTGCCCGACCTGGATTCGAACCAAGACATACTGAACCAAAATCAGTTGTACTACCCTTATACTATCAGGCAATCCGACCCATTCTTTTGGAATGGGCTGCAAAAATAGGACTAGGAGTCAATTGTTCCAAATTTTTTAATTCGAAATTTCTCATTTTCTTTCAAAATCCCGACTGCTATTAGCTTGCAGACTCCCTGTCTTTCAATTCTTTAATCTTATCCAAAGCTCCCGCTACCACATCACACATGATGGTATACAAAGCGCCTGGTTTGTAATTGGCGTAAATATGTTCCAGCGCCAAATTCTCATTAGCTATAACAGTTTGAGGGATATTTGGGTTCACTGAATTAACCCCTTCTTGCAATAAAGCAATAATTTCTTCTGCAGTTCTTCCTCGCAAGTTCTTATCGCAGCGAATGATGATTTCGTCAAAATAAGCGGCGGATATGCTCCCCAATTCACGAATATCCTCGTCTCTTCTGTCGCCTGTTCCACTGATGACCCCCACTTTATAAGGGTAGTCTAGCTGCTCTACAAACTGGCAAAGTAATTTTAATCCATGTGGATTATGTGCAAAATCGGCCAAGAAAGTAAAATGCTTAAAATGGAAAAAATTCAATCGACCAGGCGTGGTGATACTGCTGGAAATAAATGTTTGTAATCCCGTTCTAATGTCTTCAATGGTAATGCTCTTAAACAAATAAGTGGCCATCACACTTGGCAAACAGTTGGCAATATTGTGTACTGCTTTACCTTCAAAAGTTAATGGTATGTCTTTTACATGGCATACCCTGATTTTCCAGGTCCCTTTTAAAATACTGATGTATCCATTTTCGTATACGGTTGCCAATCCTCCTTTTTTACAATGTTCTTGAATGCGTGGGTTATTTTCATCCATACTAAACAATGCCACATTGCATTTCAGGTCTTTCTTCATGGCATACACCAAATCATCTTCTGCATTTAAAACGGCATAGCCATGTGGATACACAGTTTCAGGTACCACTGCTTTTACGCGAGCCATTTGTTCTACACTATTAATACCACCGAGGCCAATATGATCACTGGCAACATTGGTTACGATGCCTACATCGCAGTGTTCAAATGCCAAACCGTTTTTTAAGATGCCGCCTCTGGCACATTCCAATACAGCAAAATCTACAGTGGGATCTTTCAAAACAAACTGTGCCGAAATAGGGCCGGTACAATCCCCCTTCATCAATAATTGGTTTTGAATATAAACTCCATCACTAGTAGTATACCCTACTTTTTTACCAGCTGTTTTAGAAATATGTGCAGTTAATCTAGTAGTGGTGGTTTTACCATTGGTACCCGTAATAGCAATGATTGGGATTCTTCCATTACTCCTGTCTGGGAGCAGCATATCTATTACTGGCTCAGCTACATTTCGGCCCAAACCTTCCGTAGGGTCTATATGCATTCTAAAGCCAGGCGCTGCGTTCACTTCTAAAATGGCGCCTCCATTAGATGAAACAGGTGTTTTTAAATCTTGCGCCATAATATCAATGCCACAAATATCTAATCCAATGATTTTGGCAATGCGTTCGCACATGACAATATTCTCTGGATGTACTTCATCAGTAACATCAGTGGAAGTACCTCCAGTAGATAAATTGGCAGTTGTTTTTAGTAATACCAATTCACCTGTAGGCGGAATTGTTTCAAGGGTATATCCTTTTTCATCCAGCATTTTCATGGTGCTGTCGTCTACGGTAATTTGAGTCAATACTTTCTCATGTCCATAGCCTCTGCGAGGATCTTTATTGGTTTCATCTATTAACCACTGAATAGTATGAATGCCATCTCCAACAACAGATGCCGGTGTTCTTAGTGCTGCACAAATGAATTTATAATTGATCACTAAAATTCTAAAGTCGAATCCGGTAATAAATTTTTCTACAATCACCGAGCGGCCATATAGCTTGGCACTTTCAAATGCTTTCTCAGCTTGATCCCAAGTAGTAATATTGGTAGTATTACCTTTGCCATGATTGCCATCAATTGGTTTAATTACCAATGGGTATCCAAATTTTTCAACAGCTTCTTCTAAACCTGCAATGGTTCTAACAACAGTTCCTCTTGGAACAGGAATTTCAGCAGCCCCTAATAGATTTTTGGTTTCTTCTTTGTCACAAGCAATATCAACTGCAATATTTCCAGTAGTAGAAGCAATCGTTGCACGAATTCTTTTTTGATTTACACCATAACCTAATTGTACTAAACTATGTTTATTTAATCTTAGATGTGGTATGCCTCTTTTGGCCGCTTCTTCTACAATACAACCTGTTGAAGGTCCTAAGCGAGTATCTTCTCTGATTTCTCTTAATTGTTGTATGTCTTCTGTTAAATCATAAGGGGTTCCATCCGTTAATGCTTCAGCAATTTTAACAGCAGCTTTGGCAGCATATACTCCCGCATCTTCTTCTAAATAACTAATGACAACAAAATATTTGCCCGGCTCTCCTGTACCTCTGGTTCTTCCAAAACCTGTATTCATGCCTGCCAATGTTTGCAATTCTAGTGCTATATGCTCAATTACATGGCCCATCCAAGTTCCTTCCGCTACACGTTTAAAGAATCCTCCTGGCTCGCCTACGCTGCAGCGATGCGCATACATGCTTGGGAATAAAGCAGCTAATCGATCTCCAAACCCTTCAATAGTATTGGTGGGTCTTTGTTCCATTTCTTGCAAATCCAATTTCATTTGAATCAGCTTAGTTCTGCGAATGCTCCAATAATTGGGCCCTCTTAGTATTTTTAATTCCTCTATTTTCATATACCATTATTTGGGGAACATTGAATATATTGAATTTTTGTATATGCTGGGGGAAATCAAAACGCTTATTTTTGTTGAACGATAATAGTAAAGCATGCAAATTCCAAAAGGTAAATTAATCGCCATCGGTGGCGCAGAAGATAAAGGGTCAGATTTAGAGAAAGGGGCAATTTTCAGAAACAATCTTAATTTTTTTGAATTAGGCATATTAAGAAGAATTGTAGCAGAAGCTGGGGGATCAGACGCCAATATAGAGGTAGTCACTACGGCTTCTACCATTCCTTACGAAGTCGGCGAAAATTACTTGGATGCTTTTGGTAAAATTGGATGTACCAATGTGCATATCATTCACATTAGAAATAGGGAAGATGCTCAAAAGCCAGAATACATAGAACGCATTCAACAATGCAATTGTGTGATGTTTAGTGGGGGCAATCAATTGAGATTAACGACCATTTTTGGCGGGACTCGGTTTTTAGACATTATTCAGGAAAGATATTTGAAAGAAAATTTTGTAATAGCAGGTACTTCCGCGGGTGCTATGGCTATGAGTAGTACCATGATTTATGAAGGTAATGCCACTCGTGCGCATTTAAAAGGGGAAGTGAAAATCACGACCGGATTGGGTTTTATGGATGGGGTAATTTTTGATTCACATTTTGAAAAAAGAGGTCGATTTGCAAGATTGGCTCAAGCAGTGTCTGCTAATCCTTCCTGTATCGGTATTGGATTGGGTGAAGACACAGGAATGCTAATTACCCAAGGAAACAATATGGAAGCGATTGGAAGTGGTCCAGTGATTATAGTGGATGGCCATGATGTAAAACACAGCAACTTAGCCGATATTCCTGAGGGTAATCCGTTGAGTATAGAAAATTTACATGTTCATTTTTGTGCAAAAGGGAATGGGTTTAAAGTAAAAGAAAGAACTTTTGTAGAATTGATGGGAGAACATACCACTCCAGTAATGACTGATATTTATTAGTAGGTTCCGCACAGTTCAATTAAATTGTACAAAATTATCGCCATGAAAAAATGGATTACTTTATCGCTGTTTATTACTTCAATTATATTAATGGGATTCACATTGAATAAAAAGAAGAAAGTCATTTTTTTTGGAGATTCCATAACTCAAATGGGAGCAGGTAACGGCGGGTATATTCGTTTAATGGAAGACTTAATTAAAGCAGAAAATAAATCCGAAGAATTTGAATTGGTGGGTGCTGGAATCAGTGGTAATAAAGTGACAGATTTATACCTTCGTTTAGAAAAAGATGTATTGAGTAAGCATCCAGATATTGTAGTGATTTATGTTGGCATTAATGATATATGGCATAAGCGCTTAGCAGGTACAGGAACGGATTATGTAAAATTTGGCGAGTTCTATAATGTGATTGTAAAAAAACTTCAAGCTGCAAATATTAAAGTAATGATATGTACTCCATCTGTAATAGGGGAAAGAAAGGATAATTCAAATGAGCAAGATGGGGAATTAAATATGTACAGTAATTGGTTGCGCTACTATGCTAAAACGAATGAATTGCCTTGTGTAGATTTAAGAACCGATTTTCAAAACTATCTAATAGCAAACAACCCTTCCAATGAAGAGAAAGGGTTGTTGACTTCAGATCGTGTGCATTTAAATGCTAAGGGCAATCAGTTTGTTGCAGCGTCTATGTGGAAAATACTAAAAGACCTTAAATAACTTTTAATAAGAAATAGTTTTTCTTTCCTTTTTCCACTAAAATATATTTGTCTTGTAATAAGTCTTGGGCAGTTACCTTTGTTTTGTCTGTAGTCAATTTTTCTTTATTAATGGCTACACCTCCAGCTGCTAACAATTTTTTTGCTTCACCTTTGCTCGG
>Ga0207952_1001116_pt1 | contig 13039 bp, 12 predicted proteins | sample SubbioR12Aug_8Ca_FD_184831 | JGI IMG/M metagenome (GOLD analysis project Ga0207952, IMG submission 184831) | Serpentinite rock and fluid subsurface biosphere microbial communities from McLaughlin Reserve, California, USA - CR12Aug_8Ca (SPAdes) | ecosystem: Environmental > Terrestrial > Deep...
CGAGCTGCGCGCCCAGCCCATTCAGGGCGGGTTCGACCTGCAGCACTTGAAGGCCATCCACAAGCATCTCTTTCAGGATGTGTACGCGTGGGCCGGCGAGCTGCGAGAGATCAACATCAGCAAAGGCGGCAGCAGCTTCACCAAGGCGGGCCACCTGGAGGCCATTGCCGATCGGCTGGCGGACAACCTGCGCCGCGAGAACCACCTGCAGGGCCTCTCCAAGGCCCAGTTCGTGGACCGCTTCGCCCACCACTACGCCGAGATCAATGCGCTCCACCCCTTCAGAGAGGGGAACGGCAGGGCAACGCGGGAGTTCATTGGCCAGCTGGCGCGCCAGGCCGGATACGAGCTGGACCAGACGCGGATCGACAAGGTCAAGGCCGAATGGAACCTGGCCGCCAAGCTGTCCTTCCAAGGCGAAATCGGCCCGATCAAGGCTGTCTTTGCCGAAGCCATCCGCCCGACCCGAGCCGTCGCCTTCGAGAAGCTCCCGGAGGCCGAGGCCCTGCGCAAGCACCCCGAGTTGATCTCCAGCTACGACGAATTGCGCGCCAAGCGCCTCAGCCTCGCGCAGCAGCACCCTCAGAACGAGAAGGCGCAGGCCCACTACTACGCCCAGGCCCGCGGCGAGATCCTCCGCCGGCTCGACGCCGGCCAGATGCCTGCCCAATCCATCGAGCGCCCCAGAGCGACCCAGCACGAGGCCAAGGCCGAAGCCTTCCGGACCCTTCCGCCCGGTGCCGGCATCCAGCGCCATCCCGACCTGGCGCCGCACTACGCCGCGCTGGCCGCCATCGAGCGCAAGTCCCAGACCGACGCCTTGCCTCCGGCCGTTCGCAGCGAAGTCCTCGCCCGCGTCCGCACCTCCCTCGCCGAACGCATCGAGCGCGGCGAGCCCCCGGCCCCGCAGCGCGGCCAGGTTCACCATCAGCCGCAGCAGCGCATCCCCGACTCCACGCGTCCGCCCGAGCTGGCCAGGAAGCACGACCTCGACCGCGGCGCCTAACCCCGCCAAGCTCCCCAAGCCATCCGCGCATTCAAAGCCAGGAGCCCTCGCACGCCCCGCAGGGCTTCGGCGGCATCAAGGGCCTGGCCGGCGGCCACCGGCCGCCGGCTTTGCCGGTAGGAGCCGGCCCGGTAGGGCTTCAACCCGCCCCGAGCGGGTTGAACTCCGTAGCCCGGCAAACCCATGCCGCCGTGCTCGGTCTACGCAGTCAGGGGAAATTTTCGCGGGCGCGAAAATTGGCGCCCCGGCCCTCAGGCCCTCAGCGCATGACCGAGCCGAGCACCGCGACCAGAGCCAGCACGGCCGCGGCACCGCTGCACCAGGTCAGCAGGCGCTGCCGGTGCTCGATCGCGGCCATCGCCTTGCGCGAGGCCTCGGCCTCAGTGGCAATCAGGGCACTCAGCTGCGCGACCGCCGCCGCCAAGTCGGCCTTCGCCTCGGCATTGCGCCGGCGCATGAACTCGCTCAGGGCCTCCGAGCGCGCCTTGCCTTCGACCAGCGCATCCTTCACCGCTTGCTCAGCCTGCGCGAACTGGCCGAGCGCCTGGGCCGCCGGCCGAACAATCTCGCCGAAGGCCTCGACACGCTCCTGGGTGCGCAGCACTTCGGAATAGATCTCCGCGTTGAGCGCGTCGACCAGACGCGTGCGAGGGTTCATGTTCAGGCCGACACCGCCGCCGGCACCACCGCCGGGAACATCGCCTGAAACACGCTGTCCAGCTCCGCCTTGGCGCCCGTGGCCAGGCGGGCGATGCTCACCGCCGTTGCCAGCTTGCGCTTCTCGTCCTGATCCGTTGCCTTGGCCGCCAATTCCTTCAGCGCGGCAATGTTGACCACGTTCTCAGCAAGGTCGCGCGTGCCGATCAGCGGATACACCTCGTTCGAGTGAATCACCGCCTCCGTGCTCATGCCGTTCGCCTTGGCAACCGCCACCAGATCCGGGAACACATCCGCGACCTTGTCACCCGGCTCCACCATATTGAAGACCAGCTTGATCCGCGACGTTTCGACGCCGATCTCAAGCAAGGCGTTCAGCGTATTGACCGTGTCCCGCTGCTGCTTCTGGCTCGACACCGTCGGCACCACGTAGAAGTCGAAATCCTCGTGCGCGTCATGCAGTCGGTGCAACTGCGCGAACACCGACTCGATGTTGCTGGAGCCAATGTCCACCACGGCGCTGTCCAGCAGCGCCAGCTCAATCAGCACCTGGCGGAAGTCCCGCCCCTTGAACTGGGACGCATCTCCCCCTTCGTTGATCGTCTCCACGAAGAGGATCGGGCAATTGCCCATACGCGGCGCCAGCAGGTGGCGGGCCACGGTGGTCTTGCCGACATTGCCAGAGTTGTTGAGGACGGCGACTTTCATGGGTCAGTGCTCCCGGGTGTGATGGGCTTGTCCCCAAGGCGCTCACGGGCGAATGCCATGGCGTCGATGGGGTCGGTGGGTGGAACGAACTTGGCAGGGATCGCGCGCGGCGCAGGCGCAGGAACCGGAGCCGAAGGGGCAGGGGTCTGGCTCGGGACCTGCGGACTGGCAGCAACGGCCGGGGCCGAGGCCGGCGCCAAGGGTTCCTCGGCGCCATCTGAATCCGAGTTGGCCAGGAAGCGCCCGATCGTGGTGGTGGTGACTTCGACCGCGTGGATGCGCAGGAACTCCTGCAGCTGCTTGAGCGAGCAGCCTGCTTCGCGCAGCAGCAGCAACGACTTTCGGTGCGGCTCCAGCTGGCTTCGACGGGCAGCGGGCTTGATGGTCGCGAGGAACTCATTCGGCGTCATGGCGCGATGGTAATGCGCTTAGGTGCGCGTGCGTGCGTCGAAATGCGTACACGTGCGCTTTTAGCTGCGTCTAGTGTCGCGTGAATGCGCAAAAGAGCGCTAGCGGGCGCGAGAATGCGTGTAAGTGCACCAAGGTGCGTATATCGAACAACTGCAGGAGCAACACATAGGCACGACGGATATGTTTACCGATCCCCTACGGGGCCGGTAACATATCGCTGTGCCAAAGGGGTGCCCCCTTTGAAACCTGCCCAACCCGGAGGTCCTGACGGACCCGACACCCAAGCGCGCGCACCAGGTCGCGACGCGCCCAAGGAGGAACATGGCCAACAAGTCCAAGCTCGGCGCCGAGGGCGGCAGCCGCGTCGTGAGCTTTCGGCTGGCCGAGGCCGATCGCGCGGCCTACCTGGCCAAGGTCCAGGAATCAGGCCTGAGCCAATCCGAGTTCTTCCGCACCTGCGTGCTTCAGAACCGGACCCAAGTCGTGGCGAGACCGAAGGCCACCGTTGAGACCAAGCAGGTCCTCTACATCGTGAACAAGGCCGGCAACAACCTGAACCAGTTGGCGCACCGCACCAACCTCGACCACCTGGTCGGCAAGGTGGACCACCACACCTACGCCGACATCCTTTACCAGCTCGATCGCATCGCGCGCTACCTGAAGTTCACGCTCGCCCATGTTGATTAGGGTCGGTGGCGGCGTCGAGGGCATCAAGGACTACCTCGAAGACGGCCGCAAGCAGGGCCGCGGCTTCAGCCGTGACGAACTGGACGAGCGGGTGATCCTGGCCGGTGACCTGGAGGCGGTGGACGCGCTGATCGACTCCATGGACATCGCCGGCGAGAAGTACCTGCACATCACCATGTCCTTCAAGGAGGACGAAGTCAGCCGCGAGACCCTGCAGGACATCGTGCGCGACTTCGAGCGCTTCGCCTTCGCGGCCTATCGCCCCGACGAGTACGCGTTCTACGCCGAGGCCCACCTGCCGCGCCTGAAGAGCTACGAGAACGCCCAAACCGGCGAGCTGGTGGAGCGCAAGCCCCACATCCATGTCGTGATCCCGACCGCCAACCTGCTGTCTGGCGGCCACCTGAACCCGCTCGGTGCTGTCAGCCAGAACCTGAGCTTCATCGACGCGTTCCAGGAGCACATCAACGACCGCTACGGCCTGGCCAGCCCGAAGGACAACCGCCGCGTCGAGTTCACCAGCGAGTCCGAGATCCTCAGTCGCCACAAGGGCGATCTGTTCGATGCCCAGGGCAAAGAGCTCAAAGGCAAGCTGCTGGATGCCATGCTGGAGCGCGGCGTTCAGCGCTACGAGGATTTCGTGGCCCTGGTGCGCGAGCACGGCGAGCAGCGCACCCGCAACGCCGGCCGAGCCGACGCCTACGAGAACCTGAAAGTGCTCGGCGCCGCGCGCGGCATCAACCTCAAGGACTTCGTGTTTCAGCGCGAGTTCATCGAGCTCAGCACCGCTGACAAGAAGGCCAGGCTGGCCCAGGAACTCGGACCCAAGTACGAGACCGCTGGCCAGGCGCGGCCGTCGCCGGCGGAGCGCCAGGAGACGCTCGCCGACTGGGAGCGTTTTCGCGCCCGCGAAATCAAATACATCAACAGCGGCAACCGCCGGCTCTGGCAGGCGTACCGCGCTGCGCGGCCGGCCGAGCGGGACCAGCTGCTCAAGGAGCGCGAGCAGCGCTTCTACGCCCGCCACCACCGACAGGAGCCCGACCATGGAAGACGATCCGAGCCTGCCCCCGACCTCCTCGCCCCCAAGCCCTGGGAGCGCGACTACCCCTACAAGGGCCACGGACACGAGCGAGCCCCGGGACGAGGCGCCCCTGAGCACCTCGCTGGGCAGCATGACCTTGGCTCAGCTCCCAGCCTCGCGCAGGCCCAATCCCTCCACGATCTGCGAGATCTGCCCCGCGTCAGTCTGGATGGCCGCGCCCAACCAGGTTCAGTGCTACTGCCGACTCATGCATCTAATCACCTGGAGCACGGACAAGCCGAACGCGCTGACCCATTGCGACGGCGTGATGCTGACCCAGCCTCCGGCCTGAGGGCACCCGGTGCGGCGCCGAGCAATGTGGTGGGGCAATTGCGTCAGGACCTGGCGGCGCAGCAGACCGAGGCGGCCGGTGACAGTGACGAGGCCTGGCGCGCGCTGAAGCAGCAGATCGATGCCAAGCGTCTGCTCGAAGAGCTGAGCCGATCCCACGGCGTGCTGGTGGCCAAGTACCCGGTCACGCTCGGCCGCGATGGTGCGGATCGCATCCAGTGTGGTGCGAGGAAGCTCAACGTCAGCGACTTCCTGACGCGCGAGCTGCACCTGCCGTGGCCGGAGGCCGCGCAGATCCTCAAACGCGTCCATGCGCTGCAGAAGGAGCTGGACCCGGTGGCCCAGCCGCGGGTGGCGCCGCAGCCCGAGCTTTGGCGCGAGTTCGGCATGCAGCGCCGGCGTGCGCAGGTCATTGAGCGCGCGGCCGGCATCCACAGCACCCAGAAGGCCAGGCTGAAGGGCCGTGCCGCCATCACGCGGGCCTACCAAGCGGCGCGATCACAGGCCGGCGCCCTGCCGCCGGCGCAGCGGCGCGCCCAGATCTCGCTGGCTCGCATGACCAGGTTGCTTGCAGAGGCGCAGCTGCGCGAGGAGTTGCGCACCCGTCGCGTGTTTCAGCAGGCGCAGGCTGGGCGCTCCGACTGGGTCCGCTACCGCGACTTTCTGGCTGAGAAGGCGCTTTTGGGCGACGAGGTGGCCATCAAGGAGCTGCGTCGACTAGGCGGTCCGAGGCCCGACATGCCGGCGATTCTGGGCAACAGCATCGAATCCGCGAATCGCGATCCCGCGCGCTGGCGGGATTTCCTACACCGCCAGGCGGGACTGACCTTCACCGTCGAAACCAACGGTGATGTCGTCTACCGCCGATCCGGGGCGCAGGTCATCCGAGACACGGCGAAGCAGGTGCGCGTGCTCACCGAAGACAAGGTGACCATCGAAACAGCTCTGCGCCTGGCGCAACAGCGTTTCGGTTCGTCGTTGACGATCGCGGGCAGTCGGCGGTTTCAGGAGCGTGTGGCCCAGGCCGCCGCCGAGAGCCGCCTGACGGTGCGCTTCACCGATGAGCGTCTGAATAGGGCCATGCAAGCTCATCGAGCCCAGCTCGACGCTGCAGCACGACCCAAGCCTCCCACCAAGGATCTGGATCGCTCCTGATCCCGGTGCCGCTCAGCGCGCTGCAGGGGCGCTGGGCGCCAGCTCCGATTCGGTGGGAAGTAGTTCGAGCTCGGGCTGCGGCTGCGGCGCGGGTCGGATGCTGTTGGCCAGGCTGAAGAGCGCCATGGTGACGGCTAGCGGCACGACCCAAACAGCGACTGCGGCAGCAAGGCACCACCAGGGCCAAGCCTCATTTGGCACCACGTATAGACCAATGGCGGCGCCGGCGCTGGCTGGCCAACGTAGGAGCTTCGACATCTGAGCCGGAAACACCGCCACCATGAGCGCAGCCAGGGTCAAACCCTTGAGCGTGTTCCACGCGATGCTGCGCAGCTTTGCGGGCCAATGTCGGCGCGGCGGCGTTGACGCCACTGCGGCCTGAACGTCCACCGGCTCCTGCATTGGAGTAGCGCGCCCTTTGGCGCGCCGCTTGGGCTGGAATTGAATGACCTGACCCATACTGCCCCCCGGCCGTTGATCGAACGATGCGCCCTAAACGCCTGGACAAATGTACAGGTTGACTTGGCTTCGTGGGCGCCTAGCGCAGGTCCTGCAGGGCGAGAAGCACGACCAGGTGGGCTGGGTAGTACGCGTAGAAGAAGGAGCCGCCGCGCCCGACGTTGAGAGGCCAGGGGATAGCGCCGGCCGCCACGAAGAGCGCTGCGCCCGCGAATGCCCAGTGGTTCCCGTTCAGGGCACCGAGGAAGGCCAGCGATAGCACCACGCCTGCGACAGCACTTGCAGTTGGCCGAACGCAATAGGCGTAAGCGGCCAGCACCAGACCCAGACCGGGCCAGCTGAACTCTGTCAGCGCGCCGGCCGCGGCGAAGAGGCCTATGGCCGATCTACGCCGTCCAATCTGCAGCAGGGCGATAACCGTAGTTGCAGCGCCGAACGTGAAGAGGATGTTGAGCGGTAGGCCCGTGTCGGTGTGGCCCAGCGCAATGAACGGGGCGCTGGCGACGATGCCGTAAACCAGCAGGCGTCGAGCGACGCGCATCGTTCGCGCAGGCAGCGCCGAGCGCGACAGATTGAACGCCAGGGTCATGGCGAAGATCGGCATCGCGAGGCGCCCCAGGGTGTAGGCCCAGGGAGTGTCCCAGCTCCAGAGGTACTTGTTGACGTGGTCCAGCGTCATCAGGCACAGAGCTAGCCACTTCAGGGCTTCGAGGGCCCCATTCGAAGGGGAGATTCTCGGCAAGCCCGCCTCGAGCTGCTCGATTGCCCCCAGGGCTGTGCGCCGAACGCTCACCGGCGACTCAGCGCTCGATGGAGCGCTGTTGAGGAGCGCGGGCACCCAAAGGTGGCGACTGGGTCAGCTCATCCCGCTTGCGCTCCTCCTTGGCCAGCACAAGTTGCATCTCCCGGATTTGATAGTGGCGCAGTTCGCTGGTGATGTCCGGGCCGGCCACACGCAGGGCCTCCTGGTAGCGCTGAGACTTGTTGTCCATTGCTACGGCCGCGCTGTAGCGCTCTGAGTCGGAACGCAGGCGCCGGTAGTCGGCGACATCGAGTCGAGCCCAGGCCGAGGCGCTCGCCGCGACCAGGGGGTCTGGTGCGTACTGCACCAGGTCGCGTCCTTTGTCCACGGACACGGCGCCCTGGCGCACGCCGTCCCGATGGCCCAGCTCGCGTATGAGTTCGCTGAACCGCTGTGCGCGGCCCTCAATGCGCGCCAGGGCGTCCTTTGGGTCTGAGGAGTAGCTGACCTGGTCGACTGCCAGCGACCTCGCGAACCGAGTGGTCGGCGCATTGAGTGCTGGAAGGTTCTGCTTGCTGGTCAGGTCGCTCACGAACTCGTCGATGCGGCGGCCGAACTCCGCACGAGCGGCCGGCTGTGAGATGTTGCGCTCCGCCCAGAGTTGCGCGAGCCGCTTCACCTCCTGCGCCTCTGCGGTCTTGAGGGGCGATACCTCAGCCTGGCCTCGATCGCTGTCGTAGCGCACCAGCCAGCGCGGAGCTGCGTGATCGGGCTTGAGCGCTTCGTAGGCCTGACCCACTTCAGGGCCATTACGCAGCCGGCCCAAATCGTGCGCGACCGCGGCATTCCGGCTCACTCGCTGCACCATGTGTGTGTCGGTCACGAACACCACCGGCCCAGAGTACTGCTGGCCGGGCTTGGCGTAGGACAAGACGCCGTTCGCGAGACCCGGATCCGAGACCGCTGCTCGCGCGCGAGTGGCATCCAGATTGCTGAGACCTGTTCCAATTCTGTTCATCACTGATTGCATGCTTCACCTCAATTGAGTTCGACGGCGGGATCAGGCGTCCGCTGGTTCCTCTTCCAGCTGGGCCAGGTACTCCCTGGTCTTGAGCGCCACCAGCTCATCCATGGCTTCCGCGACCTCGTCGGTGGGCAGCTCGCCATCCGGGAGACCATTGATCACCTGCAGGAGGCGCGCCTCGCCGCTCGCACCTGCAAGGTCGCAGGCGGCCTGGGTTGTGGCTTGATCAGCCAGCACGTAGGCGTCACTGCGCTCCAGCGAGGCCTTGTACTCATCCCAGTGGGCTGGCGGAAGGGCGGGCGCATGTGGCACTGATCGCGTCTCGCCATCGACCACCTTCGGCGACGCCGGGACCGAATCGAACAGCTTCTTCAGCTCGGGATCCATGTAGTAGACGGCCTTGTCCGCCTTGATCACTGGCACGCCGGTTCTGACGATCAGCTGCTTGGTTGCGTCCAGTTCCCGCGCTTCCTGCGGAAGCATGAGCGCGCGGCGCTGTTCGGTCACCGTGACGCTTCGCCCAGTGCTTCCGCCAGAAGCTGAGGCGTTGTTCGAATACTGCTTCGAGCGGCCGGTCTCGGTGAGGTAGCCCACTGTCTCGGACAGCATCTTGGCGTCGTCCAGGTCGCCGGGTGCGAAGTAGATGCGTGCGCCCATGTTGGTGCTGATGTTGTGTGCGGCCTCACGGCCGTAGACATCGACCAGCTGCGCTGTGTCCTGGATCACGATGGCCAGCCTCAAGTTGTAAGAGGCCATGTAGCTCACACCCTTTTCGATGATCGACACGCGACCCATCGAGGTGAACTCGTCCATCATCAACAGCGCCTGGTATTTCAGCTCTGGGTTGTCCTGGGGCTGCTCTCGCAAGTTCTCACCGATGAGCTGCGAGAAGAACAGGTTCATCAGGACATTGGCCCCGACGATCTGGCGCACTGGCACACAGACGTAGATGGTCATGAGCTTCTTGCGAAGGTCGCGCACATCGAAGTCATCGGCCGACGTCGCCTTGTCGACCAGGGGGTTGGACCAAAAGTTCAGAGGCGCAAGCAGCGTGGTGATGACGCCCTTCAATGTGTTTTCGCTGTGGCCAAGGCCGCGCCGCAGGGCGTCCTTGCACACGCGGGAGAGCGGATCTCCGCGCTCCTCACGCTGACGGATGACGCTGGCCACGTAGTCCTGAAGGGGCATGCCCTTGCCGGTGGCTTGGCGCAACACTTCACCGAGGGTGTGCGGCAACTCTGGGGACTCCAGAACCATCAGGGTGAGACCTAGAAACAGGTCGCGCGCCGAGCCGATCCAGATCGGTGTTTCGTTCGGCTGCTCCACGTACAGATTGGCCGCTAGTGCCTGCAGGTCACTGATGCGATGGTTCGGATCGGCCGAGATGTAGGAAAGAGGGTTCGACCGATGCGAAGTTTCAGAAAAGGGGTTGAAGTAGTAGATAGCCTGGCCGAGGTGTTGGCGTCGGAATTCACCCGTCAGCACGTGGTTCTCGCCTTTGATGTCCTGGACGACGGCCGAGTGCGGGAACGTGAGGAGGTTCGGCACGACGAATGCGGCGCCCTTCTTGCTGCGCGTCGGGGCGGCCAACATGACGAACTCGAAGCCGGGCAGGCGCAAGAACTTCCCGGCGAACTTTCCGAGCAGGATGCCGCGCAATGCATAAAGCCCTGCCTTCTTGACGTCGCCGAAGTGACCGAAGCGCGCAGTGCCATGCAGGGGTCTGCGGGTCGAGGTCGCCGCCATGACCAACCCGAAGGGCAGGATGATGCAGAGGCCTGCGCCGACGGCCATGCTGATGACCACTTTGCGACGGGTTGAGCCCTGAGGCTTGCTTTGCCAGGCCTGTTTGATCGTCCAAAACGTGGCGTCCCGGGGATCCTGCTTGTGAAGCAAGAACAGCACGCCGCCGGCAGCGAAGTTGGCGCCGGCGATCGCGGCGCTCACAAGAGCGACGATCGCAACCGCGATCAGCAGGCGCAGTGCGACCTTCACTGAGAGGCCTCCAGCTTCCTGCTTGGCTCGAAGTAGATTTCGCTGATGAAGCGGTCACCGCCATGGTTCTGGAACTGAACGACCACGTCGATCGTCAAAGTGAGCAGGCGCTTGATCACATCGAATGTGAGGTTCGCACCGCCGGGCGAGTCCTGAATCATGATGGCCATCTGCTCGAAGGCCAGGGCAGGGCTGCCGGCATGGCAGCTTGTGATGCTCCCAGGGTGGCCACTCGCCGCGTTGCGGACGTAGTACAAGCACTCATCCCCGCGCAATTCAGCGAGCAGGATGCGATCGGGCTTCATGCGCAGGCAGGATTCCAACAGCGACTTCGGCGTCGTGTTGGCCTGGCTCTGACCGCCCTTGGAGTAGAGCAAGTGGACGGTGTTGGGGTGTGGAACGAAGAGTTCGCGCACATCCTCAATGGTGATCAACCGCTCGTTCAGGTCGATCTCCTTCACCAAGCTCTTCATGAATGTCGTTTTGCCGGACCCTGTGGCCCCTGACACCACGATGTTCTTGCGGCTGCGAACTGCCAGCTGGAAGAAGCGCTTGTAGTCTTTGCGTCCGAGCAGGTTCTGAAGCTCAACATCGACGTCGGTCAAGCCAGAGCTACAGGGTCGGACCTTGTTGAACAGGCCTTGCGCCTCGAACTCGTCCAGGGTTCGAATGGTGCGCGCAGGCTTGCGCATCGTGAAGGACAGGCGATCAGGCTCCACCGCCGGAGGCAGCGCGAACTGGATGCGCGACCCGTCTGGCATGGCGGCGCTCAGCAGCGGTGTGGACTCATCAACGCGCTGATTGCTGAAGGTCGCCACAGCGGTGGCAAGCGACAGCATGGATTCAGTGAGCACCGCTGGCCCGGACTGAACGCACCAGCGAGAGGCCTTCTCGTACCAAATCTCACCGGGTCGATTGACGCAGATCTCCGTCACCCGCTCGTCCTGCATCAGGTCGCGGAACGGCGTCAGCAGTTCCTGCACCGACGAGTCCCGCTGCAGGCCGTGAAACTCGCTCGGCCCTTGCCCGGACGTCGCGAGCTTCAGCCTGTTGCCACCAACGTCGAGGAAGGCCTCGCTGTTCCATTGCCCGGACCGCGGGTGGGTGGCGTCCGGGTCCAGCATGCTAGGGGAGTTCATCAGCGCTTCGCCAGGCGGTACACGTCGTCGAACCACACGTCGCGCTGCACGTAGATCATCAGGCGCGCACCCCGGTTCTTCAGAATCGTCGGCGGGATGTTGATCGTCGACTGCAGTACCTGCTCCGACATCGATTTGGTGGTGTTGGCGGTTGCGCTGCTGCTGTTGGTCACGGCCCCGTTGCTTTGTTTCGCCACTTCAATGCTGACCGCGTCATCAATCAGCGAAAGCAGCATGGCGGCGCCAATGCGTTGACCCCAGTGGTTGTCCACGTAGCCGTCCACGCCGATGGTGCCAACACCATCCGAGGCAGGGGAGTCGAAGTCCGCGACGACGCCGTCGGTGCCCTTCAAGCGATTCCAGATCACGGCGATCCGGCTATCGCCAGCGCGCAGTGTGTTGCCGTAGGCGCCGGAGAACGTTGATCCCTTCTGCATCAGGACGGTGCTGCCGTCGTCCGAGTAGATGTCTTCTGGCAGCACGCACCTGGCGGGTCCTGGCACGTTGCTGAATAGCTGGGTCTCCAAGATGCAGGGTATGAAACCGCCCCGCGCGATCAAGAGGGACCTGTCTCCCAGGTTGGCGGCAGTGGCCTGGGGTGTGGTTGTGATGGCGTTGCGGGCAGCGTTCACCCGGGCGTACTCCTGCACCGTGCTGCGACCGAGCCCACGCGGAATGGCAGCCGATCCGCCGGGGGCTGTGCTCGGCTCGGCGCTGGCGCCAGGGGCGGCGCGCTGAGCGCCTTCCACCGAGGCCAGCAGCGCGTTCATCTTGGCCTGATAGTCCTCGGCTCCGGTGGGTTGCGCGCCGGCGCCGGTTTGCGTTGCAGCGGGCGGGGTTGATGCGCCGTGGGTGGCCACCATCATGGTTGCTCGAATGGGCGGTGGGCCGCTGTTTGCAGCCGAGGCCTGACCTGGTGCCGCGCTGCCCGAGGCGGGCTGGGGGTTGCGAAGTCCGATGGGCTCCGCCCCCGGCTGTGCTGGCGCCGCTGCGCCGAAGTTCGCTGGCAAGTCACTCGAGCTAGAAGCGACGTCGCTGGCCGCCGGTGGGATGGCGAGTGGCGCGAAGACCTTCTTGGCGCGGCTCTCGTCAGCCTTCGCGCGTTGCTCGCGCTCGACCCGCTTTTGCTCTCGGTCCGCTTGAAAAGAGCGAATGGCTTCCTTGGCCGACCACACACCCGCTCCGATGAGGGCCATGACCACGACGAAGGCGATCGCCACGAGAAGTGCAGTCTTCTTCGGTGGTCGGGGGGGCTCCGCAGTAAAGCGGTGGCTGTCGTCAACCACCTCCGTTTGAGCCGATTCCTGTGCGTTGTTGTCGCTCATCGCTTCACTCGCTTCTTGTCATGCAGCGTGCTGCCCTCAACTGCCGGAACACCGTATGGATCGAAGGCGTCGTTGAAGATGCCGACCGTGGAATGCTCCAGGCGGAGGTTCCAGAGCTTCCCGACCCCGTGAAGCACGATGTAGTCCCCCTCGCGGTGGCTGTTCACGAGCCATTCCTCTTTGGTGCCTGGCACGCTCTTGTAGATGGCCGGGACAGGCACGTTGCCGGGGAACCTGAAGTAGGTGAAGCGGCCGTCATCGAACACTTCGGCGGGTCGAATGTCTGCGTCCAGCTCGACCACTTCCATCGAGTACTGCTCGTTGCGCAGGCGCGGAGGAGGGGGCGCCGGCTCCGG
>Ga0207952_1001117_pt1 | contig 13018 bp, 10 predicted proteins | sample SubbioR12Aug_8Ca_FD_184831 | JGI IMG/M metagenome (GOLD analysis project Ga0207952, IMG submission 184831) | Serpentinite rock and fluid subsurface biosphere microbial communities from McLaughlin Reserve, California, USA - CR12Aug_8Ca (SPAdes) | ecosystem: Environmental > Terrestrial > Deep...
GACGGGCGTGTCCCGCTCACGCTCCATCTGCTCTCGCCGGCGGGTCGTCCTCTTCAGGTCACACGCGACCTTGCGGGCTTTTGGGCTGGGTCGTACGCCGACGTGCGCAAGGAGATGCGCGGCCGCTATCCGCGGCATGCATGGCCGGAGGATCCGCGAAACGCCCCGGCCACGAAGCGAGCAAGACCCCGCCGAACGGAGTAATGCCTTTGGGCGAGCGGTAGAGGGGCTCCGGCCAAACCGGTAGCTTGCAGGGGTGACGCAGACATATGGTGGGAGGTCGCCGGGGAAAACGGTGCGGGTGCTCGGGTTGGCCGCGTTGGCATTGACGGTGGTTGCCGCCCTGCCGCATGCCGCCGCCGCGCAGAAGAACCCGTGCACCCAGCGCTATCCGATGGTGGACGACGTGCGGTTTCGCGGAGCAAAGAAGTTGCCGGCCGGGCTGATCGCGCCGATTCCGGTCACAGAGCGCACGGGAATCTTTCGTCGCGCCTTCGGATGGAAGATCGGACCGCTCACGTGCCTCGATTCCGCCGACGTGGTTGAGGACGCGGCCAACATCGAGGCCGAGTATCGTGATCGCGGCTTCATTGAGGCTCGGGTCATCGGCCGGGTCGAGCGACATGGCGATCGGCGCGCCATCGTGACGTTCGACATCACGGAAGGCACGCCGGTCGCGATTGCCTCTGTGGTGATTGCCGGATTACCGGCCACGGCAGCGGACTCCGGCGCACTGGTGAAACTCCTGATTGGGCAGCCGCTCGACGACTCGGTCGTACACGCCGTCGCCGACTCGATCCAGGCGCTGGTACGCGATGCCGGGCACGCTCGCGCGCGCCCGCCGAACGTCGGAGTGTTGAGCGACTCGGTGCGGCGCGTGGGGACTGTGCGACTGACGTTCACGCCCGGTCCGCTGACATTCATCGGCCGCGTGAACATCGCGGTCACACCCAGTGGCAAGACGCCGGCATTGAGCGAGGGTGCGATTCGCACGGCCTTCGGCATCCGCTCCGGCGAACCCTTCAGCGCACGTCGCATCAGCGATGGGCAGCGAGAAATCGCGTCGTTCGAGTTGTACAAGCAGGTTCGGGTCGACACGGCGGCTGCGGCCGGCGCGACGGGTGCGCAGCGCGACACGATCGCCATGGCCGTAACGCTGGTGGAAGCGGACCGCAAACGCGCGCGCACGACCGGCGGTTGGGGCACGCTCGACTGCTTCCGCACGCAGGGGCGATTCACCGAGCAGAACTTTCTTGGCCTGGGCCACCGACTCGAGATCAGCGGTCGACTCTCCAAGATTGGACTCGGCGGCCACGTCAGCGGACTCGAAGCACTCTGCGCGGGCCGCGTGCGCGACGATCCCTTCAGCCAGCAGCTGAACTATTTCGTCGGTGCCACGGTGCGACTGCGGGGACTTCCCCCGCTCGGCACAGCGCGGTGGCAACCCGAACTCAGCCTGTTCAGCGAGCGCCGTTCCGCCGTCGGCGCCTACGAACAAACGACGGACCTTGGCGCGCTGGCGAGCTCGACCCATTCGATTGGCGATCGGCTCACTGCAACCCTGCAGTATGCGTACACCGACTCGCGGACCCGCGCCGACCGCGCCGTGTCGTGCACGCAATTCGGGTTTTGCCGACTCGAGGATGTCGCGAGTTTTCTGCTGCGGTCGCCGATGCACACGGTGGCGACGTCATTCGTGAAGAATGCGCTGCTCCCCACGGACGACCCGACCTCGGGTGTGCGATGGTCGTTGGATGCGAAGTACGGCCACGCGTCAATCGGGAAAATCCTGCCCATCGACTTCGGGCGGCTGGTCGGCGAAGTCGCGGGATATCGCTCGCTTGGCCCTTGGGTCACCGCAGCGGCGCGGGCTCAAATCGGTGCCGTGGTCGCACCCGCGGATCGGTCGTTCCTCTTGCCGCCATCCGAACGCTTCTATGGTGGCGGCCAGAACTCCGTACGCGGCTACGGCCAGAATCTGCTCGGGCCGGGAAGCTACATCGTAAACGCGATCGACACCGTCGCGGGACCCGGTGGCACGGCGGTCGGCCAGGCGCGCACGGATGTCGACTATGACCGGATCGCGCCGAGCGGCGGAAATGCGATGTGGCTGGCGAATTTGGAGTTCCGCACGCGCCGGGGCTGGCCAAACGACCTGCTCCGCTGGGTGGTCTTCGTGGACGTGGGCCGCGTGTGGAACACGCGTGAGCTCTTCAGCGTGACAAATGCCGAGGCGCGCGCCACGCCGGGGTTTGGCGTGCGGTTGATCACGCCGTTGGGTCCGTTCCGCATGGATGTGGGATACAACCCGAATGGTGTGGAGCCGGGGCCGGCATTTCTCGTGCAGGCGGCGGACCCGGCGAATGGCGTCCTGGGCCGGGCGATCTGCGTGAGTGCCGGAAGCGACGATCCCTTGCGCCTGGGCAGCGGCGCCGTGCCAAGTGCCATCTCCTGCCCGGCGACATTTCTTCCCGGGAAGAGCCGTGGGTTGCTGTCGCGTCTCAGTTTCCACTTCAGTCTCGGTCAGGCGTTTTGACGAAGCGCACCCGGGTCGTCGTCATCGCGCTCTCGTTGCTGATCGCAGCGGCGGGGGCGGTCGTCGCGCTCGCGATCGTGGTGCTCGAGACGGACTGGGGACACGAGCGGATCCGCGGCCTGCTCGTCTCGACCATCAGCGATCGGCTGGCGCCGGGCGCCACGCTCACGCTTGGACGAATCTCCGGCGGTATTGGGGACGCGTGGAGCGTTGAGTCGCTTGTGCTGCGTGATTCGTCCGGGCAGACCGTCGCGCACATCGGACGACTAAGCGGCGGTCTTTCGCTCCCGTCGCTGCTGCGTGGCACGGTGCAGCTCGGCGTCGTGGTGGTGGACAGTGCCGACGTGCTGGTCGAGAAGCACCGCAACGGCACGTGGAACGTCAACGCGCTGTTCGCCGCGAGACCGCCCGAGCTGGGCATCCCGGCAAAGGGTGCCTCACGCGTCGTGATGGCCGACAGCGTCCAGATCCACCGCAGTCGGATTGTGGTAAGCACTCCGGATACCGGTCGCGGGCGACCAAATGTGCGACGCGAGTATTCGCGCATGGAGTTGGCCACCGGCGCGGCGACACTAGCCAGTCCGGATGGCGGGCACGCGGCGCTGCGTGAGCTCGCTCTCACGATCAATGATCCGCCGGTGCGTTTGGTGTCGGCGTCGGGCGACGTGCGCTGGTGGGGTGATTCGCTGCGCCTGGACATTCCGCGACTGCGACTTCCCGGCTCGCGCGCGAGCCTCAAGGGCATCGTTGCGTGGAAGGCAAATCTCCCTACGCAGTGGGCGCTGGACGTTGCGTCGGACAGCCTTTCCGTGACCGACGTACGATGGATGTCCGCGCTCTTCCCCTCGGAGGGGAGCGGCACAGCGCGCGTGGCCGTGCGCACCACCGCCGATGGCGCGTTTCGGTACGAGGTTGAGGCATTCGACCTGCGCGCCTTCGCTTCGCACATCACGGGCCGGGTGACGGTGACACCGGGGATTCGCACAGAAGTCCGCAATCTCCAACTCACCATGGCCCCGATCGACCTCGCGCTGGTGCGCAACGTCTTCGGCGACACGATTCTCGCTCCCGGGTGGCGCGGGGCGCTCGAGGGTCGCGTGATGGCCCGTGGCGGATTCCTCGACAGTCTGGTGATCGACACCGTACGCGCGACCTTCCTCGACGCGCGCCTGGGCGGGGCGCAGTCGCGCCTGCGGGCGCATGGCGCGATGGATGTGGCCGCTGTGACGACACGGCTGATGGGATTCCGCGTGGACATCGATTCGATGGACGTCCGCACCGTGGGCGTGGTGTCCCGCGCGGCGGACTCACTGAGCGGCGCGCTCGTGGGACAGCTGACGCTGAACGGGCCGACCAGGAATGTGCTGTTCTCGGACCTCGTCGTCCGCCACATCGATGGCGACCGTCAGGCCTCGATGGTCCGCGGGTCGGGTCGGATCGCGTCGGATGACAACACGCGATGGCTTGACGCCGCGCTGACGCTCGACACGATTGCCTTCGCGACCCTTGCCGGAAACACCAGCGTCGTTCCGCTCCGCAGCACGACATCGGGAACGCTGACGCTCTCCGCAATTGCCGACACCATGGCGATCGACGCGCTCATTCGCGGCGGTGACGGATCGGCGCGCATCACCGGCACATCGCTCCTGGACACGCTTCGCACCCGCCTCGACTTGTCCGGGACGATGACCGCGATCGACCCTGGTGTATTCATCGGGCGCAAGGATGTCCCCGCGCTGTCGCTGAGCGGTACGCTGCGGCTGGCGATGGATGACAGCGCAACGCGCCCGGATCGACACCTGGAAGTGCGACTCGACTCCGCGTCGTTGATCGGCACCACGAAGTTGCAAACCGCCGTGCTCCGCTTTGGATACGACTCCGCCGGGTTTCACCTCGACACAGCGTCACTCCGGGCGATTGGCTGGGCGGTGGACGCGCGCGGCAGTCTCGCGCTGCAGGGCGTCGGCGGCACGGACTCGCTGACCTTCAGCGCCACGATTGATTCTCTTGCTGCGCTGCAGTCGCTGCTGCTCGACAGCACCGGTGCGCCCCGGTTCACCGAACTCGGCGGCAGCCTCAATACGCGAGAAGGTGTGCTCCGCGGCTCGTTTGAGTCCGCGACGCTTCGCACGCTGGTCGGCGGCAGCGCGATTCGTATCGGCACCACGACGATTGGATCGGCCGTCGGTAATATCACGCTCGACAGTCTCCCAGATCGCGGCACCGGCCTGTTGCGCGGATCACTGGTGAACGTGGTCAGCGGCAGCGCACGCATCGACTCGGCATCCGTGGCGGTGCAGTTCGACCGGGGTGAGCGCGCGCGGGGGCGGGCCCGCATCGCCATCGGTGATACCGTGGATGTGTCCGCCGTCGCGGATGTCACGTGGAAAGGCGATGCGTACACCGCACGTCTCGATTCGCTCGTGGCGCAGCTGAGCGGTCATCGGTGGGCACTGGCCCGGCCAGCACAGCTGCAGGTTACGTCCACATCCGTGTCTGCGGACTCGCTGATTATTCGGAGCGACGACAACGGGATGCTGGTGGCCGCTGGACGCATTGCCGACCGCGGACCGATTGATGCGCGGATGGAAGTCCGCAATCTCGGCATGGGCGAAATCTCCTTCCTGGGCTTCCTGCCTCCGGACATTGCCGGGCGGATCAACGCCTCTGCGCGAATCACGGGCACGCGCGATGCCCCGCAATTGCTCGCGACCGCGACTGTGGATTCCCTGACGTCCGGCGAGCGCGCCCGGCCGGCGCTCACGTTCAACGCGACGTATGCCAGCCGGCGCGCCACGCTCGCGCTCGGCGGCACCATGGGCGGCCGCAGCGTGCTCGACATCAGGGGTGACGTGCCACTCGACCTCTCGCTCCGCGCGGTGGAAGACCGACTCATCGAGGGGCCGATGTCGCTTCGGGTGCGGGCCGATAGCGTCCCTCTCGCCGACTTCGAGGGCATTGCGCCCCGTGTCACAGGCCTCGCCGGGCGCCTCGACGTGGCGATGGATGTGCAGGGGACGCTGCGCCGGCCGCGCGGCCGAGGCACGCTCACGATTGCGCGCGGCGCGTTCGCGATTCCCCGCTATGGCATCGAGGCGCGCGATCTCGAGGCCGACGTCGAACTCGCCGGCGATTCGGTTCGAGTGCGCACCTTTCGCCTCGCCGACACCGAGTCGGCACGCGACACGGCGGCGATTTCGGGCCTCGTGCGCCTCACCGGCAAGCGATGGACCGAATGGACGCTCGACTTGCGCTCGACGGCAAATCGGTTCCGCATCATCAATGACTCGCGACTGGCCACGGCTGAGGCGACGTGGCAGCTGGACGTTGACGGGCTGCTCGGCGAGCCGCGGGTCTCGGGAAACGTGTACCTGCCATACGCCGTGTTCACGATTGGGTCGTCGCGGCGGCGGCGGAGTGTTCTCGCGGTCGACAGCATCGCGCGCCTGGGGATCCCGACGGTCAACGGCGTGCTGCTGTCGTTTGGCAGCGATGTGCGCCTCAAGTCACGCGAAGCGAATGTCCAACTCGCCGGCGACCTCGAACTCTTTGGCCCGCTCGACCGACCCTGGATCAGCGGCTCGGTGAACGCCACGCGCGGCACGTACCGCGTGGACCTCGGACCGATCAAGCGCACCTTTCGCGTTGACAGTGGCGTCGTGGTGCTCGAGGGTACACCCGACATCCCCGCCGCGCTCGACATCTACACCTCGTATGTTGTCCGCCGCCCCGATGATGACGTGACGATCGGCGCGCGACTCTTCGGAACCACGGAGCGCCCGCGACTGACGTTGACGAGCAACCTCGGCTCGGCGACGAGCCAGAGCGAGATCGTGAGTTTTCTGGTGTTCGGACAATCGACATTTGGCGTGCCACAGAATTCGAAGTCGGCGCAGCAAACCGCGCAGGCGGCGCTCGTGCCCTCGCTCGGCGGCCTGTTGGAAGGCGTGCTGGGCACGGTGCTGCCGTTCTTCAGCACGCTGCAGGTGTCCACGGTGGCCAACGAAGGCGCCACGAACCTGATCTCGAATCCTATCGACGTGCTGAACAGCTTCGCCGTGACTGGCGGACGCCAGGTCGGGAGCGACTCGTTCTTCAGCCTGAGCGGCGGAGTCTGTCGCGGTACCCGCGTGTCCTCCACCGGAAACGTGCCCTTCTGGCTCGGCACGGCCGCCGAGTATCGTCCTCGGCGGTCCGTGGGAGCACTCCTCTCGATTGATCCCGGGCCGGCACCCTGCAGCCGGGTCGGATCGTTTGGCGACACCTACCAGGTTGGATTCGACCTCACGTACGACTGGCGGTTTCGCAAGCGCTAGCCGCCTCGGTTACTTCTTGGCGACCTGCTCTTCCTTCAGCAGGTTCTTGGCGATGATGAACACCATCGCTGCCACGATCACGAAGTCGATCGTTGAGCCGATGACGGGACCGTAGAGGAATTTCGAGCCGTTGATCTCGAATGCCGCCTCCCGCCAATCTCCGCTCGGGGTCAGCATCCCGACGATCGGCATGAGGAGCCCGTCCACCACGGATTTCAACAAGTCGTTGAACTTGCCGCCGATGATCACGGCGATGGCAAGACCGATGACGCCGTATTGCTTGAGAAAGGCGGTGAATTCCTTGACCATTTGGTTTGCCCCTCCCGGGGCCGTTGGACTTGGTGGGGGGTTGGCGCAGGCGGCTGGCCACACGGGTGTGTCTTCCGCCATACTTCCTCACTTATTCAGTCATGTTCAGGTGTGCCGCAACCCCCACGACCCCTGACGGGAGCCAGCAATGAAGGCGTTGATCACCGAAATGATTGGGACCTTCTTCCTCGTATTGGCGATAGGGCTCACGGTCAACATGGGTGAGCCACTCGCGGCCATCGCCATAGGCTTCACGCTGATGGTCATGGTGTACGCCGGGGGCCGGATTTCGGGGGCGCACTACAACCCTGCGGTCTCGCTAGGTCTGGTGGTTCGCGGGGCCCTGCCCGCCAATAAGCTGCCGAGTTACTGGGCGGCGCAGTTCACAGGCGCAATCATCGCGGGGTTTCTCGTCTGGAAGTTCACGGGCAGCCCGGTGCACGTCGCGCCTGCGGAACTCACCACGCCGTTGAAAGCAATCGTTGGCGAGGCCATCGCGACCTTTGGACTCGCATACGTGGTGATGCATGTCGCGACCGGCAAGGGAACCGAGGGCAACAGTTACTTCGGCCTCGCCATCGGAGGTACCGTGGCGGCGTTTGCGCTGGCCTTCGGTCCAATCACGGGCGGGGCGTTCAACCCTGCGGTCGGTCTAGGACCCGCCGTTGTCGAAATGGTGCTGAGCCGCGAGGTGTCGTCCCTCTTCTGGGTCTACGCCGTGGCCCCATTCCTGGGCGCGGCGCTGGCTGGCGCCGTGTTCAAGTTCCAGGAGTCTTAGCAGATCCGAGCTAGGACCCCAGACCGAACACCTCGACAAACGTGAGCGCGTTACCGTCCGGGTCCCGGACGGTAAACTCGGTGGTTCCCCAGGGCTGCGCTGCGATGTCGCCCGCCGGGTCGATCACGCGCCGGTCCTTGAACTCGGAGTACAGTTTGCGGATCTCGGTCACCTCGATCCGGCAGCCGGAGCGCTCGCGCGGGGCGTCGACTTCGGTCCGCGCAAAGTGGATTTCGATGGCATCGCGGCGGACGCCACCGTAGGAGCCAGCATTGAACCCCAGTCGAAAACCGAGGGTGTCAACGTAGAAGTCTATGGCACGCCGGAGGTTAGCCACCGGCAGCATCGGTATACCACGCGTGAAATAGGACGGGCCCATCCCGAACAATCAGTCTTTCGCGAATGGGGGGCAATCCCCATCTTGTGAGCGGTTACAGACTGCCCCTGAACCCGGACTGATATAGATGCGAAACGTCGTCGCCGCGCTCGTCTTCTCCAGCGCCCTTTTTGCACCCAGCGCAACGGCGCAGGGGCCGTGGCGCAACCTGGCCGAAGGGAACTCGATCGCCGCCTGGCGAGGCTACAAATCCGACACCGTACCGCCCGGCTGGTCGGTCTCCGATGGCGTACTCTCCAAGCAGCGCCCAGTGGCCGACATCATCACACGCGAACAGTTCGGCGATTTTGAACTGTCACTGGAATGGAAGATCAGCGAGGGCGGCAACGCGGGAATTTTTTACAGGGGCACCGAGGAGTATCCGCGGGTCTATTGGAGCGCGCCGGAGTATCAGCTGCTCGATGACGCCAAGGCGCCTGATGGGCGCAATCGGCTGACGAGCGCCGGCTCCGCGTACGGCCTCTATCCGCCGCTGGAAGGACACCTCAAGCCCATCGGCGAGTGGAACGAAACGCGCATCATCGCCAAGGGCGGCAAGGTTGAGCACTGGCTCAACGGCGTAAAACTCCTCGAGTACGAACTCTGGAGCGCAGATTGGACCGCGAAGGTGAAAGCCAGCAAGTTCAACGCCTGGCCCAACTACGGACTGGCCAAGCGCGGACACATCGCGCTGCAGGGTGACCACGCGGGCACGCTCGCCTTTCGCAACGTGAAGATCCGGGAGCTGAAGTGAGTTCGGCTTCCGCCGCTGCCCCAGCTGGAACCAACCTGGGCGGCGTCAAGTTCAAGCTCAGCGTGATGATGTTCCTCCAGTATTTCATCTGGGGGAGCTGGTTCGTCACGATGGGCACCTACCTCGGCCAGACCCGGCAGTTCGCCGACACGCAGATTGGCAGCGCGTACGGGGCGATGGCGATCGCCGCGATCGTGTCGCCGCTCTTCATGGGCGTGATCGCCGACCGATTCTTCGCGAGCGAGAAGATCCTCGGTATCCTGCACCTCGCTGGCGGCGTAACCATGTGGTTCGTGTCGCAGCAGACCGAATGGAATAGGTTCTATCCGCTGCTGATCGTGTATGCGCTCTGCTACATGCCGACGCTCTCGCTCACCAACTCGATTTCGTTTCACCAGATCAAGGATCCGGCGCGCGATTTCCCGTTGATCCGTGTGCTTGGCACCATCGGATGGATCGTGGCCGGCATTGTCATCGGCAAGGCGTTCAAGGCCGACGCCACTGCCCTGCCCATGCAACTCGCGGCAGGCGCGTCGATCGTCATGGGGCTCTTCGCCTTCGCGCTTCCGCACACGCCGCCGAGGGCGGCGGGCGCGCCGTTCAGCATTCGCGACGCGCTCGGACTCGACGCGCTCCAGCTGCTCAAGGAGCGGGATTTCCGGTACTTCACCATCGGCTCGTTTCTCCTCTGCGTCCCGCTGCAATTCTACTATGCGTTCGCCAATCTCTACCTGAACGAAGTACACGCGCCCGACCCTGCTTTCATCCAGACTTTTGGGCAGATGAGCGAGATCGCGTTCATGCTCCTGTTGCCGTTTGCGCTGCGCAAGTTTGGAATCAAATGGATCATGGTGGCTGGGATGTTTGCCTGGTTCCTCCGCTACATGATGTTCGGACATTTTGAGAACTCGTTCTTTGGCGTTGTGCCCGGCGGACTCTGGGCGGTGTATGTCGGCATCCTCCTGCACGGCATCTGCTATGACTTCTTCTTCGTTGCCGGGCAGATCTACACCGACGAACGCGCAGGCCCCAAGGTACGCGCCGCGGCGCAGGGGTTCATCAATTTGGTCACCAACGGGCTCGGTTACTTCCTCGGTGCCACCGTGTCGGGGCTTGTGGTCAGCAAGTACGCAGTCACGCCAGTGGACGGCAGCCCGCCGCACGACTGGTATCAGATCTGGCACACGGCCGGCTATCTCGCGCTCGGTGTGACCGTGCTCTTCCTCTTCCTCTTCCGCCCGCGCAAGCAGGCGGCGGAGTAGGCAGGTGACCGCTCCGGAACCGGGCATCCGTCGCCTATCGGTCAACAATCCCGGAGCGCAGGAATCCGTTCTGGTCGAGGCGGCGGTGGATACTTTCGACGCCGCGATTGCCGCAGAGGCCGCGGGGGTGCAACGCATCGAGCTCTGTGGTCCGCTGCACGACGGCGGCACGACGCCAAGTGCCGGGGTCATCGCGCGCTGCTCGGAGAAGCTGCTGACGTCGGTGAATGTGCTCATTCGCCCGCGCGGCGGGAACTTCGTCTATACGGACGACGAAATCGAGATCATGAAGAAAGACATCGCCGTCGCGCGCGAGCTGGGCGTGGACGGCTTTGCCTTCGGGGCGTTGACGCCCGAGGGTGATATCGACGTCGCCAACATGGCGGATCTCATCGCCGTCGCGACGCCGCTCCGGGTGGTGTTTCACCGCGCGTTCGATTCCGTGCGCGACCAGGATGAGGCGCTGGAACTCCTGGTGTCGCTGCAGGTGAACGGCGTACTGACCAGCGGCGCCGCACCGACTGCCCTGGCGGGCATGGAACGCATCAAATCACTGGTGGAGCGGGCCGACCGCCGCATTCGCGTGATTGCCGCCGGCAGCATCACGCGCGAGAATGTGCGGCGCATCGCAACCGAAACGCAGGTGACGGCGGTACACGGCCGGGCATTCGAGGGGTTGGTCGCGGCGCTGGGGTAGCAGCCGCCGGTCAGCGCGCGGCGGTGCCTACGGACAGTTGATCCGCACTGTGTTCGCGCCGCCCGCAAGCGACGTGACGAACTCCGGCCCGGGCGACTCGAGGGGCGCATTCGCCCTGTTCCAGCGCCATGCCACTTTGCGATTTCCCAGTGGGATTTGCACGGTAAGCTCGGACCCCGAGCCCATGGTGGTTTCGGCCACTGGCTGATCGTCCACGAAGAATGTCCACGATCGGTGGAGGTCAAACGCTGCGCAGTTCGCCGCGAGCTTGAAGGTCAGGGGCGACGATTTGGGCGCAGTGGCATCGTGGCACGCGGCCGTCCCAACGAGTGCAACGATCACGGCCACGTGAGTTGCCCGCGAGAACGAATGTCGCATGCCGATACCTCCCACAGTTGCGCGCCACATTCCTGCGTCTGCCCTACTTGGCGAGTTCAAAGCGGATGCGCTGCGCGCCCTCGTTGAGCAGCCGACGTCCTACCTCCGCGAGATCCCCTCGTTCATCGACGATAGTGAGAAAGTGGTTTCCCGCAAGTTGGCCAACTCGGCTCGAGAACGAAGTGCTGCCGTAGGGCACCAGCAGTTCGGCTTCGCTGAGTCCCGGTGGATGCCAAAGCACCTGACCCGGGGCCGGGTGACTCGTGGCATTCTCATAGTCGACGCCGAGGTCGTAGTCGCCGAGCGGCACCCATCCGGCCTCGCCGCTCCAGCGCGCTTGCACAAGCTGCCCTTCAAAGGGTAGTCGCGAGAGAAACGCAGCCGACGTGCGCGGTGCGCGTTTGGTTTCCATGTGAGCGGTGAACGACTGCGGGCCAATCCGAACGATGAGGTGGGTCACGACTCCTCGCGTTGCAGTGAATATCCGCCTGGCTGGCGAAAGCTATGCTCTGCCATACGACCGCGGCGCCCGAACTCTTCGTCCGGGCGCCGCGGTCACTCCCCTACCCGACCGTTACTTCGTCGCGTTCGCCAGCTTCTTGATCGCGTCGAGCATCATCTTCACTCGCGCGGGATCGTTCGCGCCGTTGATGTCCTTGTCCACCTGCTTGGCGAGGGCATTCAGTGCATTGCGGCGGTCCTTTCCGGTCGCCGCTTCTGCTGCGGTCAGCGCCTTGTCGATGTCCGACGTGCGTGCCGCCGCCAGGCCGTTATCGCGCGTAAGCTGGTCGAGGTACGACCGCACCACGACGAACGCGGCCGGCCACTCGATCACCGGCTGGCTCTGCGGGTTGTAGTCGTCAAAGCGCACCAGTTTCGCGGCCTCGATTTCGTTCTTGGAGAGCTTGTCGGTCGGCGTCAACTCCATGATGTCGAATCCACGGTCGAGCTCCGACGAGTACACCATGCCGTTCCAGTAGTACGCCCCCCACGAACCGCCGGGCGTCCCGCGCGCCGCACCACGGCCGCCAGCACCTGCTGTCGCACCAACCGGAATGTCAGCGCCCGGAAGCGGATCAATGGATCCACGATCAAAGTAGGCCAGCTCAGTCGGCTTGTCGGAGTTCGTGAAATCCATCACGCTCACGCCGCCCTGGTACCAGCCCTGCACCATCACGTCGCGACCGGGCACGGGAATCAGGCCGCCGTTGTGCGACACGCAGTTCTCCTGTGCCGTCTGTGCCGTGTTGATCTTGAAGTAGGCGTGCTGCTTGAACTTCTTCTGTTCGTCGATGGACAGGATCGTGTTGCCGCCCATCTCCATCATCGAGTTGGCCTGGCACATCGGCGACGTGCCGCCGCCCCACTCGTCCGTGAACACCACCTTCTTGCCGTCGTTGCTGAACACGGCGGTGTGCCACAGCGAAAAATTCGTATCGGCTTGCGCCGCGAGACGCTTGGGCTTCTCGGGGTTCGAAATGTCCACGAGAATGCCATAGCTGCCGCAGGCACCGGCGAGAAGCTTGGCCTTGGGATAGGCCGTGACGTCGTGACAGTTGCGCGGGCCCGTGGGAGCCGGCGCGGCCTGCGGTGCGCCAGCAGCGCCTGCAGC
>Ga0207952_1001118_pt1 | contig 13015 bp, 18 predicted proteins | sample SubbioR12Aug_8Ca_FD_184831 | JGI IMG/M metagenome (GOLD analysis project Ga0207952, IMG submission 184831) | Serpentinite rock and fluid subsurface biosphere microbial communities from McLaughlin Reserve, California, USA - CR12Aug_8Ca (SPAdes) | ecosystem: Environmental > Terrestrial > Deep...
CCCGCCGTTGGCCATAGTTTTGTTAAAGGATGTTGTACGCAGTCGTGCTTCTGGGCTTTGCAGACATACCGGCCGTAGAGGACGAAGCCATTGTTGACGTATTTCCAGTCTTTTTTCGGGACGAGTTTTTCGAGGTCGTGGGATATTTTCTTCAAATCAGTGTGGTCCGTGAGGTCGAATTTCCGCGCGAACCGCTTCACGTGCGTGTCGGTCGGGATGCCTTCCCAACTATCGTAGAGCTCGCCAAGGATGACGTGTGCCGTCTTGTAGCCGACGCCCGGGAGTTTTTGTAATTCAGCCGCGCTGCGAGGGACAGTGCCGCGAAAATCCTCGCAGAGGATTTTCGCGGCCTCCTGGATGTGCTTCACCTTATTCCGGTAAAAGGAGACACGTGCGAGTTCTTTCGTTAGGACTGCACGATCCGCCTCGGCGAAATCCTCCGGTGTCTTGTACTTTTGGAACAAGTCAGCAGTCACTTTGTTCACCAGCTTGTCGGTGCATTGCGCCGAGAGGACGACGGCGACGATGAGTTGGAATGGTGTCGTGTAGTGCAATTCCGTTTTCGGCGTGTGGTATGTGGTTTTGAGGTATTTCAGAATTCTCGCCATCCTGGCTTTCCTGGCCGATTCGTTGCGCATCCCGGCACGGTACCATCTTTTCCACACCTTGCGCCATCGCAATACGAGGAGTAGGGTGCATGAGGTACTACGAGGGTTTGAAAGGACTTTTCTAGCAAGAAGGAGATGGACCATGACACGTGGACTCGTACTTGCATTGCTGATCTGCATGGCCGGAATTGCATCCGCCCAAGAACACAAGCACACGCCTCCAGGGCAGACATGCACTGACGTGGAAAAAAGACTGGGATACCGCGGATTCAAACACTGCGAGTACCACGATCTCTACCAAGCTGCATTCAAGGGCTGGAATTGCCAATGCTACTCTGGCCAGTGCCGGCCGACGGAATTCCGTCCCGCAGCAGTCACCGACAAGAATCCGGCGGGCCTCGAGGTGTACCTGAACGGATATTGGTTCCCGATTCCGCCTGCTGCGATGCGCAAGGAGCGGGCGAACATGCCGCCACAGTTGCTCCAGTGGATGGCACACGGATGCGCCAACGATCCCGAATGGAACGAGGATAAGACGATCATTGTGAAGCCGCCGCACATCGAGTGCGTGTGGATCAACACAGGTTCGTGACGAAAGAGCGAGGGGCGGACGCGAAAGCGGCCGCCCCTTTGATGTGATGCCCTACTGGATGAAAATCGGGATCGAGACCGAGGCGTCGTTTTCCGGAAGACCAGACGGATTGTCCTTGTGGAGGACGAGCGTTGCGGCGCCCTTCACGCCGGGCGGCAGCGTTACCGTCTCGCTGAAAGGCACGAATTCGGTCGTCATCCACTCTCCATCTGCCTGGACGGGCATTTCCTTGAGAAGCGAGCCCTGTGCCGAGAGCACACGGAGCGGGAACGATGCTTCGAAATACCATGTACCACGCGCCTTCCCTATGACGCTAAAGGTCGTCCCGACGGCTTCGCCCGGCTTTGGCGAATCCACGACGATCCTGTCTGCCGACGCATTGATGTACGTCACCTTGGGTGCCTCGGGCGTGGTTGTTGTCGTCGTGTCCGGCGTTTCTGTCACCGGCGCGGGTTCATATTCGCGCGTGTACCAGATCCCAGCCGCGAAAGCGGCAAACGCCACAACGACTACAATGAAGAGTGTCTTCATGATGGGTATATTTTAACGGTTGAGGTGTCGCACCACAACCACAGATATGAAGACGGAGAGCGGGAGCAAAACTGTCATCTGCACCAGGGGCGAGAGGCCAAAGCCGTATATAAGCGGCATTGTCTCGGTGTATTCCCACCTCCCGAGGACCTGCGCCTTTTTCTCGACGAAGATGGCGATGGCGAGCCCGATACCTGCAAGCGCCGCGTAATCCACGCCGCGAACCGTCTTCATCCACCCGACGTCACGCTTCAGAAGGGCTACGACAAGAACTGCGACCAGCGTATAGCCGACGTCTCCCAGAGTCGCATAGAGGTAGACCGGCACTATGCCCTCGAGCGACTCGTACCCGGTGTACAGGGCAATGTGCACACGCTCCCACATGAAGTGGAGGAGAAAGGAAGACACGAGAAGGACGGCATATGCGATAATGGCAGGCATGGTACCAATACTACTAGACGTGCGCGCGTGAGATAGGTACTATTCCCCGACTATGGCAACTGCGCGAAAGAAGAACATCGTAGTCATCGGCGGCGGGACCGGGACCTTTACGGCGCTCTCCGGGTTAAAGAAGTACCACGCCAACCTGACGGCGATCGTCGCGATGACAGACAGCGGCGGCTCGACTGGCGTCCTGCGCGACGAGCTTGGCGTCCTGCCGCCGGGCGATGTCATGCGCTGCCTCGTCGCGCTCTCCACACAGGACAAGCTGATGCGCAGCCTCATGGACTACCGCTTCGAAGGCGGCGCCCTGAAGGGCCACCGCTTCGGGAACCTCCTCCTTTCCGCACTCGAGAAGACGACGGGCAGCTTCCAGAGCGCCGTCGAGCGCGCCTCGGATATTCTCCGCACGAACGGACGCGTGGTCCCCTCGACGCTCGACCAAGTGCACCTCATGGCAAAAGTCGGCAGTGAGATCGTCCGCGGCGAAGAGAAAATCCAGATGACGAAACTGAACGGCTCCTTGGAGCACCTCTGGATCGAGCCTGTCGCGCGCGCAAACCCGAAAGCGCTCGCAGCGCTGCGCGATGCAGACGCGATCGTGATCGGCCCTGGCGGTTTTTATACCGGCGTCGTTACGAACCTCCTTGTCCGCGGCATCCCCGAGGCGATTTTGAAATCAAAAGCGAAGAAAATCTTCGTGTGCAACCTCATGACGAAGGCGGAACACACCGAAGGCTACAGCGTCGCGGATTACACGCGCACCCTGGAAAAATACCTCGGCGGGCCAGTGGACGCCGTCATCTACAACAACACACAGCCGCGCCCAGATGTCTTGAAGCGGTACGCGCGCGAAGGTGACACGCTCACCTCGTGGGATGACGTGCCGGAGGGACGGCAGCTCCTTGGGGGCAACCTCCTGTCGACACGCGAGACGGAATTCCAGAAAATCGGCACGCCAGCCGGCGAGGCGTCGCTCGTGCGCCATGATTCGGGGAAATTGGCTGACGCGATCGCGAAGATCGTCAAAATGCGGAAAAAACAGAAGAAAGCGGTGAATTAGTGCGCGGGCGCGTGGCCTCCTCCGTGCCCCTGGCTCCCGTGGCTATGGTCATCGTGCCCATGGGAACTGCCATCCCCTCCCACGATCTTGTTCCACGCCCATTTGAACGGATTGAATTTCCCAAGCTTCAGGATCCCCTTCACGACCGGGCCGGCAAAAAAGTCTCCCACCTTGTTCATGACTGTATGGATGCCCCACATTCCCGCCAGCGAGGCTGCAATTGTCCCAGCAAATGCGCTGCCAACACCAATTCCAGTACCAATCGCAATTTTTTTACCAATGCCACGACCAGCATGCTCTTGCGGCATGACCGATGGCATTGAAGATGGCGTGCGCTCAGCACGTTGCGCTATGACTGACACCAATGCTGCGGCCTCCGGCTGACGTGGCCGCGGAGCCGATCGCGGTTCCGGACGTCGCGGAGTGTCCATCGGCTCGAGATCTTCGACCGGGATATTGCGATCGGCTTCAGTGCGCGGGGCCGGCAATTGCTCCGCGGCATTTTCCGCGTATTCGAACGTATTCCGCCGTCTCGCTGGCCCACCGCCCATCCGTTCCATCAGGATATTGTACCAGGTACCTGATGCGTGCGGATCGTCTACACGGACGGCGTGACCCCTGCGTCCCGCTTTGTCGCGAAGAGCGCAAGCGCAAGTGTCGCCATGGTGAGCCCGAAGTCGCGGACGCCGATTTCGTTCATGCCGATTTCCACTGTGATGACCGCAAGATGCAGGGCGAGCGCGAGCGCCGCCCACCGTGTGAGGACATTGAATGCAAGAAGGCCGCCAAGGACGACTTCAAACGCACCGTTCGCCAGGACGATCATCGCAGGCGGGATATTGAGGATTTCGACCGCCCATGCTGGGACCCAGCCGATCCAATTAAGCCCATCGAGGAGTTGCGAGAAGCCAAACCAGAGGAAGAGCGCCGCAAGGCCAAGCCGCAATGCGAGTATTCCCCATTCGTGGTTCGTCAGCCGCATATTAGCGTGCAAGGACACCCACCCTGAAGCCGGCGAGAACAGATTCTTTTGCCGAATCGCCGCCGTGTTGTCTGTTGAATTTCGCGCTGCCGTCGGTTCCGCAAAGCTGCAAAATCGCTTGCTCGCCGCCGGGGTGCTTCGGTATCCATGACGTGAGGTCATAGACGCTCCCGTTGATAGATGTCCAGCAGCTCGTGCGCGAATTGTGCTGCGCAACGACCGCTGCCGTAATTCCGGTTCCACCGCTTGCTGGTGTACCGCTCGTACTGCCGCCTGTCGTCGCCTTTTCGCCGTCATCGTCTTCATCTTCGGTTTCGCCCATAAGAACTGTGCCAGTATCGGTGACGCCGGTATCAGTCCCGGGTGGCAACTGTACGTCGTCGGAAGACGTCTGCCAGTACACGACGCCGCCGATACCGAAGACTAGTGCCAGGCCGATAAGTATTGAAGCGATATTCGTCACCCCGTTAGAAGTCTGCATCTGATTAGTAGACATGTATTGAAAAATATCGTGACTAACCCACATTGTACGAAATCGCAGGTAAAAATATTCTTGCAAGAATATTTTTACGGAGGACTTCTAACGGGGTCACGAAAATACTATATCACACACGGCGCTCCGGAAGGCGTTGATCGCCGACATGTCGGCGGGCCTGCGTGGGAACGTGCGATTTGAGAGGATGACTACTGATATCTCCCGCTTGGTATCACAAACCACGCTACAGCCCGTAAAGCCGGTTTTACCGAAGGTTGTGGGCGAACGTTGGGCGCCCATAAAGTGCCCTTGGTTCAATTCCCAACCCAAACCCGCAAAAAGGCCTAAGCTGGGAATCTGGTTAGTTTCCGCGAGCGTCGGATCCATGCGGCGCATATGGAACGCGTCGAGGAATGTCATAAGGTCGGGCACGTTCGAAAAAAGCCCCGCATGGCCGACGGTTTTCCCTGCTGTACGGAACACATACGCACTCTCGTCGTGGACGACGTTTTGCACGAGTCCGCGGTAATCTATCTCCGTCGGCGCCGCGTTTGTTGGGAAAAACGTCGTCGCAGGCATTTCAAGCGGCCTGAAGATCCGCGTGTCCGCGGCTGCATCGAGTGGACCCAGAATTCGTTCGAGAACGAGGCCGAGGAGGAAGGCGGGAACGTTGGAATATTCGAACTTCTCGCCCGGCGGATGGAGCGGCTCGAACGTGAGGACGGTTTTCATGATTTCGTCGGCGTGTTTCTCTTTCAACTCCGACATGCGGAGGCCGCCGATCGTATACGTAAGGAGGTGGCGTACCATGATATCTTCGCGGTACCCTCCGCGGAATTCAGGGACGTATTCGATGAGCTTCGTCGTGAGGGAAATCTGCTTGGACGCAAGGAGCTGGTGCGCAAGCGTCGCGAGGACGACGGATTTGGTGACAGACGCGATGTCGTACACCGTCCCTTCTGCAACGGCAGGCGAATCCGCCTCGAACGTGTGCCGCCCGAAGGCGCCGAGGAACTTCTCCCTGGCGTGCCGTATGCCGACCACGCAACCAGGGAAAATATGTGCGGCGATGGCACGCTCCGCTATGCCTGCGACGTCTTTCACAGCGACGCAACTGACCAGCTGATAAGCAGGATTCCGAGGAAGTTCATCGCATACGAGACCGGGATGAGGAAGCGCACGTCCGTCTTCGAGAGGCCGAGCATGGCGAGGCCGACTTCATCCGGAAGCGGCGAGGCGATGACAAGCGCTCCCGCGACGGGCACCGCCCACGAGAGGAATGGCGACTTGAAAAGCGCTTTCAGTTTGCGGAGCCACGGGCCGCGGAGCATCATCATGATGTCGTCTGACAGTGCGTCACGGACAAAGAAAAAGAGGACGAGGTCACCGGCGACAGCACCGGCCGCTCCCCACGCGGCGAGTTGTACGGCCGGCACCGTATGGGCCATTTCCGCGAACGCGACGCCCGCAGGCGTGATCGTGAGGAGTGAGGTAAAGAAAAATCCGGTGATGATGGCTTCAAGCGGGACCGACCCGATGAGCGCCATGAAGCGCGGGATCGCATCTGTCTGCGCGAGGATGACGGCGATCGAAACGCTCGCCGCGATGATAAGGATATCGCGGCCGAAATGCGGCGTACGTAAACGCATCAGACGATGAGCCCCAGCACCAAATTTTGGCTTAGTTGAGGGAGACATACTTTTCGTACGCATTGCACATAGTATTCCCTTCAACAACACACTGTACCCTGGCGCGTCTCAACACAATGAAAGCCAAAATTGGTTCACGGGCAGGCATATTTAAGTTGCAATAAGCACAATGAATATGCCCGCACCGAGGACGATGCGATACCAGCCGAACGCGGCGAACGAATGCGTCTGGACGTAGCGGATGAGCCACTTCACGCATGCGTATGCAGCGACAAATGAGGTCACGAACCCGACCGCAAGGAGTTCCCACTCTCCCATTGCGAAAGAACCCCCCGATTTGAGGAGGTCGTAGGATGTCGCCGCGAGCATCGTCGGTATGGCAAGGAGGAATGAGAATTCGACGATCTTCACACGCGGTATGCCGAGCGCGAGGCCGCCGAGGATGGTGGCGCCGGCACGCGAGACGCCCGGGACGATCGCGAGCGCCTGCGCACATCCGATGAGGAATGCTGACCGGTACGTCATCTCGCCCGTCCCCTCGCGGTGGAAGCGCTCAAAAAGGATGAGTATGATCCCGCCAAAAAAGAGCGTGGCCGCGATGAGCCACAAGTTCTCGATGAGGACTTCTTTCAGGAGTTTGTAGAGGAGGAAGCCGATGAGTGCTGTCGGGAGGAACGCAAGGGCGACCCGCTTCATCGTCTCCAAATCAAAGATGAGCGTCCGCCAAAAAAGGAGGACCACGCTCGCGATCGCCCCGAGCTGGATCGCGATGATAAAACTTGAAAGGAAGCCACTTTCCGGGACACGAAGGAATTCTGACGCAAGGACGAGGTGCGCGGTCGAGGAAATCGGGAGGAATTCCGTCAAACCTTCGACAATCCCCAGGATGATACTGTCAAGAAACGTCACGGTCTCCTCATGATACTATGGATTTATGCCAGACGAACAAACACACGACGCCCCGCCGGGCGAGCAGCACGCGCCGAACGAAGCACCGAAACACGACGCGAAAAAGCAGGAAAATACCATCCTCGCGATCCTCGCATACATCGGCCCCTTGATCCTTGTTTCCTTCCTCCTCGCCAAAGACGACGCATTCGTGAAATTCCACATCAAACAAGGACTTCTCCTCTTCATTGGTGAAGTGGCCGCCTGGATGCTCGGTATGATGTTCTGGCCGCTGTTTCCCCTGGTCCAGATCGCAAACATCTTCCTCCTCGTACTTGCAATCGTCGGCATCATCCGTGCCGCAAAGGGCGAAACGAAAGAATTCCCACTCATCGGCCACTGGGCGAAAAGCTTCACGTTCTAACGCGGCAACGAACGGGAAAACTGCTGAAAAAGCTTCAGATACTTGACGCGGGTGAAAGGATTCGCGAGACGTATCGAGCATACGACGAGCGGGGCCTTGGGGCCCCGCAACGACGTAGATGATGTTTTTTTCAGCGGTTTTCTACCAGAAGCCGAAGCCTTTGCCGGCTAAGTATGCACCGAGAACGACGGCAACCAAACCACCCGAGGTGTACCACGTCGGCGTATTGAAGTGACGGATCCACTTATGGATTTTTGCGTACGGCGAGGAAAGGTAGATGATGCCTTCTGCGACCATCGTCCAGCCGATAAGGGTGATGACGCCGCGCCAATCAGGAGTAAGGGTCGGGTGCGCGATCGCGATCGCCAAACCGGCGACAAGTTCCACCGCACCCATGAGCATGATGAGAGCCTTCGAGCCGAAGAATTCCGTCACGATGGGCATGAAGGACTTCTGGCGGAGCATGATGATGCCGCCCGCAATGAGGAAGTACAAACCGAATAATTTCGCAAGGAAAATGGATAAGTCCATAAATGGTTGTTAAAACGAGTTTCCCTAGTTAATGAAGAGATTGTAGCCCACTTTCAGCGACGTATAGCCGTTTTTTGATGCAGCTGTGGATACTACTTTGCCTGCCAACTGGCAAGCCACTCGGGTTGCGCGAAAAATTGGAATACGTTTAATGCCAAGCTGTCGCGGATCGCATAGAGTGCCGCTGCTTCAAGGAGGATGACGAGCGCAACTGATACAACAACGCGTGCCCGTGATGCGAACAGGAATCCCACAAGGGACGCGGCGCCATCGGCAAGCGAATTGATGATGCTGTCCCCCACATATCCTTGGGCGAGCGTTTGCTGGCGATAGTGGTTGATGACCGCGGGCGTGTTTTCGATGACCTCCCATGCGGCTTCGAGGCCGGCTGCCATGAGGAGGCGGTACGCGAGCGGTAGCCGCGGAAAAAGAAGCGTGAAGAGCGCATAGAAAAGGACGCCGTGGATCACGTGTGACGGCGTGTACCAATCTGATATGTGCTGCGAATTGCCCGAATCCGAGACTATCCCGTGCCACATCTCCACATATCCGCATTCGCAGATCATCGGTTGACCGAGGAAATACAGTGCTGCGGCATGCACCGCGAATACCGCGAGGATGAGAGCGTAGACCCACTTCATACCGCCATTCTATCCTGGATATTGCGCAGTGCGACGACATACGCTGCGTCGCGCATGCTGATATGCTTCGCCCGTGACGTGAAAAAGACTTTTTCCGCCGCTGATTCCATCTTGGTTTTCAATTCGTGGAACACCTCGTCTTTCCGCCATTTCTGGTTACTCTTATTTTGGAGCCACTCGAAGTAGCTGACGATGACGCCGCCGGCATTCGCGAGGATGTCGGGAATGATCGTGACGCCTTTTCCATCCAGGATCGCATCCGCTTCAAGCGTCGTCGGGCCGTTCGCCATCTCGAGGATTATTTTCGCCACGATGCTCGCGGCATTCTTGTCCGTGATCGTGTTTTCAAGCGCGGCCGGGACGAGGACATCGACAGGAAGCGTGAGGATTTCGTGGGAAGAAATATCTTGTGCGAACCCCGCCAACGTCCCCGTTTCTTTCTTGTATGCAAGCGCCGCGGCGACACCGAGGCCGTTCGCGTCATACGCGCCACCCTTTGAATCTGAAAGCGCGACAACCTTCATGCCTGCCTCTTCAAGATACTGCGCAAGGAAACTGCCAACGTTCCCGATCCCTTGGATCGCGACCGTCATGCCCTTCCGTTCCTTTCCCAACTTCTCGAGGATCGCGAAGAGCGCGTACGCGCCGCCGAGTCCGGTCGCTTCGGTGCGGCCCTCGGAGCCGCCGATCTCGATCGGCTTTCCGGTGACAACCATCGGTGTAGCTCGGCCGACGAGCTTCGAATACTCGTCGTAGATCCAGTGCATGATTTTCGAATTCGTATTCACATCCGGCGCCGGGACGTCCTTTTCAGGCCCGATGTGGAGCGCGAGTTCTTTCGTAAACGCGCGCGTGAGGCGTTCCAATTCCGCTTCCGAGAGTTTTTTGGGATCAACTTCGATACCACCCTTCCCACCACCGAACGGCACGCCGACAAGTGCACATTTCATCGTCATCCAGAACGCTAAGGCTTTAGCCTCATCAAGATCAACGGCCGGATGGTAGCGAAGTCCACCCTTGTACGCGCCAAGGATATTGTTGTGCTGCACGCGGTAGCCGCGGAACTTCTTTTCCTCGCCGGAATCCATCTGCACGCCGAATTCGGTTTCGACAATCGCATCAGGTTTTTCCAGCCGCGCTGTCAAGTCCGGATCAAGTTCAACGATCGTCGCTGCCTTTTCGAGCTGCTCCAGCGCACGCTGCCACGGATTCGACATCGGGCTATTGTACTCTCTCCGGCACGATGCGGAAAATGCGATCGTCGCTCTCTGCCGGATCGCCGCGGCCGTCACGGTTGGACGTCGTGAAATAGATGTAACCCTCGGGCGACTCTGCGACGTCGCGGATGCGACCATACTCTACGTCCGCCATCTTTTCGTAGCTTGCGATACCATCGGGATCGGTGTCAGAGAGGACGACTCGCACCAATCCCTCACCGATGAGCGCACCGAAAAAGAGGTTGTCTTTGAATTGCGGGAACATCTTCCCCGAGTAGATCATCGCGGATGCCGGTGCCTCGGCTGGTGTAAAGACGAGGAGCGGCGGTTCTGTATTTGGATAGGTTTTTTCGTGCGAGACCAAGGGCCAGCCATAATTACCGCCTTTCACAATTCGATTCACTTCGTCCCCGCCAGGCGGGCCATCAAAGGTGGAAGGCCCATGCTCAGTCTCATACAGGTTAGCGCCCCGCCACGCCAGACCCTGCGGGTTGCGATGGCCGTAGCTCCAAACTGGTGAATTCGGGAACGGATTATCTCCTGGGATCGAGCCGTCGTCATTAACGCGAAGGATTTTCCCGCCGAGCGACGCAAGATCTTGCGCGATCTCGCGATCGGTCGCGTCGCCGGTCGTAATGTACAGCTTCCCGTCAGGACCGAACGCGAGGCGCGAACCCGCGTGGTATTGCGCTGCCGGGATGCCATCAAGGATGGTTGTCATCTGCGACACCGAGGAACCGCCATCACGGAACCTGACGACACGGTCAAAAAGGCCGCGTTCGGTGCGATGCGCATAGACGGCGTAGACCAGCTTGTTCTGCGCATACTGTGGATGGAGCGCAAGCGACATGAGGCCTTCCTCCGCGTGCGAGATGACTTCGGGAAGCGTATGCAGCGGCTTCTCAAGAAGCGTTCCGTTTTCAATGACCCTGATGCGGCCTGGGCGCTCGGAAACGAGGATGCGCGTGGGCGACGTAAACACAAGCGACCACGGGACTTCAAGCCCGCCGGCAACTTCCTCTATTTTCTCTGGCACGCTCTCCGAAGGGGCTGGCATCTCGCCGACCTGGTGCACTTCACCCCGTTGCAATCGCGGTCCCATATACACGAAATATACCCCGGCACCGATGAGCCCCGCGAGAAGGACGAGCACAACGGCATATTTCAGCATACCTGCATCATACCGCGGCTAATCGCCCGCGAGTTTCGTAAAAACGACGAGGCGTTGGTCATACGTCTTGTCTTTTTTCACCCATTTCCCCTCGCAGGTGATGAGGTTGAGGCGCACCGAGCCTGATGGGTTGAAAATGACGTCTGCAGGGGCATCATCGTACGGGTACGAGCGCTTGCCTGCGACCACAAAATGCACCTCCTTCCCGTCAGCGCGAGTCACATAAATATCGTCACCGGTCTCCAGCTCGGAAAGCCGCTCGAAAACACCCGAGAGGCCGAGGCCGTTGTTGACGTGCCCGGCGATGACCGCGCTTCCGCCCTCTCCCGGCGCAGGGCCGTACTTGTACCACGCAGTATCGGTGTAATTCGTGGGGACGGCCATGTTGCCGCTCGCATTTACACCAACGTGCTGCACGCCTGTATCAATGCCGAGGCGTGGGATACGGATACGTTCTGGGTAGTGTGCTGGATTCTCCGCCGTATCTGTCTCGATCGGCACTTCGATTTCAGTATCGGGCGCATACCAGAATGATTGCACGATGGTCACTCCAAAAATGCCAAACGCGAGCGCCGTCATTATGATAACAAGAATGAACAAGAAGTACCGAATCATGATGTGTATTTTTGGTCACGCATATTTTTCTGCTGAAAAATTGCGCGACCCCTCCTCGCGCCGTCGCGCTCCGGCCTTGCGACGGGGCCCCACCCCCATCTCACGTACCATATATATGCAAAGACGCGCCAGGACGCCGGAGGATTACCTCCGGCCTCCTGTGTAGCGTTGTTATGCCCTGCGGGTCGTATACAGGTAGAGCGCGCCGCCAATGGCGATAAGCGCCGAAACCGCAAGGATCATGACGTTGATGACGAGGTCGCCGGCGCCGGTATTGGGGACGCCAGGAGTCGTCGTCGAAGTGGTCGTTTGCGCCGCCGCGACCCCCGTGAGGAACAGGGACGCGATAAGCGATGAACCGAATAGTTTTGTAATCATGGTTTTTGCTGCGTTACGAAGTCGTAATAGTCGAGTCCGTCCTGATTCGACTCGTCTGGACGAAAGCTGACCGCATGCATGGTACGGCGGATGCAGTGAATGGCGTGTGAACATGTCCACAGCCGCGCGTTCCCTTATGCGGCGAGCGGATGTTCGCCTTCGATGATCCTCACGAGTGCGACAACGATGGCGACGACTAGGAGGAGGTGGATAAATCCGCCAAGCGTCACTTCAAGCAAAAGGCCTGCGAACCAGAGGCCGGTGAGGAGTGCTGCGAGTGTCAACATATGTGTAACATTACGTGTATAAATGCTGCCGCGTCCTCCCTATTGTGTTTTGACGCGCATGAAAATTCTGTGACGGAACGATGCGCTTGGTATACATACAAATCTCCCCGAACGGGGAGATTTGTATAACGGGCGCTTTGTGGGGGCTGCGCTTACATGTCGTCGCGCCGGTCGCCACGGTTTCCACCGTCGCCACCTTGCTGCCCCTCACGACCCTCAGAACGAGTGTCTTTTTCCATACGTGCGTGTATTAGTTTTGGCTAATATCGACACGTCGTCCACGATACCAGCAGCGCGTGAAATTGCGGTTAACGACGGCCCATCACCTCGTCACTCTGCAGAACCGCTTCCGCGCAGCAACGATTTCAGCGCATCGTACGCCGGCTTAGGAGAGCCGTCAGCCCGCGTGAGCCCGTAGAAATTTTCCGTCGTACTCCGCGACGTCCCGATATCCTTGTACGAATACCAGAAAAACGGCCCCAGCCACTCATGCTCTGCGGCATCCGTGATCGCGTCCACGAG
>Ga0207952_1001119_pt1 | contig 13015 bp, 6 predicted proteins | sample SubbioR12Aug_8Ca_FD_184831 | JGI IMG/M metagenome (GOLD analysis project Ga0207952, IMG submission 184831) | Serpentinite rock and fluid subsurface biosphere microbial communities from McLaughlin Reserve, California, USA - CR12Aug_8Ca (SPAdes) | ecosystem: Environmental > Terrestrial > Deep...
TCTGACGATGTCGCGCAGATTCTGTGGAATGTCCTCGGGCTTCACGCCCATGCGCTCGAGGCCGGCTGGGTTGTTCGTGAGCATCGTCTCGACGTCGACAAAGTCGCCGGAGTTGATCGTCAGGACGGGCTTGGTGAGTGCCCAGTAGTAGCCGTAGGCCACGGTGCTCGGCGTGGCGGGCAGCGTGTGGATTTTTTGCGCGCTGGCGACGGATGCGCTGAGAACAGCAACTACAACGGCAACGGCGGACGCGGATTTCGCGGATGAACGGCCGGATTTGGCGGATACGGCAACCGCGTTTTTTTGTAACGACAGCCCGCGGCTCACGGCTTGGCTCCCGCAACGAGCTTTGAGACTTCGGTGAGTTCCTTAAGCCCCTTGTCGGCGGGGCGCCAGTTGGATTCGAGGTGCGCGACCGCCGCAGCAGCGGTGGCCTTGTCGCCGGCAGCGGAGGCGGCCCGGGCGAGCCCGAACACCGATCGGGTGCGGCCGGGCGTGCGTGCGAGCGACTTCTTGAACGCCGCCTGCGCTTCGGCGGGCTTCCCGGCGGCGAGCAGCACTTCGCCAAGGAGTTCGAACGGAGGCTTCACAAACTGCGGAGGTCCAAACTCGAACGGCATGGCTTCTTCGGCCGCTGCAGCCGCACCCGCGCGCGCTACGGCATCAGCGTGGCGTCCAGCTGCCGACGCAATTGCGGCCTGTAGTTGCGTACCGAGCACGGTGAGCGCGGGCTTGGCATCCGCAGGAGCCGCATCGGCCGTGTTCATCAACCACGCAGCGAGCGTCGCAGCCCTGGGAACTTCGCCGCGCTTGAGGGCGGCATAGCCAATCGTGAAAGAATCCGTTGCCGTTGGCATGAGGGCCCCGGCCGGCACCGTGAGCGACCACGACACGGCAGGGTCGCTCCAGCGTTCCGCATCAATGACATAGTGCGCGCGCAGCATCACGAGGGCGGCCTGCTCACCACGTCGGTATGGCGCAGCAATGTTCTTGCGCGTGGTCTCGAGATGTTTGAGGGCATCTGCGTAGCGGCCCTGCTGCCCGTACGCGTAGCCGAGCCACCAGGTGTAGTGCCCCGCACGCATCGCGTCGTGATCGTGCCCCGCCGCAATGACATTCTGCGAAACCACATCGTCCCACATTCCAAGCGCCACGAAGATGTGCGACGTCATGTGCTGCGCGTGCGGTGCGCCGGGTGCGATCTTCGAATACAGCCGCGCAGCCCAGAGCCCGAGCGGCGCGTGGACCGGATCATCAAATGCGTGAATGACGAAATGCGCTGCGGCCGGGTGGTCTGCGTTGCGGCGCAACACATCGCTGGCAATCGCGCCGGCCTGCATGTAGGTCGTGAACTCGCGAACGGACTGATTGAGGCCGAGGAGGCCGATGGCGTGGAACATCTTCGCTTCGTCGTCCGACGGATGTGCCCGCGCGAGACGTTCGGCGACCGCCGTGAAGAGCGTGTCGCGCCGGGGCTTGGACCCTTCGCCGTAAAGCGCCTCCACCATCTCCAAATACATCTGTTCGCGTGGCGTCCTGGCCTTGGCGCGGCGCTCGGCCGGAGTTGCGGCCAGCCTGGCCAATGCGCCGCGTGCGGCCGGGAGGTCCTGTTCGTTCCAGACCTGGTGCGTGTGCGTCAGCGCTTCACCGGCATATGCGAGTGCAAACGAAGGATCGGCCTTCTGGGCTTCGATGAATGCAGATGCCGCTGGTCCGTACTCGAAGCTCCAGTAGAGCTTCATTCCGCGGAGGAACGGCTCCTGTGCGGCGGTGCTGCCGGAGTTCGGAAATGAGATAGTGCCGAGCCGCGCTTCTGGTTGTGCATCACCTGCAACTGCGCACACGGAAACAGCGGAAACAGCGGAAACGGCACGGAAACAGCAGGATACGACGCTGCTCGTGAGAGATCGCATCGTTAGGCCTCTTTGGGATACATCGTTTTGCCGCCGACTACCGTACGGGCAATCTTGATGTCCTTGATGACATCGGGGTCCACATCGTGCGGGTCTTTCTCGAGGATCACGAAATCGGCGAGTTTGCCCGCCGCAATCGAGCCCTTGATCTTCTCCTCAAATGACGCGTAGGCGCCATTGAGCGAGTTGATCCGGATCGCCTCGTCCACCGTGACGCGCTGGTTGAGGCCCCAGGTGGTGTTGTCCCATCCCTTCCGCGTCACCATTCCCTGAATGCCCATGAGCGGGGCAAATGGGCCGGGACTGAAGTCCGATCCTGCCGCCGCGTGGATGCCAATGTCCAGCATGGACCGGAACGCCATGCTGCGTTTCATCAGTTCCTCACCATAGAACGGGAACTTGTCCGTGTTGTAGTAGGCGTACGTCGTGAACATCGACGGGATGGCGTCGAGCGCCTTCATCCGGCGCAGGATGCTGTCGTTGATCAGGGTGCAGTGCGTGATCTTGGGTCTGGCATCGGCCACCGGATGCACCTTCTGTGCCCGCTCGAACGCCGTGAGATAGCTCTCGATAGCCACATCGCCGTTGGCGTGGACGTTCACCTGAATACCTGCGCGGTGCACTTTCTCAACCCAGGCATCGAGCACGTCCTGGGTTTCCGTCACGTTGCCCTTGTACGGCGGATTGCTGCCGGGGTAGAACACGCTCAGCGCCATCGTGCGCTCAGAGAACGATCCGTCCACGGTGTGCTCCGACGTGGCGCCGAACTTGATCCACTCATCGCCGAAACCAGTCTTGATACCGTTGGCAATCATGGCGTCGAGCATCCGGCCACTCGTTTCGTAACTCACCCGGTGCAGCAACTCGCCGCGGGCGCGCACATCCTGGATCGCCGCGAGGTCGCCGCCCTGGTGGTGAACGCTGGTGAGGCCGTAACGCACGAACTCTCGCGAGATGTGGGCCATGCCGTCCCGTTCACGCTTCTCGCGTTCGCTCTCGCTAAGCGTTGGTCGGAGACCAACGCTTCCCACGACCCCCATCGCCCGATCCGTGACTCGCCCCGAGAGTTCGCCATTCGCATCGCGGTCAAAGGTGCCGCCGGGAGGATTGGGCGTGTCGCGCGTGACCTTCGCCATCTCGAACGCCTTGCTGTTGTAGAACGACGTGTGGCCGCCTCGGTGGCGCACCACGACCGGATGCTCGGTGGAGACCTGGTCCAGATCCTGCCGAGTGAGCTGGCGTTTGTCCTTGAGCTTGGTGTCGTCGTGGAAATAGCCCTCCACCCATGTGCCGGGCGGAACGGTGCGGGCGCGCGCCTTGAGCTTATCGATGATGCTCTGGATGGTCACGAACTCGACTTCGAACGGATTCCCAACGAGCACCTCGTACAGGAGCACGTTGCCGCGCGCGTGATTGTGCGTGTCGATGAACCCCGGCGCCACCGCCATCTGCGCCGCGTCAATCACGCGCGTGTTGGCATTGGCAAGGTTGCGAATGTCGGCGTTGGAACCCACGGCAAGGAAACGCCCGTCGCGAATCGCGAATGCCTCGGCGCGCGGCTGCGCCGGGTTCTGGGTGAGTACGCGCGCATTCACGACAATCGTGTCGGGAACGACGCCGGCGCCGCGCTGTTGCAGTGGAGAGACCGGGGCCGCTGCCGGACCATTTGACATCGCCGACAACTTCTTTGCGCCGAGCGCACCAGCCAGAATCGCGCCGAGTCCGAGAAAATCCTTGCGGGTGTACGCGGACATCATCCCTCCTGTGGCGAGTGTACGAGTAGGTACCCGACTATTTACCGCTTCCTTTTCAGCTTCTCCCGAAGCTCCGCGAACCAGTTGTCCACGAGCACCAGCTCGCCGGGGAACACCACCTTCTTGAGCATCAGGAATCGGTTGCCCCCGGGTTCCTGTTCGTAGACGTGGAAGCCGCCGTCGCGCACATAGCCACTGACGTCGAACAACACCTCGGTGGACACGACTGAAAACCCCGATGTGGTGTTCACCTTAACGGCCACCAACTCGTTTTTCAGGTTCACGTAGAAGAGTTCGCGTCCATCGTTCGACCAGCGGGCTTCGAACCCTCCCGACGCCGACACTTGCCAGCGGGATGAGGCGATGTTTGGAAACGGGCTGACGTACACCTCAGATCGTCCAGACAGCCCCGCACTGAACGCAATGAATCGCGTATCGGGCGAAATCGCGACACCCAGCTTCGAGCCGGGCCCGGATTCCAGTCGGCGCACGGCGGAATCCACGCCGAGGCGCATGCCGAGGAGTGCGCGAGTGGTATCGGTACCGCCGGTGCGGAGCACGAGCCAATTGCCATCCCGCGACGCTGCGGCCTCCACAGCCCTCCACGGCTCGTGCTTCACGGGACGGGCGGCACCGCTCCCGTCGGTGTTCTGTTCCATCACCCAGAAGCTGCTGTCGCCCATGACGTACCAGATTCTTCGCGCGTCCGCTGACCACACCGGGCGGAAGTGGTTCATCGTCCCGAACGTGAACTTTGACAGCGTGCCGCGCGGCAGCTCCTTGATCCAGAGCTGTTGCTGGCCGTCGCTCACGATCGATGTGGCGAGCCGACGCCCATCCGGTGACAGGCCGAACGAACTGATGTGCGCCACCCACGACGAATCCAGGATGGACGCGCGGCCGGCCCGGTCAACCCATGCCACCTGCGCCGCCTCTCCCACATCGCCTTCGCGATACGCCAGGCGGCCGCGAGCCGACACGGAAAGCGCTGACACTCGCTCGAGAACCGGGACGGGTTCACCACGCAGCTCGATCTTGTCCGCATCGAATGGCGCCGCCACCAGCACACCGGCGGACGTGATCCACGCCAGGTGACCACTGGGCAAGTACGTCGGATTTCGCCCGTCTGGGATAAGCATGCGTACCGCTTTCGTTCGCAGATCGACCGAGTAGATCACGGCCCGCGGACACTGCGACGGGCAGGTTTGCATCACGATCCCGGCCGATCCCGGCAGCGGCTCAACAATGACTGGGTTGTACCCGGCCATTTGCACGCTCGTGACGAGCGATTCCGACTTTCCCCCGTCAGCGGACACGATCTCGAGTCGCGTTCGATCAGCGAATACCACGCGCCCGTCGTCCAGCCAGGCACCGCGCCCCTCCGAGCCAAGCACGCCGCTCGCGAGCGTCACGGGTGCGCCACCCGCCACGGACTGCTTGATCAGTCCGGCTCGCGAGTAGTAGGCGAGCCACTGGCCATCAGGCGAGTAGAAAGGCGCGTAGCCATCCACCGTGCCCGCAATGCGGGTGGCGTGTAGCTCCGACCGGCGCTTGCGCCATAGCTGTGTGGTTCCCGGCTGCTCGCCGGGCCCGACGTACACGAGGTCTTCGCCATCGGGCGAAAGCACAAAGCTCGTGGTGCCGCCGGGAACGGCCTCGTCACGTGGCTGCATGACATACGTCCGTGCGACGCCCCCGGCGCCGGATGCAAGGCCCTGGCCGCGCCAGATCCCATAGCCGAGCGCCACTCCGGCGAAAACGCCGAGCGTGACGCCCGCGACCGCCCACCCGCGGGCGATGCCGGTCGTGCCGGTACGCGCGCGCGCTGCCGCGTTTCTGGCTCCGCTGGAATGCCCGGCCTGCGCCCCGCTCCCGAGCGCGGCGGTGAACCCCCTCACATCAGCAAATCGGTCCGCCGGCAGCTTCGCAAGCGCGGTCAACACCGCGTCTTCGACGTAATGCGGAATTGTTTTCCGCATCGTCGTCGGCGGCTCCGGCTCCGAACTCAAGACTTTGGCCACGATCGCCTGCACCGTGGCGCCCGTGAACGGCGGCTCGCCAACCAGCATCTCGTACGTCACGGCGCCGAGTGCATAGATGTCGGCGCGCGCATCCACCGACTTTTCGCCCATGGCCTGCTCGGGCGCCATGTATTGCGGGGTGCCGAGCGAGAGGCCCGTCTGTGTGAGCCGTGCGCCCCCAGCGTGCTGCACGGCGAGTGCAATCCCGAAGTCCGCCACCAGAGCGTGACCACCCTGCAGGAGAATGTTCTCCGGCTTGATGTCTCGGTGGATGATCCCGTGCCCGTGCGCCATCGCGAGCGCGTCGCCGATCTCCCGCGCGAGTCGCACGGCGTCATCGATGGGCAGTTGTTTCTCGCGGTCGAGACGGTCGCGGAGCGACTCACCGTCGACGAACGGCATTACGTAGTACAGCAGTCCGCCCTTGCCGTCGCCGACGTCGGTACTGCCGGAGTCGAGTAACGGCAGCACGTGCGGGTGCTGCAGCTTGGCCGTGGTCTTGATCTCAGCGAGAAACCGCTCGGGCCCAAGCGTGGCGCCCAGATCCTCGTGAAGCACCTTGATCGCGACCTTGCGGTCATGCTTCTGGTCCTCCGCGAGGTACACTGTGGCCATGCCGCCCGCCCCGAGCTCGCGCTCAATGCGGTAGCGGCCCGCCAGCGCAGCGGACAGCCGCTCCACCGGCCCGCTCACGGCGTTCCGCCCTGCGCCATGCGTTCCCGCAGTTCGCCAAACCAGTTGAGCACGATCATCGGCGGTGAACCGGCATTGATGGGGCGAACCATGAGAAACGATTTCCCGTCCGGCATGACATCGTATGCCGCGTAGTTGGCTCCGCGTTGGAAAATGTCCGTCATCAACGTGTCGCGCCGCGTCACAACGAAACCAGCCGAGGTCTCAACCTGCGCCGCGATCAACTTGTGTCCGTCACGGTAGAAGAGCTCGCGGCCATTCGCGGCCCACACCGGCTCGTCGCCGCCGTGCGTGGACACCTGGCGTGGGTTTGACGCGTCGCGCGTGGACACCACATAAACCTCGGAGCGACCCGTTTGATTCGAGGCAAACGCAAGCCAGGCGCCGTCGCGCGAAACTTTCGCCGCCGTCTCCGTCGCGGTTGTGTTCACAAACGGCGCAATGGTGCCCGGCGTTGTCTCGCGCGACACCAGCGCGATATTCGCACTCGTCGCCGCAGCGCTGGTAATAGTGTACCCGGCCGTGCCCGATGGAAGCCACACGATTCCTGCGCCGCCGGCAACGATGGTCTCCGCCGAACCACTGCCATCAAATGGTGCCCACTGAATGGTGCTCCGCTCAGGACCGGCCTTGCGATCGCGCCAGGTGATGCGGCGACCATCGGGAGTCCACGTGGGCAGATCGCTCGTGCCGTCGCTTGTGAATCGTGATGATGTGCCCCCAATGGTATGCACCCACACATCGCGGGATCCATTCGGCGCGACGATCGTCATTGCAATTCGCGTTCCGTCCGACGAGAAGCGAGGATCGACGTACTGTTGAGTGTCCGGCCGCACCCAGGTGTGCGCGCCCGCCCGGTCGACCTGCACCAACTGGCCCAGCGGCGATCCCGGCTGATACACCATCGTCCCGTTTGCACCATAGGCAAATGTCATGGCACCACCCTGCCCGACATTTGATGCGGGGAGCACCGCCAGGTCACCGAGGAGCGGGACCTCAGGCGGCGTGAGAGTGAAGTTCGCCGCGTCGAACCGAATACCGCGCACACTCCCGTCCGACCGACTGAAGAGCAGATGCCCGGTGGGCGCGAAACGCGGGTTCGATCCACGAATACCGAGGCGGGTGACGACCTTCGTCGCGATATCCACAACAGCGAGCGAGTCATTCTCCGATCCGAGGCTGGCGACACGGATGGCAAACACTGCCGCCTTCCCGCCCGGCAAGACGTACGGCCAGACGTGTCGGCCTTCGTTCTTCGTCGTGTCGAGCGGCGTCACGCGCTCCGGCGCACCGCCGGCCGCGCTGACGCGCCAGAGTCCTGCATTGGCTCCGGGAGCCCGCGAATACACAACGACGTCGTTATCTCCCCACGAGTAGTTCACTACGTCGTCGGCGATTGTCGCGGCAGGTCCGCCGGAGAGGGGCACACGCTTGAGTTGTCCGCCGACAATGAACGCAATCGCACTTCCGTCTGGTGAAAACTGCGGATTCATCGCGTTCTCGGAGCCTGGCACCGGTTTTGGCGTGACGTCGTTGAGGGTGCGCACAAAAATCCGCGGCGCAGGGTCGCCTCCGAGCCAGGCGATCTGCGACCCATCGTGCGACACCGCCACATTGACGCCAATGCGATCGGACCGCAGACGTGCGCTATCGCCAAACACCAGTGCAAAACGCGCGCGCTGGTCCGCCGTCGCCACTGGCCGTTGCCAGACCCACACCGCCGCACCGATGGCCATTACCGCGACGCCGACGGCAGCGATGAACCGCTGCCGATAGATGCGCGTCTTGGTGCGCTCAGCGCCGACTGCCGCGGCCATGGCGTCCGACGCAGCGACGACCGCGCCGGAGCCGTACACGGCCACCGTGGGCTCCGAGCGCCGCATGATTTCGGGGTCGTTGAGCGCTTCGGCAAATTCATTCGCCGTGGACCATCGGTCGGCGGGCTGCTTGGCGAGGCCGCGAGCGATGGCCTGGTCCACATACACGGGCACCGTGGCGCGCGCGGTGCGCAGGCTGCGCGGCTCGTCCATCACAACGCGTGCGATGATGGCGGCGGCCGTGGGACCGGTGTGCGGTGGTTCGCCAGCGAGCAACTCGTAGGTCAGCGCCGACAGCGCGTAGATGTCGCTACGCCGGTCAATGGCCTTCTCGCCCATCGCCTGCTCGGGACTCATGTAGTGCGGCGTGCCCACCGAGAGCCCAGTCTGCGTGAGACGGGCACCGCCCGCGTTGGTGACCGCCAGCGCGATGCCAAAGTCAGCGATGATCGGCTGGCCTTCCAGCAACATCACATTCTCGGGCTTCAGGTCGCGATGGATCACGTCCTGCCGATGCGCGTAGTCCAGCGCCCGCGCCATCGCCGTCGCAATGCGAATCGCCTCGTCCACCGAGAGCACCGTCTCCGCGTCGAGCCGGCTGCGCAATGTCTCACCCTGGATGTACGGCATGACATAGAACAGCAAGCCGTCCGCCTCACCCGAATCGAACAACGGCAGGAGATTGGGATGTTGCAGGTTCGCCGTGACCTTGATCTCGGACAGGAACCGCTCGACGCCCAGAACGGCACCCAGTTCTTCCTTGAGCACCTTGAGCGCCACGTGGCGCTGGTGCTTCAGGTCCTCCGCGAGGTACACTGTGGCCATGCCGCCCGCACCGAGCTCGCGCTCAATGCGGTAGCGGCCGACAAGGGCCGTGTTGAGGCGGTCGGCGTGATCAGCCATTCCTGACATGGCCCTGAGCGGTTACGATGTCGACGGGTCTACTTCGAAACCGCCGCGAGCGCCTTGATCGCATCCGACATCATGCGAACCTTGACTGCGTCCCTCGCGCCCGTGACATCAGCGTCAACCGACCTGGCCAACGCCCTCAGTGCCGCGCCGCGCGCCGCGCCCATCTTCTGTTCGGCTGCATCGAGGTCAACCGAGATCGCCGTGGTGCGCGCCTCTGCCAGCCCCTGGTCGCGCACGAGCTGATCGAGGTAAGCGCGGACGACCACGAACGCGGGCGGCCACGTGAGCTTGGGTTGGCTCTGCGGATTGTACTCGTTGAACTGCACCAACCTGGCTGCTGCAATCTCATTGGCCGAGAGATGCTCGCTGGGCAGCAACTCGAGTACGTCGAACCCACGGTCGATCTCCGACGAGTAGATCATCCCGTTCCAGTAGTACGCCGCCCACGAACCGCCCGTGGTGGCCCGTGCCGGCCGCCCACCGGCGGCGGGCGGCGCAACGGGAATGTCGGCGCCGGCGGGTGGCTCGATTGATCCGCGATCGAAGAAGGCCAACTCCCTCGGTTTGTCCGGGTCGGTGAAGTCGATCACGTCCACGCCGCCCTGATACCAGCCCTGCACCATCACGTCACGGCCCGGAATCGGAATCAGCCCACCGTTGTGCGAGACGCAGTTCTCCTCGGCCGTCTGCGCGGCCGGCAGCTTGAAGTACGCGTGTTGCTTGAACTTCTTGTCCTTGCCGATCACGAGTGTCGTATTCCCACCCATCTCCATCATGCTGTTCCGCTGGCACATCGGTAGCGTGCCACCGCCCCACTCGTCGGTGAAGACGACTTTCGTTCCGTCGTTGCTGAAGTGCGCCGTGTGCCAACCCTGAAAGTTCGTGTCGGACTGCGCGGCCAGTCGCACGGGCTTTTCCGGATTGGAGATATCCACCAGGAGTCCGTGGCTTCCGCAGGCGCCGGCAAGCAGTCCATACGCCGGATACGCGGTCACGTCGTGGCAGTTGCGGGGTCCGGTGCGAACTACCGGCAGATTCGGATCGGCCGCCGGGTTGACGCGTGCGTTCGCCGGACGAACAGCCGTCGCCGGTGCCGAATCAATGCCGGTGAAAATGCGGGCGCCCGGAATCACCTCGGCGCGCTCCGGGGCATTGAGCGGCACCTTGATCACATCGAGTTGGTAGAGCGAGTTCGTCGGGTCTGCCGGATCGAGCGCGTTCTTGCATCCCTTCAGTTCCGCTTCCGACCGCGCGGGCTGCTGACCCGAGACATAGATGTAGACGATGTTCTTGTCCTTCGGGTGCGGAACGACGGTGTGGGTGTGCGAGCCTTTGCACGTTTCGACGTTTTTGATGAGCTTTGGCGCGCGCGGATTCGAGACGTCGAAGATCCGCACTCCGCGCATGTGATCCTTGGGATCCTGCACGCCGCCTTTCCCGCAGTCCTTGCGGTTGCCGTTTCCTTCGGCTGAGAGAAAGAGCAGGTGGCCGACAATGGACGGATCGCCCTGCGACGTGACGCACTCGTAGACGGCCACCGCCACCGGCTTCTCCGGACTGGTGATATCCCAGATCGTGAACCCTGCAAAGTTGGCTTGATAGACGTAGTGTGTGCCGAAGGCGAGGTCGGAGTTCGCGAACGACAGCCCGGCGGTCGAGTCAAACTGCGCCGCCTTCTTGGTCGTCGAGACCAGCCGCATTCCGCTGGCCGCCTGTCCGGCGTCATGGCGCCCCGCCTTGAGGCCGACCCGCGGATCGGTCGTACTCGGGTAGGTCTGGGCTGCGGCCAGCGTGGGCAGCATGGCGGCGGCAGCGAGCACGAGGCAGCGGCGCGAGATGGGCATGACGAAACGCTCCAATTTCGGTTCGGGGTGAATCAGGGTGTGCGCATGACGCGACCTGACGGGACCGCAGCGGCAAGGCGCTACGGCCTGGACAGCTGACCTATCATCTGGCGCATCACGCCGATTTCCGCAGTCTGCACGGTTACGACATCGGTCGCGAAGACCGAGACATCGACTTCCTGGGCAGCCCGCGGTGTCGCCAGGAGATCGTCCACCATCTTGATCGCGCCAAGGTGGTGCTGGATCATCAGCTCAAGGAAGGCGCGGTCGAAGTCGACGCCTTTTGCCGCATCGAGCTCCTTTAGCTGCGCCTCCGTGAGCATCCCGGCCATTTGCATCGTGCGCCACGACCCGGTGTCAGGCGCGAACTGCTGGAACCGGTGCAGCCAGTCCTGCATGATCCGGATCTCGGCGATCTGCGACTGGTCGATCTTGTCGGCAAGTTTTTGCACGCGGGCGTTGGCACCGTGGGCTTGTGCCATCCGGCTCATGTGAATGGCCTGGGCGTGGTGGGCAATCATCCCCTGCATGAACTGGACATCGGCGACCGTGATGATCGCGCCTTTGGGGATTACGATGTGGCCGGCCATCGCGTGACCAGCCATGGGGTCACCCTGGGCAAACGCTGCCGGGGGTGGAGTGAGCACGACCGCACAGAGTGCAATCGCAACGGCCATGCGACGGGTGGTCGGCATATGGTGATTGTGTGGGAACCGGAGTGAAGTTGGCCCGCGAATAGCGGGTCCGCCAGTCTGGACGCGTTCCGCGCCGCTCTATGGTTGCGTTTCTCCAGCATTACCGCCAGGCGGGACGTAATTGCGGCATCGGGCTTCGTCCCCCAGCCCGCGCGGCGCGCCCTCCGGGTATTTTTCGGAGTTTTGTCGCCTTGATCGCCGCGATCCCTTCCGCCTTCTTCAAATGCAGAACTTGCTCCGTCCCGACCTTAGTCTGCAGCGCCTGTTTGCTCTTGCGGCCCTTGTGGCTGCGGGCGGCACGCAGGCCGCTGCGCAGGCGGACCGGCAGCCGAACCGGGTCGTTGCAGTGACGCAGACTCCGTCGCATGCCACGGCGCCCTCCATCGTTGCCGCTCGCAGTACGTCCGCGATTGTCCTCGACGGACGCCTCGACGACGCCGCCTGGCGAGGTGTGACACCCGCCACCGATTTCACGCAGACCGAACCTGACGAAGGGCAGCCGGGTTCCGAGCGGACAGAAGTGCGCGTCGTGTACGATGATCGGGCGATCTACATCGGCGCACGGCTTCATGATCGCGGGGCCATCGCGTCCCGGCTCGGCCGGCGGGATGGAAACCTCCCCGACGTCGACTGGTTTTCCGTATCGCTGGACGGCTACCACGACCACCTTGGGGCGGCGAAGTTCGCGGTGAACCCCTCGGGAGTCGTCCGCGATGAACTGATGAGCGGCAGCAATACTTTTGGCGGCGACGCCAGCTGGGACCCGGTCTGGCAGGCGGAGACACGCGTGGACAGCGGCGGATGGACCGTGGAGATGCGAATCCCGCTGTCGCAGCTGCGGTTTGCTGGAGGCGCAGACGATTGGGGCATTCAGATCGAACGCCGCATCGGGCGCAAGAATGAACATGTCGTGTTCTCGTATAACTCGCGGCTCGATCGCGGGGGCGTGGCCCGCTACGGCCACCTGCGCGGAATGGCCCGCACCGTAGCCCGGACCCAGCAAATCGAATTGCTCCCGTACTCGTTGGCGAAGGGCGACTTTCGCACGCCGTTCAACAACAGCGCGGCCGGGTATCCCAATCCCTACCGTGACGGCTCGCGGCAGACGGCCGGGTACGGGGTTGACCTCAAGTATCTGCCGACGTCCAACGTCACGATTTTCGGCACGGTAAACCCCGACTTCGGGCAGGTCGAGCTTGATCCCGCTGTGCTGAACCTCAGCGCCTTCGAAGTGAGGTTCCAGGAGCGGCGGCCGTTTTTCGTTGAGGGCTCAGAGCTTTTCCGGTTTGGCGGTGGCGACATGGGCGGCGGTGGCCCCGGGGGCGGAGGTGGTGGCGGTGGTCCGGGCGGGGGCGGCGGAGGTGGG
>Ga0207952_1001120_pt1 | contig 12989 bp, 11 predicted proteins | sample SubbioR12Aug_8Ca_FD_184831 | JGI IMG/M metagenome (GOLD analysis project Ga0207952, IMG submission 184831) | Serpentinite rock and fluid subsurface biosphere microbial communities from McLaughlin Reserve, California, USA - CR12Aug_8Ca (SPAdes) | ecosystem: Environmental > Terrestrial > Deep...
GGAAAAGGATATGCAGAAGCGATTGTAGACATCATGCAAACCAATGGAGGCTTTGACATGACTAGAAACAATATGCCTTTTTTGAGTAATCAGATGAATGCTTCCAGAGTAGGTTTTGGATTCAAATACAATTTTGGAAAAGTAGAAGGTTTATCAGCGGTAGGAAATGCGATGTATACAATTGCGGGACGCAATATGGGGCAAGCAACATCCATTTCAGCAGGTATGTTTTACATTTTAGATTTTTCAAAATCTTCAAACAATCAAAATGAATCTGATGAAAACAAATAAGATTATTACATTAAGTATTTACATTTTTCCTCTGCTAGTTGGTTGTCAACAAACCATTGAAGAAAAGAATAAATTGTATGAGCCACTTAATCCAAGCAATATAGACGCTAACGCAGGAGATTGGAAACCAGTGGTTTTAACATTGGCCAATGAATTTCCATTGGCGGCACCAACCCCCACCAATATTGCAGTTTATAATAGAGAGCTAACAGAGATAAAGGGATTTCAAGCAACACTAACTGCAGAACAAAAGGCTAGTATTCAATATTGGAGTGCTGGTGGTGTTTTAAGGTGGAATGAGATTATGCGAGAGTTAGTTGCAAAAAGAAATTTGCCACCAGCTTCAAATCCTGATGGAACTTACCCAGCTCCTTCTGCGGCCAATCCATTCGGATATCCGCAATTTCCTTTTGCTAATCCACCTTATGCAGCAAGGGCTTATGCATACGTAAGTGTTGCACAATACGATGCTTTAGTAGCGGCTTATTATTATAAACGCTTGTACAATAGAGCAGCACCATATAGTGTTGATGCAACTATTAAGCCATTAGTACCAGCTACAAATTTACCATCTTACCCTAGTGAAGATGCTGTAGTAGCAGCAGTAAGTGTTGAAATGTTGAAATTGTTATTTCCAGCAGACATTGCATATATACAGCAGAAAGCAGATGAACATATGCTTTCCAGAATTATGGCAGGAATGAATACAAGATCTGATATTGAAGCGGGTATACAATTAGCTAGGCAAGTAGCTGCTAAAGTGATTGCAAGAGCTGCGGGCGATAATATGTCAAGGGCTATTGGCACTCCAGCACAGTGGGCAGATTTGGAATCACAAACAGCAGCAACAGGCGAAACCCCTTGGGTAAGTCTAGATATTCCTAAAAGACCTCCAATGCTTCCCTTTTTTGGCAGAGTTAAACCATTTTTATTTGATTCTCTTACCACTATTGCAATTAGACCTGGGCCACCTCCATCAACTAAATCAACCAAACTATTAACAGAATTAGAAGAAGTGAGAAGGTACACGAAAAATGCAACAAGAAAGGAAATTGCCATTGTGCATGATTGGGCGGATGGAGTAGGGACGTATACCCCGCCAGGGCATTGGAATGCAATAGCAGCAGACGATTTTGTAAAACAACGATTTAGTGAAGTAAGATGGGCAAGAAATTTTGCCCTATTAAATATGGCAGAAATGGATGCTGCAATTACTTGTTGGGACACTAAATATTATTATTATAACCCAAGACCAACCCAAATGGACCCATCTCTTAAAACAAATACTGGGATTCCCAATTTTCCTGCATACATATCTGGGCATTCTACTTTTAGTGGCGCAGCCGCAACTATTTTAGGACATATTATACCATCAAAAGCTGAAACATATAAGTCAATGGCTAAAGAAGCATCTGAATCTAGAATCTATGGGTCTATTCATTATAGATCAGATTGCGAAATTGGATTAATACAAGGAGCTAAAGTTGGTGGTTTTGCAATACTACGTGCACAAAATGATGGAGCAAATTAATTGGACATAAAGTAAACTTTTTTATGAAAACCTATTTCCTCTTTTTTTTTATTTTACTAACTAATGCTTTTTTTGCAAAAGCCAACGTTTTTGCAGATACAATAATTGCACAAAAATTGGATACCGTTACAGTAAATGGCTTCATTTACAAAAACTATGACTTGAACGAAATGAATGAATTATTCATTAATACAGGTAAAAAAACAAACTTGATTCATCTTGGAATTTTAAATGCAGATTTTTCGTCTAAAACTGGCCGTCAGGTATTTGCAAAAGTACCTGGCGTTTTTGTTTATGACATGGATGGTGCAGGAAATCAAGTTAATATAGCGTCTAGGGGATTAGATCCGCATAGAGGTTGGGAATTCAATAACCGTAAGGATGGTATCATGACAAATTCAGATTTGTATGGATATCCCGCTAGTCATTATAGTATGCCCTTAGAAAGTATTGAACAAATTGAATTAGTAAAAGGTACTGGCTCAATTCAATATGGAGCTCAATTTGGTGGGATGATTAATTATATTAGTAAAAAAGCAGATAGTTCAAAACCTTTTGCATTTGAGTCAATTCAAACTGTTGGTTCTTATGGTTTAGTTAGTTCATACCATGCAATTTCGGGTTCAATTAAGAAATTCAAGTATTATGCATACGCCTATTTTAAAATGCGAAATGGTTTCAGAGAAATTGAACATACTATGTCAAATGCCCAAAAGGTTTCTCTTAGTTACCAATTTAATACAAGATTTTCAGTTGAGTTTGAATGGTCTAAGTCTTCTTATACCTATAAAATTCCTGGGGCATTAAATGACCAAATGTTTAGAGAAAATCCACAACAAGCAACAAGAAACAGGAATTATTTTAATCCAGATATTCACCTGCCATTTGTTAAGATTCATTGGATTGTGAATGCAAAAACAAAATTGCTATTAACCAGTTCTGCCGTACTGGGAAAAAGAAACAGTGTAATGTTTGATAAGCCCGTGCAAATTAATGATACTATCAACCATTCAACTGGTCAGTATAATAATAGGCAAGTGGATATAGATCAATTTAATAGTTACACCACCGAATTAAGATTATTTCATCAATTTCGATTATACAATCAACTCCATTCAATTGCAGCTGGTATTCAATACATCAATAACGATTTGCATAGAACACAATTGGGGAAAGGAACAACTGGTGAAAACTTTGACCTTAGTTTGGTGGACCCTTTATGGGGGAGAGACTTGCATTTTAAAACAATTAATTATGCATTGTTCGCCGAACAACAATGGCAGTTGAACAAACAGTTATCTGTTACAACAGGTATTCGATTAGAAAAAGGCAAAACAAATATGTTTGGATCAATTCAGTATTATCCAAGCAACCAAATACCAGTCACGATGTCTAGACAATTTCCTTTGTTTACTGCAGGTTTTCAATATAAAATTGGTAAACCAATAATCGTGTATGGCGGAATTGCTCAATCTTACAGACCAATGATATTTAAAGATTTAATTCCTGGATCTGTTTATGAAACAGTTGATCCTGCAATTCAAGACGCCTATGGATATAATGCTGAATTTGGTATAAAGGGGAATTGGAAATTGTTTAAATGGGATATTACTGCATTTGTTTTAAAGATGAACAATCGTTTTGGCACATTGGCTATAACAGATGCAATGAATAATTTAATGACCTATAGAACCAATATTGGTAATTCTATAAGTAAAGGGCTTGAACTATTTGTTCAAGCTGATTTGCCAATTAATCAATCAACCGTCTTGTCGGTGTTTACTTCAACATCTTTGATGGATGCCAGGTATAAAAATGCCTTTGTTAAGTTTGGAAACACTAATCAATCTGTACATAATAATAAGGTTGAATCTGCTCCAGATATGACAAGTAGGAATGGGGTATCAATTCAAAGTGGCAAGTTGAGTATTTCTTTTCAATACAGTTATGTTTCAGCCACATTTGCAGATGCACTCAATACAATTGTTTCGCCGTCTAATTCTGGTGCAGTTGGAATAGTGCCATCCTATGGCATTGTGGATATGGGTGCAAGCTTTCAAATGAATCGTTTTATTTCACTGAAATTTAATGGAAACAATATTACCAATCAGTCCTACTTTACCAAACGCCCTCTGTTTTATCCTGGTCCTGGTATTTGGCCTTCTGATGGACGTAACTTCTCTAGTACTATTTCATTTACTCTATAATTGATCTAGTTAATTTCAAATAAACAAAACTGGTAGGGTTCCATTACGAGGTATTCGTGATCGGACCCTACTTTATGTTTTTTACCAGTCCAATGATCTACTAATTGGGTAGGTACTACACCATGTTCCTTAAATAAGAACCAAGTAACGTAAGCCGCTTTATTATTGAAATTAAACAAGCAATAAATTTTTTTCTCTTTGTTAGCTCTGATGAACCCAGCAACATGAATATTGTGCGGACTTAACCAGGTTAAATTTTTACTATCGGAAAAAACATCCAATGATTTTCTTAATTGAATTAATTGTTGTGTGGCGCTAAAAATGCGTTCTTCAATACTTCCTTTTTGTTTGGCTAATGCATTCTTTTCCCAGTTAATATTGGGGCGATGCATCCAACGGTTGTCATAACTTTTACCAGGATCTCCTAAATAACTATAGTCATTGGTATAGCCCACTTCGTCTCCATAAAACAACATCGGAATTCCCCCTAAAAACATCGACAGTGCTTGCATCAAAATAATTTTTGCTATAGCAGCATCTATTTCGGTAGAATCTCCTGAAAGCGCTTTCTCTAATCCACAGAGTGAAGCCAAGCTTCCACTAATACGAGCATCTTGTGTTTTAGGATTTACCGAAAACAACGCACCTTTTGCAGGTGAATTTTGGAAAGAGCCCGAATAATACTCTTTTAAAAATTTTCGATGTTCATAAGCGTTAAATCCAGCTGCAGCAATCATGGAATCGTCGTAACCTAAACCAATATCATCATGACAACGGGTATAGGTAATCCAAGTAGTACCATAAGGTTTTTGTAATAGTTCGTGCTGCGCGGCCAACATTACTCGAGTATCTCCAGTGGCTAAAGCATCCCATTGTAAAGCCATTTGAGTGGCATTATAGGCTACATCACATTCTTTTGCAGTGAATGACTCAGTGCCAAAATATTTCATGATTTCTTTAGGCGCAACAATTGCTTCACCAAGAATGGCCATACCAGGTGTGGCTATATGAACACACTGTTTTATTAAACGCAATAAAGTATGTGCTTCTGGTAAGTTTTGACAAGTAGTGCCCAATTGTTTCCAAATAAAAGCGGGTGCATCAATGCGCAGAATATCAACCCCCAAATTGGCATAGAAAAAAATATTGGAGAGCATGGCATTAAAAACAGCAGGGTTGGTATAATTCAAATCCCATTGGTAATTATGGAAAACCGTCATTGCCCATTTGTTGCATTCAGGCACATAAGTAAAACTACCGGGCGATGATTCTGGAAAAATTTCTGGCATGGTTGCATCAAATTGATCAGGTATTTCACGACTATCGTACATATAGTAATAGTCTTGAAATTTTTTATCCCCTGCTTTGGCTTTAAGGGCCCATTCATGGTGATGCGAAGTATGATTTAATACGATATCTATCATCAAATACATGCCAGCGGCTTGCATTTTCTCTTGCAATATTTTAAACTCGTTCAAAGTACCAAAACGAGGATCAATCTTTCTAAAATCGGAAACAGCATACCCGCCATCACTCTCGCCTTCGGGGCTTTCAAACAATGGCATTAAGTGTAAAAAATTCACACCGAGTTCCTGCAAATAATTCAATCGCTCAGGCATCGATTTTAAGCTACCAGCAAACCGATCCACATACAAACTCATCCCAGTAATTTGATTACTGGTAAACCAAGCTGCTTGTTGTTCTTTTACTTGGTCTTTCTTTCTAAATACTGGTTTGCGAAGTTTATACGACTCAATAATTAAAACCAATAATGCATCAAAATCTTGAAGGGCGTTTTTTTGATTGCCATAAATACTGTTATACAGCTCTTGTAAAGTGTTGGCATTGGCAATGAATCTAATATAGAAAGCATGGTCTACACCAGCAATATCTAGTAGCTGCTCGTTGCAAATTTTTTTAATCTTTTGATGAAGTAAATATTGATACACGTATAATATTGTTTACTGAAAAATTTGATTATTTAAGTATTTAAAAGCTTCCATAGCGCCCATGTATTCGCAAGTTCTGGCACCCGCTTTATTGGCGTTCAAAATTATTTTATTCCATTCATCCAATGAAAGCTGTTGAAAAGTTGTGCCATTTAAGTGACTTAATTGGTACAATACTGCACCAACAAATGCGTCTCCTGCACCAGTGGTATCAACGGGTTTTACAGGGATGGATTCAATGATGTATTGCTTTCCATTTAATCCCAACAAAGTGCCATCTTTCCCTAAAGTGATCGCAAACACACCCGTGGTTTCTTTTAATAAAAAAGCAGTAGCAGCTTCCAATGTAGTAGTTTTTGTTAAAAGCATTGCTTCCTCATCACTTACTTTAAAGAAATTACAATTACGTAAGAAATGCCAGCTTTGGCTAACAAAAGAGTCGGTATTATTGGGGAATAATAAATGTCGATAGTTGGGATCAAAACTGATATAAATTTTATGGTGCAGCGCTTTTTGCAACAAGTGTAAATAAGCAGCTTGCAAAGGTCCAGGTAAAAAACCCGTGGCAGATCCAAAATGAATTATCCCTACATTATTTAAATTGATGGCATCTACATCGTCAATAGATAATTGCCCATCGGCACCCCGATTAAAAACAAAATCTCTCTCACCATCATGCATTAAAGAAACAAAAGCAAATGTGGTAAAATGATGCGGGTCTTCTAACATCGCATGCGTACCTACACCAAAGGATTCCATGGTTTGAATCAATTGTTTGCCAAAAGGATCTTTACCTACTTTGGCAGCCAATTCTACCTCACCACCTAAAGCAGCAATAGCGGCAGCCACATTAGTAGGAGCACCACCTGTCTTTTTCAAAAAATCGGAACCTTCGGCCAATGTCATACCCTTGTTGGTACAAATCATATCAATCAAGGCTTCGCCGATGCAGAGAATTTTCATTTAAGTAAATTTCTTTATTATAAATAGGTAAATGGGTTCAGCTGAATACCATTTGGTTAAATTTTAGTGTCCTCCAACGGATACCGCCTGTATTTCTTCTTCTGGTTTTACATCTTTAATTAAAAGTGTTGCGGAACAAGCCAATAACAACAAGACACCTGCAAATGAAATGGCTTTGCCAGAATCATTTCCTAAGAAATTATTTAATACCCAACCAAAAGTAGTGGTCTGCAAGATCATGGGAATAACAATCATCATATTGATGATGCCCATATAAACCCCATATTTTTCTTTGGGTATATCATTCACTACCATTAAATAAGGAATGCCCATCATACTTGCCCAAGCAATACCAAATCCTGCCATCGGAACAAAGAGCAGGTACTTGTTTTCAATTTGCGGAAATGCCAACAAGGCAATACCTGCCATTAATAAACAAACAATATGCACTTTTTTAGGAGAGAATTTTTTGGCCATCCATACCAATCCAAAAGCAGATAAAAAAGTAACCACATTGTACCAACCATTTACTAGGCCTGCCCAACCAACGGCTTCTTCATACAAGGTTTTATTTTCACTCGGACTGGTTTTCCAAACGGATTGTGCAATGCTTTTAGAAGCATTCTGCCAATAACAAAACAAGGCATACCACTGAAATAAATATACCAAAGCCAATTTCCACATTACAGCAGGCATATGCACAATGGCTTCGCCAATTTCAATAAAGGGTTGCAAGATTCCTTTTTTCTGCGCACGTAAAACAGCCAATTCCTCAGGTGTAGGAGGTATCTCAGGTGTTTTAGTAATGCTCCACATAACCGAACTAATTGAGCAGATAGATCCTAAAAAGAAAGAGCCAAAAACCCAATAAGGAATGGCTCCATGCTGACCTGGAATGTATTTTTGAAAAAAGAACAAGGAGATATTTGCAAGCGTAATCCCTAATCCAGTAAAAAAACTTTGGGTTAAAAAACCAGTTGCCAATTGCGGCGCAGGTAATTTATCGGCAATGAAAGCACGATAAGGTTCCATGGCAGTATTGTTGGCCGCATCTAGTACCCACAATAATCCAGCAGCCATCCAGAGAGAAGTACTAAAGGGATACAAGAATAAACAAAGACTACAAAACAATGCACCAATAAAAAAATACGGTTTTCTTCTCCCGAAGCGAGGATGCCAAGTGCGGTCGCTCAATACCCCAATAATGGGTTGAATGAGTAACCCTGTCATTGGTCCAGCTAAATTAAGCAAGGGAATTTCGTCGGGCTTGGCACCTAAAAAATCATAAATTGGATTCACGGCACTTTGTTGTAACCCAAAGCTGTATTGAATTCCAAAGAAACCCACATTCATGTTAATGATTTGCATGAAGCTGAGTCGGGGCTTGCTCAATTGCATAGTTGAATAGTTAGTCTTTAAAAATAGCTAATTTTGCGTCATGCAACACGCTTTTACCTACGACAAGAAAAAAGTAATTCAAGGGCTTAGATACCATTTTGTACAAAGGCCTGAAGTGAAGGTATTAGTAGTATTGGTAAATGTTTTTGCCATTGTAGCAGCCATTTTATTTTATAGTAAAAAAATTAGGCCTGAACCTTTTTTATTGGGATCCTTTATTTGGGTAATGATGATGGCGAGTTTTTGGTATATCCTTCCTAATTCTATTTATAAAAAAGCGATTGATACTTTTAAAGACCAGTTTACGATTGCATTTAAAGACAATGGTGTTACGCTAGAAAATGAAAGAGGATATAAACATTGGAACTGGAATGAATTTGCACATTATTTTGAAAGCCCACATTTTTTCCATTTATATTTTAGTGCAAAATCTTTTTTCATGGTGCCAAAAGATGGAATGGGAGAAGAATTTCGGCACGAGTTAAGAGCAGCTTTAAAGAAAGGGATCAACACCCAATAAGCGGCGGCTATAATCCAACCAAACAATTTATAGTTCTTTACCCATGACCACGTGTGGAATGGTTAATTCTATAAAAGCTTCACTTTCTACTTCATAGCCCAATTTTTCAAAAAAATGAATGGAGTCTTGGCGTGCGTGCATAATGATTTTTTGAAAACGGTTGTCTCTGGCTAAATTTTCCGCAAACTGCACCATGGCTCGTCCAATCCCCTTGCCCTGTAAGCCCGACAATACCGCCAATTGTCTAAGACGAACCGTGCGGTCATCCTGTTTTACCAACATGCTACATGCTTCCATGATTCCATCATCGGTATAAGCCAAAAGAATATTATTTTTCTCATTGGCCAGTTCCTCAGCACTAAAATGAAGCCCCAAAGGTTTACGCAACAATTGGTGCCTTAATGCTACCATTTGTTCGTATTCCCCAGAACCGTGTTGAATCATTTTTAAAGCCATATTACTAATATAACCATAAAATGTATATTTTTGCCGCAGTAAACAAAAACTTTAACAATGTCAGACATCGCAACAAGAGTAAAGAAAATCATCGTAGACAAGTTGGGCGTAGACGAAGCAGAAGTAACCAACGAAGCTTCATTTACCAATGATCTAGGTGCAGATTCTTTGGATACCGTTGAATTAATTATGGAATTCGAAAAAGAATTTAACATCTCTATCCCTGATGAGCAGGCTGAAACCATTACCACTGTTGGTCAGGCAGTTGCTTATTTAGAAGAGCACGCTAAGTAAGAATATCTATTTAGTAAGGAATAATTTTAATCCGTCTTTTGAGGTTTTACCACAGAAGGCGGATTATAACATAAACAGGTTTGTTGTATGCAATTAAAGCGCGTAGTTGTTACTGGTATAGGTACCATCACTCCAATTGGTAATAATCTAGAAGATTATTGGCAGGGATTAATCAATGGTGTACCTGGAGCAGCTCCAATCACTTTATTTGATGCAACTAAATTTAAAACCCGTTTTGCCTGTGAAGTAAAAGGCTTTGATCCTACCAGTTTCATGGAAAAGAAAGAAGCTAGAAAGCTAGACCGCTTTGCTCAACTCGCACTATATGCAAGTGATATGGCCGTTGTAGACGCCCAAATCAATAAAGAAAATGTAGATGCAGATAGAGTAGGGGTGATATTTGCCAGCGGTATTGGTGGACTAAGAACTTTTCAGGAAGAAGTACAGAATTTTGCAACTGGTGACGGTACACCAAGATTCAATCCTTTCTTTATTCCTAAAATGATTTTGGATATTGCGGCCGGACAAATTTCGATGCGTCATGGATTTCGCGGTCCAAACTTTGCAGTGGTAAGTGCCTGTGCATCTAGCACCAATGGCATTATTGCTGCTGTTGATACCATAAGACTTGGCAAGGCCGATATCATTATTAGTGGTGGGTCAGAAGCCGTTATTAGTGAAGCAGGCGTAGGTGGTTTTAATGCCATGAAAGCCATGAGCGAAAGAAACGATGACCCTGCAACTGCAAGCAGACCATACGACAAAGACAGAGATGGATTTGTAATGGGAGAAGCCGCAGGTTGCTTGGTATTAGAAGAATATGAACATGCCATCCAAAGAGGCGCCAAAATTTACTGTGAAATAGCCGGAGGCGGAGCTACTGCCGACGCTTATCACTTGACTGCTCCACATCCAGACGGATTAGGTGCAAGAAATGTAATGATTGCAGCCTTAAAAGATGCAGGTATGCAGCCTGATGAAATAGATTATATTAATACACATGGAACTTCCACTCCTTTAGGAGATGGAGCAGAAGCCAAAGCCATTACCGAAGTATTTGGTAGCCATGCATATAATTTAAACATCAGTGCCACCAAATCTATGACAGGCCATTGCTTAGGAGCAGCGGGTGTTATAGAAGCAATCGCATGCATCCAGAGTGTGATCTACGATATTATCCCCCCTACTATCAATCACTTTACAGACGATCCTGAACTGGATCCAAAATTAAATTTCACGTTCAATAAGGCACAACAAAGAACCGTGCGTGCAGCATTGAGTAACACTTTTGGTTTTGGCGGACACAACGCATGCGTTATAGTGAAAAAATACGTAGCATAATAAAGTGCAATTTTTAATAAAGTTATTTAAGCCAAAAGCGGCAACTGATTTTGAAGTTCAGTTGAGCAATATGTTGGGTATACAACCTGGCAACTTGCAACTCTATCGTAGTGCATTAAGTCATCGTTCTGTTAAAGAAACACCCGATGAAAATAATGAGCGCTTAGAGTTTTTGGGGGATGCAGTCTTAAGCACAGTAGTAGCAGACTACTTATTTAAATTATACCCCTACAAAGGCGAAGGTTTTTTAACGGAGATGCGTTCTAAGATGGTCAATAGGCAACAGTTGAATGATATTGCCTTAAAAATGGGATTGCGAAAATTAACTTTTTACAACAAGTTCGATAACGCTTTAAAAGCCAGTCAAATTTTTGGCAACACGCTAGAAGCTTTAATAGGAGCGGTTTATCTTGATAAGGGATATGCCAAAACACAAAACTGGATCTTGAAACAAATTGTGATACCACATTTGTTTATGGAAGACCTAGAATTGATTGATATTAATTTGAAAAACAAATTAATTGGTTGGGCCAACAAGAATGGAAAGACCATTACGTTTGATATGGCAGAAGAAAAATTAGAAGGTAACCGCCGTGTATTCACTATGAATGCAGTATTAGACGGAGAAGTATTTGCACAAGGAAAAGCGGGCAACAAAAAAGACGCCAGTCAAATAGCTGCACAGGTTGCTATTGAGAAACTCGGATTATAATACATGCGCATCAGGATGATGAATTTCCTGGCAAAGTTCAATCAGCACTCCATTAGTTCCCTTTGGGTGTAAAAAACAAACTAATTTATTGTCGGCCCCTTTTTTAGGGGTTTCATTCAAAAGGGTAAATCCTTCAGCAACCAAACGGCTCATTTCGGCCTGAATATCGGTTACATCAAAAGCAATATGGTGCATACCTTCCCCTTTTTTATCAACGTATTTGGCAATAACTCCTTCCGGGTCGGTAGATGCTACTAATTCAATTTTAGACTCACCAGTTTTAAAAAAAGCCGTCATTACCTTTTCGGAAGCCACTTCCTCTGTTTTATAGCATGGGGTATTCAGTAATTTTTCGAAAAGGGAGATGCTGGTGGCAAGGTCTTTTACGGCAATTCCTATATGTTCAATTTTATTCATTACGATTTAGTTATATATTTTCTTACGAATTGAGGAAAAACAACCATTGTGTATCAAAGGTCCCAAAATTATAGAACCTATTGTTATACTTTTGTGTTAATAGAAAAAACAAGCAATCATTTATGTTGAAGTTACCTGTTTACTTAGATAATAATGCAACTACACCCATGGATCCAAGGGTTTTAGAAGCCATGATCCCTTATTTTACCGAGCATTTTGGTAATGCAGCCAGCCGCAACCACCCTTTTGGATGGGAAGCAGAAGAAGCTGTAGATTATGCCCGTGAGCAAGTTGCCAAATTAATAGGTGCAGACCCTAAGGAAATTATTTTTACTTCAGGAGCAACCGAAGGCGACAACCTTGCTATTAAAGGCGTATTTGAAATGTATGCCACTAAGGGTAATCATATCATTACTGTTACTACCGAGCACAAAGCAGTGTTAGATACCTGTAAGCATTTAGAGCGTTCAGGAGCAGAAGTTACTTATTTAGAAGTACAGCCTGATGGATTAATTGATCTTAAGGAATTGGAAGCAGCTATAAAGCCAACTACTATTTTGATTGCTGTCATGTATGCCAACAATGAAATTGGGGTAATACAGCCAGTGAAAGAAATCAGCACTATTGCCAAAAAACACGGCGTTTTATTCTTTTCAGATGCAGTGCAAGCGGTAGGAAAAATACCAGTTGATGTAAACAAAGATGGTATTGATATCATGGCTTTTACAGCACATAAAATGTACGGTCCTAAAGGAATTGGTGCATTGTATGTTCGTCGTAAAAATCCTAGAGTAAAAGTAACTGCCCAAATGGACGGTGGCGGACACGAGCGCGGAATGAGAAGTGGTACGTTGAATGTGCCTGGAATTGTAGGTTTTGGAAAAGCTTGCGAATTGGCTCGTTTAGAAAT
>Ga0207952_1001121_pt1 | contig 12957 bp, 16 predicted proteins | sample SubbioR12Aug_8Ca_FD_184831 | JGI IMG/M metagenome (GOLD analysis project Ga0207952, IMG submission 184831) | Serpentinite rock and fluid subsurface biosphere microbial communities from McLaughlin Reserve, California, USA - CR12Aug_8Ca (SPAdes) | ecosystem: Environmental > Terrestrial > Deep...
GCCATTGCTGGTTTTTCTTGGCTTCAACCCTATTTTTCACGTAAATCTTTTTTATCTTAGCAGAAAGTACGCAGTTCGCTGGCTTCGCAAAAAGCCACTAGCCACGAAACGTTACCAGCCATTTTCACACTATGCTACAAAAGACATTATTCTTAGCTCTCTGCCTCTGCAACTTTACACTATTTGGACAAAAGTGTGTTGACAAAGATTTGTCTAATAATTTCATATTTACAACTGAAATCCATTTTGAAAGCCAAAAGAAACTAGCGCCATGTAAAATATTAGTTATAGTTTCAGACAAAAAAACAATTGAAAAAATTCAAAGCTTTGAAATTAGCTCAGAGTTTATACTCGCTTCAGAGAGCTTTAAAAACTGTAGTACAAACAAATCTTTCATAACTGGAAAGAACCAGAATAAAAAAGCTGTTGAAAATGATTATGGAGATATTGTTGTTGCAGATTTTAACTTTGACAATAAAGAAGACTTTGCAGTTAAAAGAGAAGAAGGTGGAAATGGCGGACCGCTATACAATTTCTATATTCAAGCTGAAAATAGAAAATTTATTCTTGACAATTTTCTATCTAATACAATGATGTGGTTTCCTTTTGAAATGGACAAAACAGAGATGATATTGGCAACTTATGTTCGGTCAAATTCAGCAGAAGATGAAAAAGTAATTTATCAATATGACGTGGAAAAAAGAGAATGGAAAATAGTGAAACGTCAAAAATATAGAAATGAATAAAAAAACGGCTGGTAACAGCTGTTATCCGCTATAGCTGGTTTTTCTTGAGTTGTGCTTCTTTCTTCACGAAAATATTTTATCTTAGCAGACAGTACGCAGTTCGCTGGAATCGCTACAGTCGGATAGCAGCGAAACGTTATGAGCAATGCTAAAAAAACTGCAGTGAAAAAACTAAACATAAAAATTATATTAATTCAATGGATTGGAATTTTCTTCCTTATCAATGGTTTTTTACGTTTATATTACTCAGTCTATGCAGAAGAAATTAACTATTTACTAAATTCTAAAGAAAACAATTCCAAAACTTTAAGAATTCTACATGATTTTTTAGATTATCAAATTTTCGCGGCTTTTGCAGCTTATTTTTTAGGAGTAATACTTATTGCGTTAATAAATTGGAAAAATAAAAATCACTTTTGGAATTCAATAATTGTTGCACTATTGACATTTGTAATTTTCCCTAGCGGTCTATTTTTCCGTGGTGTTATTTGTAATTTTTTCAATTCTTTTGGCGGTAAAATTATTAATAACGCCACATATTCCTTTCTTATTGGAGGAATAACTTTGTCATTAATTGGAGGGTTTTTAATTTGGAAAAGCAGTAAAATAAAATAAAGCACTGCTCATAACAGCGGCTAGTTGCCATTGCTGGTTTTTCTTGATTTCACGTTGGTTTTTCACGTAAAAAATTCTATCTTAGCTGACAGTACGCAGTTCGCTGGCTTCGCAAAAAGCCACTAGCCGCGAAACGTTATAGCCAATGTAGCCAGACGAAAACTAAAAAAATATAAATGGGAATAATTATCTTACCTATCTTACTATTAGCAATTATAATTCTAATAATTGCAATTGTTGTCACAATAAAATTATTGATTAATAAAAAAGTTGGTGTTAAAGAATTATTCTTAGGTCTTTTATCTTCTTTGTCAATATTTGGCTTAATCCTAGCTTGTTTTAAAATTTTAGGCAGAGCATGGGCTTTAGGGCCAGCATTCGTAGTTCCAACATTTTTGATTTTTATTCCATTTGGATTTTACTTTTTAGTTTGGATTGCTAAAATTCAAAAACTTGAATATTTATCAAAAATAATCTTGTTGAGTATAGTTTTTTCAGGAATTTTAGCAATAATCTTTTATGATTTTTACTTTGATTTTTTTGATACAATTGGTGTGGAAAGAATATACTAGAAAAAACACTGGCTATAACAGCGGTTATCAGCTATAGCTGGAATTTCTTGAGCTGTACTTCTTTTTTCACGTAAAACTATTATCTTAGCAGACAGTACGCAGTTCGCTGGATTCGCTACAGTCGGATAGCATCGAAATGTTAGCAGTAACTTTAAAGAAACCGTAGAGATGAAGAACAGAATATTATTTGACAATTATTATATATATCTGATAATTTACGCTGTTTCATCAGCTTTCAAATATTTAATGTTCAATAAAAATAATTTTGTTCAACTTCTTATAATTGTTTCTTTAATATGGCTTTATCAATTACTTTCTGAGAAAAAAAAATATCTCAAGAACTTGAAAATGGATAATGAGATAATTGAATTAGAGTACTTTGATCAATTTTTAAGAGAGAGAAAAGTTAGATTGAATAGACAAAATGTAACAAGTGTAAATTATATAAAAAATACATGGCTTTGGAATAAGTTTGATTGTCTCCAAATTATTGAAAAAGAAAACTCTAAAGCTATGAACTTTAAAATTTTTGACAAAAATATAAAGGAAAGTACTCAAAAAGTTATTATTGAAAATAAAAGCTACTGCTAACAGCTGTTAGCCGCTATGACTGGTTTTTCTTGAGTTGTACTTCTTTTTTCACGTAAAAAGTTTATCTTAGCTGACAGTACGCAGTTCGCTGGCTTCGCAAAAAGCCACTAGCCGCGAAACGTTGGCAGACAGTTTAGAGAAACCGAAATCAAAATGAAGTTAAAAACAGAAACAATAATTACAATTACAATTTTGATATTTATAATAATATCTTTCATTATTGATATTGACAATTATGTTCCTGGAGTTTCTCAGATTTTTCCTTTTATCGGGATTTTTTTATTAATTTTTGACATATATAAATCACACAAATACCTAAAAAACAAACCTAAAGATGAAATCAGGATAAGAAATAATAATGACAGTTATTTTTATTTATTACCTTTTATTATCGGTTCTATTTTTTGTTTAACATCGTTGATAATATTCTTTTTAAATGAAAATAAAACCATGTCCATTTTGTTGTTTTTGTCTGGTTTGATTTTAATTTTCAAAGGATTAACATTTGTCCCAAACGCTTTAATAAAAATAGAAAATGGAATTCTACACCTTGAAAATGGAAAAGTTATAGAGAAACTTAAAATTGATTCACTGGAAAAAATAATCATTAGAAAAGACAACATTGAATTTAAAATTGTTAAAGACAAAAAAATTATTTTTTCTCATCTTGAACTTAACCTTGCTGAAATTGAAAGTACAAGAAACTTTTTAAAAGAAAATACTAAAGCCAATCTACTTTGATAATAAAATCAATCTGCCAACAGCCGTTATCCGCCATAGCTGGTTTTTCTTGAGTTGTGCTTCTTTCTTCACGAAAATATTTTATCTTAGCTGACAGTATGCTGTTCGTTGGCTTCGCAACAGTCGGTTAGCGGCGAAACGTTGTGCGATAGTTTAAGAAAACCCGCGAATAATCATGAAATTTTTCCCATTCCATAAATTTCAATTAGAATGTAATAACTCTACTGATGCTTTTTTGGAAAAGTTATCTCAAGAAACAGACAAAAAAAACATATTCAGAAACGGAAACTCTAGTAAAAAGTTTAAAGGAGAAATTGACTTAATTCAAAATAAATTCAAGATCAACAGAATTTTAAATTACCGCAATTCATTTTACCCAATAATATTCGGAAAAGTTGTCTCTGAAGGTGACAAAACTTCAAAAATTGAGATACAAATGAGAATGACTATTTATGCAATTGTATTTATGATTGTTTGGTCGATAATCACAGGTATTTTTACAAGTCTAGCACTAAAAGAACAATTATCAAATACAAATTTTGATTATGAACCTGTATTGACATCTTTCTGTTTTTTTGCATTTGGATATGTGTTAATGATTGTTTGCTTTAATTATGAAGTCAGACAAGCAAAAAAGATTTTAAAAGATTTGGTATAAAACCATCGCACAACAGCCGTTATCAGCTATAGCTGGTTTTTCTTGAGTTGTACTTCTTTTTTCACGCAAAACTATTATCTTAGCAGACAGTACGCTGTTCGCTTACTCCGCAACAGTCGGTTAACGGCGAAACGTTACCGGCTATGCTAAAACCCGCATTCATGAGAGCATTTTTTTTAAATATCATAATACTATTTTCTAACATCGCTTTTAGCCAAAACGACAAAGAAGTATATAAATCTACTAGAATTGCATATGTTCAAAGCTATTGCTTGATATGTCAAGATGAAGTTCCTAGAATTTTTAATGTAGATAGTTTACGCAGCGCATTTAAAACTAAAAACGATGATGAAATACTAGAGATTGCATTGAAAAAATACTCAACGTTTGCGGAAAATTTTCCCGAATCTGTTTATGTAACCAAAGCGCTTATGCAAAAAGCAAGTTTAGAGATATACTTTCATCGTTATGAAACAGCTAAAGAAACGTTGGAGCAAATTCTTAAAACTAAGACAATGGAACCTGATAATATATATCACGGTCCAGATTATGACAGAAGTAAAGCAGCGTTTAAACTTGCCCAAATTATGATTTCTGAAAACAATTTCCATCAAGCACTCAAATACTTAGATTATTGTAAAACCTTTAAGAAGTTTGATTGTGGAAATGACGCAGAAAATTCCAGAGAAGAACTCAAAAAAATGTACGCTGTTTGCCAAGCCGAATTAAATAAAAAATAAACACAGCCGGTAACAGCGGCTAGTAGCCATTGCTGGTTTTTCTAGAGTTGTACCATTTTTTCACGCAAAACTATTATCTTAGCAGACAGTACGCAGTTCGCTGGCTTCGCAATAGTCGGTTAGCGGCGAAACGTTAGCAGTAATGCGGCCAAGATTGCGTAAAACCTAGCTAATAGAACATGTAAAATGAAAAAAATATTAATTGCTTTTCTATTCCTTTCAAGTTTTGCTTATTCTCAATCAAATGAAATAACAGGTTTGTCAGTTGCCGATTTTGAATCAGCCAAAATGCTTTTTATCAAAATGATGGAAAGTGAAGATTATAAAAAGAAAGAAGATATTCAAGATGAATTAACTCCGATGCTAGAAGGAAATGGAATTGAAGATGTTTTAAACCCGAGAAACCAACCAAGTGAAGAAAAACTTTATAAATGGTTTGAAGAAAATTTGCCCAAAGAAAAAGCTGAAAAAGCAATTATTTTATTCAAAAAAATACTTGAACTTGAAGGAAAAATGCAAAATGACAATAAGTTATTTTTTGATTTTATGAAGCAAGCAACTGTCGAACAGAAAAGAGAAATTCTTCAACCATTTTTCAAAAAAACAAGAGAGAAATTAAGACAATAATGCACTACTGCCAACAGCGGTTATCAGCTATAGCTGGTTTTTCTTGAATTGTACTTCTTTTTTCACGTAAAAACTTTATCTTAGCAGACAGTACGCTGTTCGCTGGAATCGCCACAGTCGGCTAGCAGCGAAACGTTATAAGAAACCTTAAGTAAAAATTATGAAAAATAAATTATTAATAATATTACTTTTTATTAAAAGTAGTTTTTCATTTTGTCAATGCTGGACAAAAATCAGTGCAAATGGAGATTTTTCAATAGCAATAAAAGTAGACGGAACTCTTTGGGCGTGGGGAGCAAATAATTATGGTCAATTAGGAGATGGAACACTTATGAATAAAACAACTCCAAATCAAATTGGTAGTGAAGCTAATTGGAACATGGTTAGTAATGGTTATTTTCACACGATTGCATTGAAATCTGATGGCACCATTTGGGCTTGGGGTAGAAATGATTTTGGACAACTAGGAGATGGAACAACTATTAATAAAAATTTACCAATACAAATTGGCAATTCAAATGACTGGTTTAAAATTTTTACTGGACACAATAACTCTTTTGCAATAAAGAATGATGGAACATTGTGGGGCTGGGGCTTTAACGGAACGGGAGGACTAGGCGATGGAACAAATATAAATAAAACTACACCTATTCAAATCGACTCTAGTGTTTGGAGCTATGTAAGTTCAAGTGAAATCCATACAATTGCTCTAAAATCTGATGGAACACTATGGGCATGGGGTAACAATCTATATGGTCAATTAGGTGATGGTTCATTAATCAATAAAAATGTTCCTGTTCAAATTGGTAATTCAACAAATTGGTCAAAAATAGATACGGGGATGTATCATTCTGTTGGTATAAAAAATGATGGCTCTTATTGGGCATGGGGCAGAAATAATTTTATATACGGGGATGGAAATTATCAAAGCCAAGCTAGCCCAACTTTAATAGGAAATGAAACATGGATAAATATTTATTGTGGAAGACAAAACGTTTTAGGTATAAAATCGGATAATTCAATTTGGGCTTGGGGAGATAATGGTACTGGTCAGTTAGGCAATGGTAATTTTATAAATGCACAAAATCCAATAAAGATAAGTGATACAAATATTTGGAGTGATTTAAGTGTTGGTCCACATTTCAGTTTGGCTCTAAAAAATGATGGTTCATTATGGGTGTGGGGCTATAATGGACAATACCAATACGGCAATGGAACAAATGTCATTAGCAATATTCCAATTTCAATAAATTGTCCTAATTCACTCGAATTATCTGAATCTAATTATACCAAAACTATAATTTACCCTAACCCTTCATCAAATTATATTTTCATCGAAAATGATTTAAATGAAATTGAACAAATTGATTTATTCGATATCGAAGGTCGAAAACTAGTTTCAAAAAAAGTCAAAAATAATTTATACAAATTAGATATTGATTTTTTACAAAACTCAACTTATATACTAAAAATACAGTCAATTAATAAAACAGAAATTTTTAAAGTCCAAAAAAAATAAAGGCTTCTTATAACAGCTGTTAGCCGCTATGGCTGGTTTCTCTTAAGTTGTACTCTTTTTTCACGTAAAAAGTTTATCTTAGTAGACAGTACCCTGTTCGCTTACTCCGCCACAGTCGGTTAGCGGCGAAACGTTATAGGCTAGCCAATTCAAAATTTCAGTAAAAATTGAACTATGATAAAAACTACATTGAGAGTGTTTGGAATTTTAATCGGATTATGTTTCCTGTATATTTTGGCAAACTCTTATTGCGGTTGGTATGCCTACAAAAAATGGGTACCGAGGAGATCAACATATGGAAACATTGAAGAAGCGGTTGAAAGAAATGTCTATGTAAAAAAGCTTAACTATAAATCGACCAAGCTTCCGAAAGATTTTAATATATATATTGAGAAAGGGTTTCACTACGGACTTCACGGTGCGAATGACACTAAGCTTGTGCAAAACAGCAACTATCCATATCAAATTTCCTATGTGAATAGAAGCAAAGACGATGACATGAGTTATTATATCGTAAATCAAACGGATTTTGATTCGCTTGATTTGACCACTGTATATCTGAAGAGCGCCGATTTCAAGGACACGTTAATCTTAGGCATACACGAATTTAATTATGAGATTAAAAAATGGGATTCAATTGGAATTATAAAAATTTGGCAGTAATTGGTGGCCAGCCTATAACCGCAGTCAGGCGCAATAGCTATATTTGTCTAGCCTTTAGTTGGTTCTCACGAAAAACATTTATCTTGCCGATAGTTCACAGTCCGCTAGAATCGCAACTGACGCCTGGATGCAAACCGTTGTATGAACCTTTTAAAAACACTATATATGAAAAAACTTTTATTTTTATTTATCTTACTATTCTTAAATAACCAATTATACTCCCAATGTTGGAGCCAAGTAAGTAATGGTCAAAATCATACAATAGCAATAAAAACAGATGGAACTCTTTGGGCTTGGGGATCAAATCTATTTGGACAATTAGGAAATGGTAATAATACTGATAGCAATTTCCCTATTCAGATAGGAACTTCTAATGATTGGAGACAAGTTGCTGCTGGTGGAGCTCACTCACTTGCTATAAAAAATGATGGAACTCTATGGGCCTGGGGATATAATCTTAATGGACAAGTAGGGAATAATTCAATTATTGATGTAAATATTCCTACTCGAATTGGAAATGAAAATGACTGGAAAGATGTTTTTGGTGGAGTATATGTTTCAGCAGCTATTAAAAACAACTTTACTCTTTGGGGTTGGGGTTTAAACTATTATAATTGGCAATTGGCACAACCATTTAGCAATTCTGACATCCTAGTTCCTACACAAATAGGAACTGATATGGATTGGAAATCTATTTCCTTTGGAGCATTTTCGACTATAGCGTTAAAAAATAATAATTCTTTATGGTCTTGGGGTCAAAGTAATTTTGGAGAATTAGGAAATGGAATTTTGATCTCGCAAATTTTTTTTCCTACTCAAATTGGCTCTTCAACAGATTGGAAAGAAATTTCAACAGGTTTTAATTTCACAATGGCAATCAAAAATAATGGTACTCTTTGGTCTTGGGGTTTAGGCTATAGTTCAATACCGTTACAAAATGGGACATCTTCTGATTGGTCAAAAATAAGTTCTTATGGCAACTTCAATTTAGCAATAAAAAGTAATGGTTCGTTATGGTCGTGGGGAAATAATTCTAATGGACAATTAGGCAATGGTAACAATACAAATATTACTTTTCCAACACAAATTGGAAATGAAACTAATTGGACAAAGTTAAGTAATGGAATTAGATCTTCTTCAGTAGTAAATTCAAGTTCAGAACTAAAAACTTTTGGTCAGAATAATGTTGGTCAATTAGGCATTGGGTCAAACATTGATAGCTTCGTTCCAGTTCCTGTCAATTGTATAAATTTAGGTTTAGAAGATAATATAACTGATTACTTTGGTATATTTCCAAACCCTGCTACCGATTATTTAAATATAAAAAATATATTAAATTTAGATGTGAAAAATATTACCATATTTGATATGAATGGAAAACAAATAATAAACATTTCAAGCAATAATTCTATTATTGAAATTAATTCAATACCCAAAGGTCTATATATTGTTAGAGTTGAAACAATAAATAATACATTTAATTATAAATTATCCAAACAATAAAGTTGTTTAAAGTTTATTGTTTAAGGTTTCATACAACAGCGGTTTTGCGCTATTGCTGGATTTTCTTGGTTTCACATTTGTTTTTCACGCAAAACTATTATCTTAGCAGACAGCACGCAGTCAGTTGGCTTCGCTACAGCCTGATAGCGGCGAAACGTTAGCGGTGATTTTGTCAGACCATAGAAAAAACAACAACTTAAATGATTTGGAGTAAAATTAAAAGAAACGTTGAGAATGGGTTTGCTGAAAATTTGAAAGGTAAAATTCAAATTTATATAACATCTTACGGTTCCGGTTATGACATCACTGACTTATTCAACAGAGGCTGGATTACTGTTGACGGAGAAGAAGTTGTAAACTTTTCGACTCCAGATGCATTTTACCTAAACGGAAGAGATTTTCATTATGCAACTCCGACAAATTGCGCTAAATCAGACGATGCAAAATACAATGAAAGAGATTCAAAATTATTATCTGAAAAAGGTGAATTCTCAAAATATGATTTAAGCTATTGCTGTTATGCTTATCAAAACATTTCAATCGAAGAAGCTATAAATCATGAAAGTCCAATCATCAATATGCTTGCGGTGCTTGACAAAAGAATGGGAAAAAGAAGGTTGTTAAAACTGAGTCAGGAAGAATTACATCCTTTGGTAGAATATTTCTTGAATTTAAGAATGGAAAGTGAAAACATTAAATTATAAAAACCACCGCTAACAGCGGCTATCAGCTATTGTTGGTTTTTCTTAAATACAACTCTTTTTTCACGTAAAAACTTTTATCTTAGCAGACAGGACGCAGTTCGCTGGAATCGCCATAGTCGGTTAGTGGCGAAAGGTTAGCGGCTATATTAAACCACCTTGTAATATGAGATTACTATTTGCTTTTCTTTCTTTATTTATTTCTTTACACACATCAGGGCAAAATGAAGACAAAATATTATTTGAAAAAGGAATGGCATTGCAATATGCTCATTATGATACCGATTTAATTGGAATGTTGTTAAGTAGTGACACTTTAAAATTAAATACTGCAGAGAGAATTATAAATCAATTACAAAAACAAGCAATACATGAATATGATCTTTTAATAAAAAGATTTCCTAAATCTGAATTATTACTCGACGCTAAATATCAAAAAGCTGAAGCATTATTTAGTGTTGGATTAAATTCAGAGGCTAAGGAAATGTTTTTACAAGTAATAGCAGTCAATCCAAAAAAAGGGAAATCTCTATTAAAGTTAGCTTATATTGCACTTGACGAAAAAAATTATGCTGAAGCTTTAAAATATCTTAAAGAAAGAAAAGAATTAAATCCAACACTTTATTGTGGAACTGAATATGAAACTGAAAAAAAGCAAATTGAATACATTGAAGAACAATGTAAAATAGGATTGGCTAAAAAGTAAATACAGCCGGTAACAGCGGTTTCGCGCTATTGTTGGTTTTCTTGAATTGAACTTCTCTCTCCACGAAAATATTTTATCTTAGCTGACGGTATGCAGTTCGCTGACTTCGCAACAGACGCGAAGCCGTGAAACGTTGTGCATCATATTATAAAAACCCGAAATGAAAAATAAATTGAATTATATACTACTTATTTTGACACTGAATTTTTCCTGCGTTCAAAAGAAATCAACAGAAGGAGAAACTAACAAGTTTGCATTAAAAGCTACTTCAAAAACTGACACCTTAAAATTCACTTCGGGAATTCGTTCTATTTTTCAAGACAGTAAAGGAAATTATTGGTTTGGAAGTCTTCAAGAAGGAATAGCGGTTTACAACGGTAGTTCATTCACCTACTTTAATAGTAATGACGGATTGACGGACAACCAAATTCACAATATACAAGAAGACAAAGAAGGAGTTATTTGGTTTAATACTCAACAAGGAGTGAGTAGTTATGATGGCGCAAAAATCATGAATTACACCAAATCAGGCAAAGAGAAACCACAAAATAATTTCCCAATTCAAAGCAATGAATCATTGCAAGGAAAATGGATGAAATCAGAAAACGATCTTTGGTTTGAAGCCGGAACCAAAGAAGGGGTTTACAGATACGATGGACAAAAATTAAATTATTTGGCATTTCCTCCCCACAAAGTCCTTAATAATTACGACAATTTATTTGCAGTAACTGGTATTTCAAAAGGCAAAAATAATATGATTTGGTTTGGCACTTACGCAGGTGTTTTTGGCTATAATGGGAGTGACTTTACAATCATCAATGATGAAACTTTAGGTTTTGATAGAGCTATCGCACCACTTCATATAAGAAGTATTCTCGAAGACTCAAAAGGCAGACTTTGGATTGGTAATAATGGAATAGGCGTATTACTGAAAGAAGGTGATGCAATCATTAATTTTTCTGAAAAACATAACTTAATTCACCCGACAAGTGGAAGAAAAGGCAATCAATCAATGCCCGGCACTCTCGAACACGTTTTTACAATTGCTGAAGACAGTAAAGGTAATATATGGTTTGGTGACAGAGATGCGGGAATTTGGAAATATGATGGTGTAAAGATGACTAATTACACAGAGAAAGATGGACTTACAAATGACAATGCTTTATCCATTTTTGAAGATGATAAGGGAGAATTGTGGTTTGGTATGGAAGACGGAAAAGTGTATAAATTTAACGGAAAGACTTTTAAAAGGCAATTTTAAGAAATTCGAAAGTACAACAGCGGTTAGTTGCACTTGCCGGTTTTTATTGGCTTCTACCCTATTCTCCAAGAAAAACTTTTATCTTAGCATACAATAAGCAGTTGTCTGGACTCATAAATGCAACTAGCAGCGAAAAGTCAGCGGCAAACAAAGGAGATAAAATTCAAAACATCAAATTATGAAAAGAACATTAATAATTATTCTTCTGATTTACAGTCACAACAGTTTTTCTCAGTCTCCAGACCCAAATCTATTACAGATATGGTATCTCCACAATCGCTTCTCAAGCGATGATAATATTACTCACCCAATTTCTGCAATCAATCCCCCAATTTCACCATACATCTTATTTACGGAAGAATTAAATATTAGCGGTCAAGGAAATTGCAATACATATAACGGTACTTTTGAATTGCCTTATCCTGGTTTTTTGCGATTTCACAACTTCACCTCAACCACAAACCCATGCGCTCCATCGAACGAAGACTTGTTTGAATCAAGTTTCTTTGGCATAATGCAAAATGACCAAGAATACCAATTTGATTTATTTGGAGAGGGAGATAATATGAGGTTAGTTTTATTTAGTCCTATTTTCGCTGTATATGTATTTTATAAATACCCTCTTCTAACAAGAGACTTTATTTTAGAACAATCCTTCGTGTACCCAAATCCTGTAAGCTCTAAGCTTTTTATTTCTTCTCCTGGTAATATAATTGATGAAGTTGAAATAATTAATTCATTAGGACAAAGCATCAAAAAATCAAATAATAACAACATAATAGATACTTCCGATTTCTCAAAAGGAGTTTATTTCATTCGATTAATTTCAGGAAATAAATCAGTAGTAAAAAAAATCATAAAAAGTTAACCTCAGAAAACAAATAGTATTGTCTGCTGCTAACAGCGGTCATCAGCTATAACAGATTGCCTTATCAATTTTACCTTTTCTTCACAAAAAACTTTATCTTAGCGAATAGCAAGCAATTGCCAGTATCAGAAACATTAGGCACAATTTTACAATTTACACTCGCAAACAATCATTATAGACTGAGAAAAGTAATATAACAGCAAACTGATAAAACTATTTTAAATAAGCAAGTAATGGAAAAACTACAATTTAAAAAAGAAATAAAGGCTTCGGCTCAAAAAGTTTATGAAACAATGCTGGGCCTTAAGAACAAAGCTACTTACGAATATTGGACAGCCACTTTCAATCCTACTTCTACTTATGAGGGCAGTTGGAACAAAGGGAGTAAAATCCTTTTTGTAGGTATGGATGAAAACGGAAAGAAAGGGGGAATGGTTTCGGAAATT